>Ga0193955_1001641_pt1 | contig 10310 bp, 12 predicted proteins | sample BB_6_MG_FD_140343 | JGI IMG/M metagenome (GOLD analysis project Ga0193955, IMG submission 140343) | Microbial mat bacterial communities from the Broadkill River, Lewes, Delaware, United States - BB_6_MG | ecosystem: Environmental > Aquatic > Freshwater > River > Microbial mats | place: USA... | reverse complement strand
TTTTTTTGAAACTTGCGGATATTCATGACCGGCAGTCTCAGGATATCCAGGCGGCTCTGGATTCATTGGATCAGGAAAATGCGGCGCTTTTTGCGGAACTTAAAGGGGATGAAGAGGTCGCCTCGGCTTTGGATCATGCCCCGTCCTCTGAACCGGGGCAGGCCATGACCGCAAAAAGAATAAAGGCCTGGCTTAAGGCCGCAGGTGATGCCGACTGCTTTGATCAAGACGGTACGCAGGTTTTGATTACCACCAGCCGGGCTGTGATGGATGAATTTTTGGCCGGTGCGGGCGAGGAGATAAATGCCCTTGACATTGATTCCATAAAAGTGCATGAAAAAGATTGTGAGTTCATGGAACAGCAGCATTTAAAGATAAATGCGATCCTATCGCAGATGGCCCAGGGCCTGACGCCCGATATTGAAACAGCGTATTTTGACGGTGCTGACCAAGGGCCTGGAACCGGACGGATTCAAATTCGTTTTTTTTCAGGACTTCGTGATGTGAACGTAACTGAAAAAAATCCAGGCGGACAAATCGGCGTATGCCTGGTGGAGCTAAACTCATAAAAAGCTTGTTTTAGCAAAAACATTGGTGTAAAAGCGGGTGCTGAATCAGGTTATTGTCTTTATTTATAGAAAGATGAGTTTATAAAACTGTATTATTATTAATTTTTAAGGAGGTCTAAAATGGCTTTTAACGCGAGCGTTGATGAGGCAAAATGTGTAGGTTGCGAGGAATGTGTTGATGTATGTCCTGCAGAAGTATTTGAAATGCAAGACGGAAAATCCGTTCCTGTCAATGCAGAAGAATGCATGGGCTGCGAAAGCTGTGTAGAAGTTTGTGAAGAAGACGCCATCACCATCGAAGAAGACTAGAACGGCGTTATCTTATATCTAAAAAAATGCCGGGCTCCTATTTTAAGGACGTCCGGCATTTTTGTTTGTAGTCACCCACCTGAGCAACCCTTTATTCAAACACGGGTTTGGGGTCATAATGTCGTATCCGTTTTTTTTCTGCGCCAAAATCCGGAGATGTTGGTTATATAAACGCCTGTAACAACCAGCCCTGCGCCTGCAAGAATTTGTTTTGTTATAGATTCATTGAGAATAAAATAGGACAAAATCAGTGCGGAAACCGGTACGAAATTGATGAAGATACTTGATTTTGCAGGTCCGATCGTTTTGATCCCCTGGTAATACCAGGCAAATCCAAGCACTGTGCCGAAATATCCCAGATAAAAAAGACTGCCCCATTCAACGACCCCGTATCCGGGCAGGGCTGCAAACAAGCCCTTTGATACCGCCGGGAAAAAAAGCATCAAGGTGCCTGCCAGCGAAGAGTAGCACACACTGACCAGTGGGGAAAACCGACTGGTGAGGGGCCTGCCGAGCAGTGAATAACTGACCCAGGAGACAACACAGCCGAAAATGGCCATTTCCCCGCGGCCGATTCCGGTTTTAAAAATCTGGCTGATATCCCCGCCTGTGATAATGATCGCTGCCCCGGAAACGGATAAAAACAGTCCAAGAATCTTTAACGGTGTTAATCGTTCCTTAAAAATTACCGCAGAGAAAAGCGTGATGAATATTGGGTTGGTGGCAATAATCAGGGCGGCCCGGTTGGCGTTGATCAGGGTCAGGCCGGAAAAGAAAAATAAATTATAGGTAAAAATGCCGGTCAAGCCCGAAAGAAAGACCAAAAGCGCATCCTTTCCATAAATTTTCGGCAGTCTTCCCTCCTGTTTTATTACCAATATCACCAGAAAAAATGACGCAATGCTAAATCTTAAAAAGGCTGCACAAAATGGATGAACATGGCCAGCCAGGCCTTTTCCGGCAATAAAGGTGCCGCCCCAGAAAAAAGCGGTTAACAAAAGTTTGAGATATGTCATCGTGTGTCTCAATCAAAATGTGAACGTTACAGGCCCGCAGTCAGACCGGGGCATAATTTGTGCGCTGAAGGGGAGTAAAAGTCAAGGTAAAAATATCCGTGACGAAAATGACCCTTGAATTCAAGCGAAAATTCGGGTTAATTGAATTAATCGCAATAGATTTTTGCAAAGCTGTTTCAACATTCTTCATAGGTCATTTATGCATTTAAACACTGACAGGTACTTCAGCGCCAAGGCCGTTTGCCGGGTTCTGATCGAAAAGGGCTTGATCTCTGTGGAACAGGCCAAGGATCTGCTTGGTCGGGCCCATGACATAAAAAAGAAACTTGCAGCACAAATAGGCGGCAACGCGTCCGGGAACAGGCAAGATGCGCTTAACGCCGTCTCTTTTATTGATGTGCTGGTCTATTTGAATCTGAATCGGTTGGATGAACCCGACAAGGTGATTGATGAAGATTTGATTTTCAAGACCCTGGCCGAATCCTGGCATATTCCCTATAAAAAAATCGATCCGTTAAAACTTGAACTCAATTTTGTCACCGGCACCATTTCCCGCTCCTTTGCCCTGAGGCATTTGCTGCTGCCCTTGCACATGAAAGGCGGCAAACTGGTGGTGGCCACACCCAATCCCTTTAACCATGAGGCCATTGACGATGTGCAGCGGGTGACAAATTTGAAGGTTTCTCCCATTGTCAGTTCCAAAACAGATGTGGCAAAGCTTATTAAGGAGTTTTTCGGGTTCCATCATTCCATCAGCGCGGCTGAAAATTTATTTTCCCGAACCGGGGTGGATTTAGGCAATCTTGAACGGTCTGTCAATCTTGGTAACATGGATGAACCTCCCTCCACGGATCAGCATATTGTCAATGCCGTGAACCATCTGTTTTCCTATGCCTTTGACCAGAAGGCCAGTGATGTGCACATTGAACCCAAACGCGATATCTGTCTGGTGCGCATGCGCATTGACGGGGCGTTGCACACGGTCTATAAGTTGCCAAAAAAACTTCACAATGCAGTGACCAGCCGTATCAAAAATTTGTCTGCCCTTGATATGGCCGAAAAGCGCCGCCCCCAGGATGGGCGGATCAAGATGCTCAAAAAGGACCAGGAGGTGGAGCTTCGGGTCTCTACGATCCCCGTGGCATTTGGCGAAAAGGTGGTGATTCGGATCATGGATCCTGAAATCCTTTTCCAGGACCTGGAGAGTCTGGGGTTCTCGCCGTCAGAGTTGAAAAAATATAAAAATCTGATCACCATGCCCTTTGGCATTGTGCTGGTCACAGGGCCGACAGGTTCAGGCAAATCCACCACCCTATACTCTTCACTGCGCATGCTGTCATCACCTGAAGTAAATATCACCACCATTGAAGATCCCATTGAAATGATCCACGAAGAGTTTAATCAGATTGGGGTTCAGCCGGCCATTGATGTGACCTTTGGGGCGGTGCTGCGCAATATCATGCGTCAGGATCCGGATATCATCATGGTGGGTGAGATCCGTGACCTTGCAACAGCCCAGGCTGCGGTCCAGGCGGCGCTTACCGGGCATTTGGTGTTGTCCACCCTGCACACGAATGATGCCGTGTCCACGGTTTTCAGGCTGCTGGATCTGGGGATTCCCCCATATTTGATTCATTCGGCTCTGACCGGCGTAATTGCCCAGCGCCTGGTGCGCAAAATCTGTCCACATTGTGCCCAGACATTTGAAATGGACCGCCGTGAGCTTGCAGATTTAGGGCTTTTGGTGCCGGGGGAGGGGGCTTTGAAGCTCAGGCACGGCAAGGGGTGTGTGAAATGCAGGAATACCGGTTACCGCGGCCGGACCGGTATTTATGAAATCCTTGCCTATACCCGTGAACTCAAGCAGTTGACAACCGGAACGGCAAGTCTTGGTGACATGCGTCAAACCGCTCGTAAGCAGGGACTGAGGTCTTTACGGGAAAACGGGATCGTAAAAATGCTTGAAGGTAAGACGACCTACCAGGAAATCCTGCGGGTGACCTGGGAACAGGCATGATTTTAGTTAACAATGTCTCCGGGATGTATATCCTGTGTCGATGACAGCACCATGACTGTCGCACTCGAACTTTCCGTATGCAGGACAATAAGCCTGCCCGAGGCCACCGGTGCGATATCCAACCCTGTTTTTATATCGTAAACTGATTCGGTCTCTTTTCCTCGCTTGATGGTGTAAATGTTGCCAGACCGGATTTTATCTTCGCTGCCCTTGTTTATAAAGGCGATGCGGTAATCGTTGATCATGACATTATCATCCTCGGAGCAGAGCAGCACCGCATCCACGGGTTCGGGGTATTCATCCACCTCAACGCTGGGGTTCCGGGGATAAAAATCCATGACCAGATCCCCGGAAACCACATCCCTGTATGCTTTTTTAATCTTGCCGACGGCATATTGTGAATTGACTTCCGTGATCTCAAGGTCGGCTTTGATTAAATGCTTGACGCCTTTGTAACGCCCTGTGCCAATGGGTTGATCCACCTGGGAGGTCGAGTAAATCTGGTACCGGTGTCCGATGATAAAAGAACCCGGACCGGCGGGTCTGATATAAACAATATCGTCGGTGGACATCATGATATTGCCCTCTTTTTCACGCAACACCGTGCCAAGGGCAGGCATCTGTTCTTTTTTTATGAATCCGGTTCTGTGAATGGCCGGATAATTAAACCGGGTTTCGATGCTCGGTTGTTTTGGATTTTCGGGCGATTGGGGTGTTAATTCAGGTTTGAGGTACACCCTGATGGTGTTTCCAGGATAAATCCAGTGGGGATTTTTAATCCCCTTGTTCATTCCCCATAGACCTGGCCAGTCCCATTGGGAATGATAAAATTTTTGGGACAGATCCCAGAGCGTATCGCCCTTTTGAATGGTGTAGTAAAAACCTGTATCCTGGTCTGTGTCAAATGTTTTCGTTTCCTCTCGGGCATTCAGTGGGGAAAGGCTGACAAAAATACAGAAAATAATTAGAAACACCCGGGGTGATGTCTTTTTATCGTGAACCGGCATGGAGGGCCTCCAATGATGTGTTGATCCTTGTAAATCTTGACTTTATTTAAGCGAATGTTTTATAAATTGTCAATATTTGTTGCCCAAATCACAGAAAATGGATGCGAAATGACACGAATTGCTGATCTTTTGTTTGAAGTACGAATGCTCAAAGACTTGAACCGGAGCGGATACGCTTTTTTAGGGGCCGGAAAGGAAAGTATTGCTGAACACAGCTTCACCACAGCGTTCCTGTGCTTTGTTATGGCCCGCCTTGAACCGGATGCAGATGCTGAACGGCTTATCTCCATGGCCCTGGTCCATGATACGGGCGAGGCCCGGACAGGGGACTTGAATTATGTGAACAAACACTATAATAGTGTGGATGAATCCCATGCGGTATCAGATTTGACCCAGGGCCTTACCTGGGCACAAGATATCCCCGATCTTATTGATGAATTCAACCAGGGAGAAACCATGGAAGCCCGGCTGGTCAATGATGCGGATCAGCTTTCATTCATTCTTGAACTTAAAAAATTACAAGATCTTGGTGCCACCTCCCCTGAATCCTGGCTGCCCTTTGTGGTCGGCCGCCTTAAGACCGAAACGGGTAAACAGCTTGCCCGGGAGATCCTGGGTACGCGATGGGATGAATGGTGGACCCGTGGATACTCGGAATAACGGCCACGGGAAGACCCGACATCGCAACTGCCGGACACAGCCATCAACAAAGATTGAAAGTCTGAGTCGCTGACCCAGGCTTTCATATAAAAAAATACAGGTGGTGTTACTTTATGGTTTTGCGCCTTTCCATCTTATATGTGGGCTCCCGGTTTCCCCAGGATCTTACGTCTGACGATTCGCACCTCTCTTTTACCTGTGTTCAGGCGCCGGATCAGATAAAATCCATAAAGCAGCGACCCGATATTGTGCTCATGGATCCCTTTGCCCATGGCACCGATGTTGACCTGTCAACGGTGAAAACATGGTTTGATGTACTCGCTGCCCATCATTTCAGGTTTTCTCCGGCTGTTTTTGTTATCGTGGCTGAAGAACTCAACAAGGGCGTCCGATTAAGTATTATGGCCGCCGGAGCCGATCGGGTGGTGGACTGGCCTTTGGATACAAGGGAGATTGAAATTAAGGCAAAGGGAGCTATAGATAAGCTGCATCTTGAACAGACCCTTTTTTCCAAAGCCGATTCCCTTGAAAAATCCTTTGGGTATCTGGATCGATTTAAACGCGAATTACAAGAAGTCAAAGATGAATTGCTTGAAGATAAAACCAATCTGAACACCGCATTAAAACAGATTCATCAAATGTCCCAGGAGCGCGGGCGGTTGCGGCAAAACCTTCTGGAGATGAAAACACAGCGCGCGGCAGATAGACAGGGGTTTGGCCGTATTCTTTACTCCCTGGTCCGTCAGCGGGTGGAGCTCAATCGCGGCCACGGTGAGCGTGTGGGGAAAATTGCCTGTTTTATCGCAACGAAAATGGGTTTCTCCCGAAAACAGTTGGAGGATCTTTCAAAAGCTGGTATGCTTCACGAAGTCGGACTTCTTTTCCTTTCAACGGGTTATCATTGCGAAAATGGGACTGGTGGAGAAAACGCAGATCAAAATTCAGGCAGTCGCTCCACAGTATATGATCAAACGATCATCCAGCAGTTTCCGGTGAAAGGTGCTGAGCTGCTAAGCCAGTGCCGGGGATTTGAAGGTTCAGCGGCGATTATCCGTAGTCTGAACGAAAATGTGGATGGTACAGGGTATCCTGACGGATTGAAACGCCGGCATATCCCTCTTGCCTCAAGAATTCTTGCCGGGGCGGATGAAATGGAGACCCTCCGGGAAAACAACGCTGGGTTCAGCGTTCAGGAGTTACTTTCAGCCCTTGAGCCTATGATCGGAAGTCGGCTTGACCCACAGATCGCAGGATGGCTTGAAAAGTATGCGGTGCTGCACATGGGCGCAGATACCATTGGGGTACGCGGGATCGGGGTGGAACAGCTGAAACCGGGAATGGTTCTCAGTGCAACCTTGTTCACCCGGACCGGTACGAAACTGCTGCCTGCCGGGCAGACCCTGACCCGGCAGATCATTGATAAGATAATACAATATCACAGGGCATACCCTGTAGACGAAATTGTTTATATAAAGGCCTGAAATAAATGGATATTTCTTCAATAATCGGCTGCGTCTCCGGTATCGGGTTCATTCTGGGCACCATCCTTCTGGGCGGTCCCATCGGTATGTTTATCAATATCCCCTCTATTCTCATTGTTGTGGGCGGGACTATAGCCGCAACCATGATCGGTTTTCCCCTGGGGGATGTTATCGGTATCGTTAAAACAGCTATTAAGGTATTCATGTTTAAAATTGAAAAGGCCGAAGACATCATTGCCAATCTTACGGAAATATCCAATAAAGCCAGAAAAGGGGGGCTGCTGTCCATTGAAGGTGATATCCAAAGTACCTCTGACCCCTATCTGGCTCAGGCCCTGCAGATGACCGTTGACGGGGTCAAGACCGAAGATATCGGACAGATCATGGAAAAGAAGATGGAGCTGACAAAAAAGAGTCTGGAGACCGGTTCAGACATTTTTGCCGCCATGGCGGCCTATGCACCGGCATTCGGCATGATCGGCACCCTGATCGGCCTTGTGCAGATGCTGGCCAATCTCGATGACCCCTCCACCATTGGGCCGAAAATGGCCGTTGCCATGATCACCACGTTTTACGGGGCCATCATGGCCAATCTTTTTTTTATTCCCATGAGCGATAAGCTTAAAGGGCGGACCGATGCAGAAATTACCAATATGAATATTGTTTACGAGGGCATTTTATCCATCCGGGAAGGAGAGCATCCAAAACTGATGGAAGACAAGCTTAAGGTCTATCTGGGGGATGGCGCCAAGGACGAAAAAAAGTAATGCCAATGGTTTAGGGTAAGGATTACAGTATGGCTGAAAACGACGAAGAATCCGGTGGCCAGAAAAAAAAGGTCATCAAACAAGAGGTTATCAATGTCACCGAAGGTGCGCCGGCATGGATGGCAACCTTTGCGGATTTGGTAACGCTGCTGATGTGTTTTTTTGTTCTCTTGTTTGCCATGAGTACCACCCAGCAGGAGACCTACAAAGAGCTTGTCAAATCTCTGAGGAGTGCCTTGGGCGCCCAGGCTGTGCCTGAATCCGGCACCCGGGAGGGGCTGACCATGCATCCGGTACCCTCGGAACAAGAAACGGAAAACCAGTCTGTTGATGAGCTTGGCGGCATGATTGAAAAGGAGATGGATGATATTGTTTCCGAAGTCAGGGAACTGGTCCTTTTCAATAAACTGGGCGGTGAGGTCAGTGTGACCAAAACCGAGGCCGGGGTGGTCATTACCATGTCCGATCTGCTATTGTTTTCAGCCGGCGGTACCCGGTTATCACCCAAGGGGATGGAGATTCTTGAAAGACTGGCGTCGGTTCTGTCCCGCCTTGCATACCATGTAAGGGTACGGGGACATACCGATTCCGAGCCTATTTCGTCGTCCCTTTATCCATCGAACTGGGAGTTGTCTTCGGCCAGGGCGTCAACTGTTACACGTCTGCTGGTCAAAAACGGGGTGCCGCCTTTTTATATCTCCGCTGAAGGTTATGCCCAGTATCATCCTGTGGCCACCAATGATACACCCCAGGGCCGTGCCCGGAACCGGCGAGTCGAGATTGTTTACGAGCGTGACAGTATTGCCCGCCAGTTCGAGGATATGTATAAGAACAACCGTTAGCGGTTAAACGCTTTGTCCAGCTTTTGTTTCTCTATGCCCGCTATACGTGAAATATCTTTGTGCGGAACACCTTTTTTCATACCCGGGCAGGAGTTTGCCATGATATCCCAGTTTTCCGGATGATGAATCAGTGCTTTTATAAAGGGCCAGGCCCGGCACATATATGGTTTGACCGGATGGATGGTGCACTGTTTTTTCGGATCAAAGAAAGTACAGCTTTCGTTTTGTCCCAGGGTCAGTACCGGCCTTGATCCGGACATGTCACAATATTTTTCCACAAAGGTGTCAGGATCTGCCTGGATATACTCACAGATTTTTTTGATATCCGTTTCGTCCACATAGGTGCCGCCAAATCCTTTGCAGCACTCACCACATAATTTACAGTCAAAAATATCTTCAGATGTCAGCATTCTCAGATCCCGTAACGTTTTTCCATGGCTTTTTGCATAGTCAAGGGGTCCACATATTGAAGATCCCCGCCCATGGGTATACCCGATGCAATTCGGGTGATTTTAACATGTGTTTTTGTCAGTTTGCCCCGGATGTAGGCAGCCGTCGCTTCGCCTTCGACGTTGGTCCGGGTGGCAAGGATGATTTCCCTGATATCCTTGCCCCGAGCCCGTCTGAACAGTTCTGCCAGGCGGATGTCTTTGGGGCCGATGCCGTCAATGGGAGACAGGGCGCCGCCAAGGATGTGGTATACGCCCGAAAAGCCCCCGGATTTTTCAATGGCCGCCATGTCCGTGGGGCTTTCCACCACGCAGATCAAACCACTGTCCCGGCCGGGGTCTGAACAGATCCGGCAGGTTTTTCGATCCGTGAGTGCAAAACAGGAGGCACATAACCTGACACTCTTTTTCAGTTCAATGATGTCCGCCGCCAGGGTCGCCGCTTCATGATCCGGGGCATGGAGAATATGAAGTGCCAGGCGCTCGGCTGTTTTCTTTCCGATTCCCGGCAGGGTGGAAAGTGAATGGATCAGCTTGACGATGGCTTCAGGGTAATGGTTCACAATGGGCTCGGTTTGATTGGGGAAATATTACATACCCGGAATGTTCATGCCGCCGGTCAGTTTACTCATTTCACCAGAAACCATATCCTGGGATTTTTTCAAGGCGTCATTTACTGCTGCAAGCACAAGGTCCTGGAGCATTTCAACGTCTTCGGGATCAACCACCTCTTTTTCGAGAACAATGGATTCAATTTTCTGGGCACCGTTGGCCACCACTTTTACCATACCGCCGCCGGCACTTGCTTCAACGGTTTTGGTTGCCAGATCCTGCTGGGCCTGCAGCATTTTTTTCTGCAGTTTCTGGGCCTGTTTCATCATGCTGTTCATATTTTTCATGGATTCGCTCCTTTTTATTTAATATTACAATAAGTTGAATTTATATTTGCTGTAAACCTACCCGGATGATCTGGCGTCGTTTATATGATATCTGCGTCAAATAAACGGACCGCATGCTGGACCATGGGGTGACCTGCGGCAGCCTGTTCCGCCTTTTGCAAGGACGCTTGTTGGCTAAGCGTTTCATCCTTGGGGCCTTCGCCATTCTCTTCTATTTTAACCTCAATGGCTTTGCCTAAATATTTTTGTCCCAGTGCCGTGAGCTCTTTGGTTTTGGTTTTGAGCCTGGATTTT
>Ga0193955_1001628_pt1 | contig 10356 bp, 7 predicted proteins | sample BB_6_MG_FD_140343 | JGI IMG/M metagenome (GOLD analysis project Ga0193955, IMG submission 140343) | Microbial mat bacterial communities from the Broadkill River, Lewes, Delaware, United States - BB_6_MG | ecosystem: Environmental > Aquatic > Freshwater > River > Microbial mats | place: USA... | reverse complement strand
CTGCACTACCAGCATATTGATTTTCATGAAATTGATATGGACGAGACGGTATCTGTTATTGTTCCGGTTGAAACCGAAGGCGTAAGTGCCGGCGTTAAAGAAGGCGGCATGCTCCAGATTATCCGCCGTGAACTTGAGGTGGTCTGCAAGCCCAGACATACGCCTGAAAGTGTGAAAATAGATATTTCCGCTCTGGAAATCGGAGATGCCATTCATGTGGAAGATATTGATCTTGGCGCCGATATTGAAATTCCTTTTGAGGTCAATTTCACCGTAGTCACCGTAGTTCCGCCTGAAGCCGGATCCGATGACGGTGAAGGTGAAGAAGATGCTGACATGGCTGACGCTGGCGGCGAAGCTGAAACAGCTGACGCTGCTGCAGAATAGACAGCGCTTTTTTGACTTGCTGTGTTGGCTTCTTTGTTCTGAGCACTTTTGATTTCAGATAGTTTATAGTCATGGCGGACTCAAAACGATTATTAGCGGGTCTGGGAAATCCTGGAGATCAGTATTCCCGGACCCGTCATAATATTGGCTTTGATGTTGTTGATGCATTAGCCGCTCGAGCCGGGTGTTCTTTGAATAAGGAAAAGTTCGATGCCGCCTACGCCGGCGCACGTATGGGGCTCCAGGATGTTCTTCTGGTCAAGCCCCTTTCGTATATGAATAGAAGCGGTGTGCCCATCCAGAAACTGGCGGCTTACTTTAAAATTGATGTAACTGATATCATTGTAGTGCATGACGATATGGACCTTGCCTTTGGAAAAATAAAGATTGTCCAGGGCAGGGGGCACGGCGGTCACAACGGTATCCGTTCAATTATTGATGCATTTGGCCAAAAGGCATGTGTCCGGGTTCGGGTGGGTATTGGCCGACCCGACGGTGATAAGTCCGTTACCGGACATGTTCTGGGTAAATATACTCCGGATCAGCAATCCGGTCTGGATCAGGTTATAGATGATGCCTGTGACGCCTGTCTCTCCATTCTGGAAAAAGGGGTGGTTAAGGCAATGAATCTCGTTAATTCTTCTCGCTAACAACTTTCCTCTCTCGCACTCACACTCCACACTCCTTATTCTTCCTGTTGTTTTTTGCGTCGTAAAGCTTGACGATCCATCGTTTTATTTGGTGGGACGGTGGCTGATTTTTGCTGTCCAGGTATTGCATAAAATCTGTTGAAACCTTTAGGGGTGGTTCTTTTCCGCAATATTTAAGAAAAAATTTATTCAATTTTTTTTCTTATTAATGCCGCGTTAAAAGAAGATTTTGTGTTGCAAATATTTAAGATTTAATTTTCAAAAATTAATGAGTTGACAATATTGTTTAGATATGGTTCTCTGCCTGAGAATGGATAACGTGTATCTTTAAAATAATAAGGTAGGCATAAATGGCAAAACAATCTGGGACAACCAAGGCTAAAGAAAATTGCAAGTCAACCAAAACAGCGTTTTCAAAGGGAGACATGGCAGTCTATCCTGCACACGGTGTCGGCTGTATTGAATCCATCGAAAGCCAGGAGATAAATGGGGATACCATGAATTTCTACATGATGAAAATTGTGGAAAACGGTATGACGATCATGATCCCTACATCCAATGTTGAATCCGTGGGTTTGCGGGAAGTAATTCCTGAGACTGAAGTGCCCCAGGTCTACGAGGTTATGCAGAAAAAGGCCCAAGCCAACGACAACCAGACCTGGAACCGTCGTTATAGAGAGTATATGGACAAGATCAAAACCGGTTCTATCTATGATGTGGCCGAGGTGTTCAGAGATCTTTTCCAGCTTAAGCTTGAAAAAGACCTTAGTTTTGGCGAGAGAAAACTTCTTGATACGGCCCAGAACCTTCTGGTTCAGGAACTTTCCATGGCCAAAGATGTTGATGAAGAACACATGATACAAGAGATTGAAAATCTGTTCAACTAACGCCTTTCATTTCTGATAAAACAGAGTATGCCGGCAGGTTTTCCCCTGCCGGTTTTGTATTTTTATGCGCCTAAAGATAGAAATTTCACCTGATCAGGCAGGCCTCAGACTTGACCAGGCGGTCGCCGATGCCAACTCCCAATTATCTCGCTCCAGGGCTGCAAGCCTGATTTCCCAGGGCCTGATTCTGGTAAATGATCGGTGTAAACGCGCCGGTTACAGGGTTAAGCCCACAGACCTGATTGAAGGGGATATCCCGTCCCCGGATCAAAGGGATCAAGCCGCCCTTCTTCCCGAATCTCTTCCTTTGAATGTTATTTACGAGGATGACTATCTGCTTATGGTTGATAAGCCTGCCGGGCTTGTGGTGCATCCCGGCGCCGGAAATGCTGCAGGTACCCTGGTCAACCGTTTGATTGCCCACCATCCGGTTTTCAGCGAACCCGGCTGGGACAGTACCCGGCCTGGTATTGTTCACCGCCTGGACAAAGATACCTCCGGGTTGATGGTCATTGCCAAAACCACCAACTCCCTTGAATTTCTCCAAAAAGAGTTTAAGCAAAGGCGGGTAGAAAAGCATTATTTGGCGTTGGTCCGGGGCAAAAAAATTCTGGATTCAGGGGTGATTGAACGCGCCATTGGCCGCCACCCCCATGATCGCAAACGTATGGCTGTGCTTGAAGATACCGGTCGATATGCAAAAACACGATTCAGTGTGGTAAAACGGTTTTGTGCCGGTGCTCTGATGGATGTCCGGCTTTATACCGGCAGAACCCATCAGATTCGCGTCCATTTTTATGATCAGGGGATGCCCCTGTTCGGTGATTGTATTTACCAGGAGCGGCGGTATCGAAAAAAAGATCCGATGGCGCCACGTCAGATGCTCCACTCCTGGAGTTTGTCCTTTCGTCATCCCTATTCGGGTGTGCGTCTTCATTTTGAAGCACCCATGCCCGAAGATTTTAAAATCCTTTTGCAGCATCTTTCCGATCAGACTGAATAAAAACCAATGAGGACCAATAGGACCAATAACTTAAAAATGCTGTGTCTTTTGGCATTGCTGGCCGCATTTCCGCCTTTATCAACGGACATGTACCTTCCTGCCTTACCTCTGCTTCAAAAAATTTGGCAGCAGCCGATGTCTGTGGTCAACTTTACCCTGAGCGGATTCTTTATCGGGTTTTGTGTCAGTATGCTGCTTTACGGACCCTTGTCCGATAAATTTGGACGAAGACCCCCGCTGATGTCCGGTATCATCATTTATATTGCCGCAAGTTTTGCCAGTGGCTTTGTGGACGATATTTTCCATCTTATTATCCTCCGGGTGCTGCAGGGGATTGGGGCGTCCTCCGGGGTGGTGATATCCATGGCCATCACCAAGGATCTGTATGACGGGCAGCAGCGGCAGCGTATACTTGCCTATATGGCAGTCATAATGGCCCTTGCCCCCATGCTGGCACCTGTGTTCGGCGGGGTGATCATGACCCGCCTTTCCTGGCATTGGGTCTTTTTTATGCAGGCTGCCATGGGAATGATTGCCCTTGCAGGGGTGATCCGGCTTAAAGAGCCTTTACAGGCTCCCGAAGATGTCAGCGTTCTTAAGGCTATTGGCCTGTATCTGAAACTATTTGGCAATCGGCGCTATATTGGCCTGGTGCTTCTTTTTTCAGTGATTGTGCTGCCCCATTTTTCTTTTATCGGATCTGCGTCAAATATATATATTTCCCAATTTGGGACATCTGAACAGGTGTTCAGTTATTTTTTCGCATTCAATGCCGCCGCCATTATGGCTGGCTCCTTTATGTGCACGCGAATTCAACGCCACATGGCCCCGCAAAAAATTGTAACCATCAGCTTTGCAGGGATACTGGCCGGCGGTCTTTTCATGCATGCCGATCTGGTGTCGGGGCCTTGGGGGCTTGCTATGCCCATGGCCGTGGCCTCTTTTTTCTTTGGTTTGAGCCGGCCGCCAAGCAATCATCTGGTGCTGCTGCAGGTTGACCATGGGGCGGGCACCGCCTCGTCGCTTATGATTTTCCTCTATTTTATCGTGGCGGCCTTTGCCATGTGGTTCATTGCCCTTGACTGGGGCAACACCATTCATGTCATTGCCCGCCTGGCTGTTCTTGCTGCACTTTTCGTTCTTGCCGTCTGGCTGCCGATGGTGAAAAAACTCAAACTGGATGCTGAATCGTAACTTCGTTTTTGTTGTTTTTTTGCGCGGGTGCTTTTTTTGCGCAAAGTCAAAGACCATGATATATGTGATGGTGAATGCGTTGTAAAAGCATATACATTGGGGATACTCCCCAAAGCTTTTATGAACAAAAATCCACGAATATATCCGGTACCGGAAACTCAACAGCCTTGTCATAGACGTAGCTGTTTTTGGGGGATTTGATGAAGAAGTATTTTACGGTAAAATCAGTGGCATTAAGTGCCGGCGTTCTATACATCCTGTATTTGGTTTTAGCGGGTCTTGTCGCACCCTGGGCGGCAAAACGCATCGCTGTAAAATCCTTGACCCAATTTATGGGAAGGCAAGCCCGTATTGAGACCATCACCTTTAATCCGTTTACCCTGGAAGCACGGGTTAAACAGTTTACCGTTGAAAGTAAAATCATTGGGGAAAATCTGGCTTCGGTCCAGGAAGTTTATCTGAATCTCTCCATCACCTCCTTGTTTCACCTGGCCCCGATGATTTCGGATATCCAGGTGACGGCGCCAAAGTTTTCCGTTCATTTGAACAAGGACAATACGTTAAATATTTCGGATCTGCTTGAAGGCGATAAGGACAACACTGTGCCGGAAGCTAAAGCCGCTGCAGCCGCGCCCAAAGGGTTGTTTGAGTTCAAGGCGTCTAATGTTAGAATTATGGATGGGTCCCTTGTGTTCGCCGATCATGTCCGTTCGGTTACCCATTCAGTGGCCCAGTTAAATTTTGACCTGTCCTTTGTCAGCACCATGGAAAAGGACCTGACAACACCGCTCAACGCCGTTATGAATTGTCAGCTGGATAAAACCCGGGTGGATATTAATTTAACGGGCGTTCCCTTTGATATCAGCCGTAAAATGTCGTTTTCAGTGAATACCCAGCCCCTGGATCTCAACTATTTTGTTCCCTATGTAGATCTGCCTGAACCTTATAAAATCAAGTCTCCGGGGAATTTAGCATTAACCGTTTCCGGGGAATATGAAATTCCTGCGGGGAAAACGGCTGAAGACCAGGCCCTTGCCGTTACCCTGAAAACGCTATTGAAAAATTTTGATCTGGACAATGTAACCGGAGGCGATTTATTTGCTTGCCCTGAGTTGACGCTGGAGGCTTCATCTACAAACGTATTTGATAAGAATTTTTCAGTGGACAACGTGTTAGTTGACCAGTCTTCATTGTTTGTTGAACGCAATGCCCAGGGCGGGATCAATCTTGTTCCCAAGGGGCAGGAGGCAAAAGCGGCCGTTCCCCCAGACGCGCCCGCCCAAATGACAAATGCGTCAAAATCTGGCGCCCTGGCTCAGACAGTTCCGGTATCAGAAAGTAAAAAGTCCGTAAAGCCGGTCATTGAATTGTCTTTGCCCTTCACTGTAAAAATCAACCGGGCCGCTGTTAAAAACATGCATATCCGCTTCAGCGACAAGATGGTCTCACCTGAAGTGGTCAAAGATGTTTCCAGTCTGGATTTTGTTCTCACCGACGCTGAAGTGGGTTCAAAAGCTGCAGGTAAATTTGACCTGCATGTTTTGACGAATGATGGCGAACAGATAAAAACGGCCGGGGCACTTCATGTGCAAAATGATTTGGCTGTCAGCGGCGCTCTTTCTCTGAGCGGTTTTAATCTTAATAATTTTCGCGGCTACATTGCGCCCTATCTCGGCGATAATGTCTCCCTTCAGAATGCGGCGGCCAATTTGAATTTCAGCGTCTCGCTGTCCCAGGCCGGGTTGGGGGTTAACGTGTCCGACGGGCAGGTCACCCTGGATAAATTTGGCTTGACGGAACTGAATAAAAAAGAGCCTGTGGCACTGTTCGATCAGCTGGCACTGTCCCAGGTCTCCTGCAATTTGTTAAAACGGGAAGCTGCGGTGGGGCTTGTGAATCTCCAAAAGGCCGAGGTTAAGATCAGCCGGGATGAAAAAGGCCGGATGGATCTACTTGCCGCCATCGACCAGGCCCTGAAAACAAATGAAAACCCCGGGGGCAAGGAGATTAAACAGCCGACACAGCCAAGCGACGGGGGTGATAATAATCCATCCGCATCTGCCTGGGTTGCCACAATAGATAAGGTGGTCTTAGACCAGTGCCAGGCTCAGTTCAGTGATCATGCCAAAAAAGAGCCGGTATACATTGAGATGAAAGACATTGGTGTCACAGTTGAAAATATTTCCACCGAAAAGGGGGAGATATCAACCTTTAAGGCATCCATGACCAATAAGAACAAAGGGGCAATCAAACTGGACGGGCGCTTTGACATTTCAGGGCCCGGGGCAACCGTAAATGTAAATCTCAATCGGATTGATGTGAATACGGCAGAACCTTATTTCACTGATTTTTTGAAAATTTCAATCGCCAAGGGCTACCTTAATACCCAGGGAACAGTAGTCGTGGCACCGGGTAAAAGTAAAAGTGATCCGCCAAAGATCACCTATACGGGCCAGGCATCACTTAACGATTTTTTGTCTAAAAGTAAGGTGGATGATACTGATTTTTTTAGATGTAAATCGTTGTATGCCACGGGCATGGATATTTCAGTAAATCCCATGAAGGTAGCCGTCAACAAAATTGCACTGACCGATTTCTACCAGCGGGCCATACTCAACAAAAACGCCCAGCTCAATTATAAAGAGATCATGGTGGAACAGCCCGAAAATAAACCGCCTGCAAATGGCAAATCCAAGCCCAATACAGCACCGGGCAAAGGGAACAGTGAAATACCCGATATCCGCATAGATGCCATTACCCTACAGGGTGGCCATATCAATTTCAGCGATTATTTCACCCAACCCAATTTTACTGCCAACATGACCGAGATTGCAGGCAGCCTCACGGGTCTCTCTTCCAGGGGTAAAGAGCATGCGCAGCTTGTACTCAAGGGTGTCCATGGCGGGTATGCACCATTGGATATCACAGGAGAGGTGGACCCTTTAAAAGACAATCGCTTTGTTGATCTGACCATATCCTTCAAAAACATAGAGCTGCCCAAATTTAATGTCTATTCTAAAAAGTTTCTGGGATATGAAATTGAAAAGGGCAAGCTGATTTTGGATCTGCATTACAATATAGACAATGATAAACTCAATTCCAGCAATCGGGTTTTCTTTGATCAGTTGACGTTGGGAAAAAAAGTGGACAGCAAAGATGCGACCGCTTTGCCTTTGGAGTTTGCCATTTCCCTTCTTAAAAATCCCAAAGGTGAGATTGATCTGGATCTACCCATTACAGGAGATCTCAGTGATCCTGAATTTCATTTCGGAAATGTTGTGGGAACGGTTTTTAGAAATTTTATTATGGGAATTGTGACGGCTCCGTTTAAATTTTTAGGCAACCTTGTGGGGATGGTTGGCGGCCAGGATCTTGGGTTTGTGGTATTTGACCCTGGACAAAGCCTGCTGGATCAGGCCCAAAAAGACAAACTGGACAAGCTGATAACCGTGCTGGGTAAAAAACCGAATTTGAAACTTGAAATCAACAGCCAGTACAATAAAATTAAGGACGCACGGCAATTAAGATATGAGGCCTATGAAACCATGATTATATCCATGGACCGAAGCCTGGCTGATGACGGTTCGGTGACATTAGCGGATTTGGACGAAGAAAAAAGAGCCCGGCTCATTGAAAAGGCCTATGACAAAGCTGAGTTCCCCAAACCCAGGGATGAGTCCGGGAGAGAAAAAGAGTTGACCGTGGATGAAAAACAAACGCTTTTGGTCACCAGTATGCCCCTGGAAGGCGATGTCTTGGAAGACCTTGGGAGGGAACGTGGTAATGAAATTGCCCGTTACCTGACAGAGACGGGTAAAATTGATAAAAGACGCGTATTTGTGACAGAACCCGATCCTGTTGCTAAAGATGAAGAAAATAGTGCCAGGATTAAGACAACTTTTAAGTTGAGATGAAACATATGACAAATCCCATAGATAAATACTGGCAGCTGAAACTCGAGGCCGTAAAGCAACGCCTTGAAGACAATCGCTTTGAAGTTTATATTGTTGACTGTGCACAAAAGGTAAAGGATCTTGCTTTGGATACCATTATCCCGCCTTTGGGGGCAAAAAACGTTTCCTGGGGCGGGTCTGTTTCTTTTGTATCCACAGGGCTTTTCCATGCCCTGAAAGACCACCCCGATTTTGAGGTGATGGACACCTTTGATACAACTTTATCGGCAGCGCAGAAGTTTGAAATGCGCAGGCGTTCCCTGATGACAGATTTGTTTATCACCGGAACCAACGCGATTACTGAAGACGGTCAACTGGTAAATCTGGACATGATCGGCAATCGGGTGGCAGCCATCATGTGGGGACCTAAACATGTGCTGCTCATCGTAGGGCGTAACAAGATCTGCGCAAATATTGACGATGCCATGTACCGTATTAAAAGCTATGCCGCGCCAGTGAACTGTATGAAGCTTTCCAAAAAAACACCCTGTGAAAAAACCGGGGTCTGTCACGATTGTTCAAGCCCGGACAGAATTTGTAATTATTGGACCATCACCGAAAAATCCTTCGAACAGGGCCGGATAAAGATCGTTCTTGTCAATGAAGATTTAGGGTTTTAAGCGTCCTAATACCGGATTTCAAAATGGGTTAATGCAGGATCCACCTGGACCGTTCGGGTGTTTACCTCTTTTATTTCTGAAAAGGTGGAACCCTTTTGACACCAGGCCAGCATATCCTGAACATTTTCCTGATTCCCCTGGAACAGGGCGCGGACCGATCTGTCCGGCATATTTTTAACATATCCTGCCAACTGTCTCTCCTGGGCTGCCAGGTGGGTTTCATGTCTGAAACATACACCCTGGACCCTTCCTGTAATAATCACTTCCACAGCACAAAGTGAGTTCACTTTCTGGTCTCCTATGTATTTTTTTGAAATTTTTTGGTTTTTCAGGTTTGCTTTATTCAGGGCATTGGGGCCGAATTTGGCGAGTACCGAGTCCATGGCTCGATCTACAGCCTCCCATTGCCTGTTCTGTATTTGGGGTTCATCATCAAACAAGGAACGTTGAATCGGCGTTTCGGTCTCCTGGAATTCAGATACCCCCACCCCGACCAGACGGATTTTTTTGGTGATTTTTAAACAATGATATAAGGAAACGGCCTGGTCAAAAATGGCATTGGATGAGCAAATACATGTGCCAAGGGTTTTGCTCCGGGTGATTTGGGAAAAATCGGAAAATTTTAGTTTAATAGTGACCTTGCGGCACCGCAGATTGGCAGCACGAAGTTCATTGCCGACCCTGTGGGCCTGGGCAAGCAGTACGGATTTGACCTCGCCGGGATTGGAAATATCACGGGATAAGGTGACTTCGCCGGAGATGGATTTACGGGGCCGTTCCGGCGCTATGGGGGTATGATCTATCCCCCGGGCCAACTGGAACAGGCGTTGGCCGAAGCTGCCGAATTTGTGGTTTAATAATTGGAGGTCAAATTTTTTTACATCACCTAAGGTTTCAATGTGAAGGCTTTGCATTTGATTCATGGCCTTGGCGCCGACACCCGGCACCTTGCCGATGGGCAGGGTATCAATCACCTGCATCATGGCCGCTGGAGAAATAATGGTCAACCCGTCCGGTTTGTTCATATCCGATGCAATCTTTGCCAGGAACCGCACCGGTGCCCCGCCTACTGAACAGGTCAGGGCGAGCTGATTGACAATGTCGGTTTTAATTTTTCGGGCTGTCTGTTCGGGGGTGCCGATCAGTTTTTCACACCCCGTGATATCCAAAAAGGCTTCATCAATGGAAACAGGTTCCACCAAAGGGGAAAATTTTCTTAAAATGGCCATGATTTTTCGTGAGTCCCGGGCATATTTTTTCCGGCTGCCCGGCTGGATAATGACATGGGGGCATTTTTGTCTGGCCTGAAACACCGGCATGGCTGAGTGGATGCCGAATTGTCGAGCCTCGTAACTGGCCGCAGATACCACGCTGCGGTTGGAATGTCCTGCAACAATGACGGGTTTACCTAAAAGGTCCGGGTTATCCCGCTGCTCCACTGAAGCAAAGAATGCATCCATGTCCACATGTAGGATCATGGGGGAAAACTCCTCTTGGATCGGGTTAAAAATTGCTGTATTCTTTTACTTTTTAAAAAATGTTGTCAAGGAGCAAGTATAATCTTTTTACACCTTCGAGAAGAGATAATAAAGATGCGATTCAGGCAGGTTTTATTTGCGGTGTCCGCAGTGCTGTTTTTTTGCCTTTCGGTTGGGCTTATGG
>Ga0193955_1001626_pt1 | contig 10358 bp, 7 predicted proteins | sample BB_6_MG_FD_140343 | JGI IMG/M metagenome (GOLD analysis project Ga0193955, IMG submission 140343) | Microbial mat bacterial communities from the Broadkill River, Lewes, Delaware, United States - BB_6_MG | ecosystem: Environmental > Aquatic > Freshwater > River > Microbial mats | place: USA... | reverse complement strand
TACCGGAGCGTATCGACTCCACCACCTTTAGCCTTCCGCCATAAGCCATTCGCCTGTTTTTGTATCCAAGCATCACAAACGGTTTTTCAAACTGAGCAATACCCCACAGCATCGTTAATCGTGCATTCGATACGTCTTATCAAGCACCACCATCTCTTCAAGGGTCCTTTTGCGGCCACGGCTTTCGACAATGACCTTTCGTGTGTACATCAACTCAGGAGTCAGGGCCAGTTGCTGCTCGGAACCCGTTTCATTCGTGAACCGGTAGTCGGTTTTCCCCGTAATTAAATAGAGTGACGAGGCAATGGCAGCCCCTGACCCGCGGAGGGATTTATCGTGACGGGATTGTGCGAGCAGCTCTTCCAAGAGGGGGGTAAGGGATGCATTGCCAGTCAGGCCCATGCTTGAAATCACCATGAAGTATCCCTCGGCGTCAATATCCTTAAGGCCTTTGACATAGGCTGACCTGATATCATTTGAAGCCCATTTTTGGCCTACCACGCCGATGTACCGAAGGTAGATTCCGTGGTAGGTATCTCGCCCCTGTCCCATCAGGCAGAACTTCATCTCTGTGAAAAAGTCATCCTTTGCTGACAGTTTATAGATGCGTTCCAATACGACATAAAAGGGCTTGGAGGGCTGCTCAAACCGATCCATCACGCGTAGCAACAGTGCCGGGGAGTCCAGAAACGCGCACTTTATCAAAAAGAGCAGAATGACCAGGTAGGCTGCAAATCCAAGGCGCTTAAAACTCAATTTTTTCTTCATTCGTCTCCTGTATGAAAAGCCTTTTCGTATGGTGTCGCTGTGACTTGAGGCTCTCGAAACCACATACTATTCAGAATCAAAAAAAGGGCCCGGGTGTCACGTTCTGTGCCCTGATCCGCACGCCAAAAGGTCGCGGGTAAAGGACCTGGCTTCAAACCAAGCGGTTGTATTTGCCAAAAGGCGCATGAATAAACGGGCGATAAATAGGTACCTTTATTATCAGGGTTTGTCATCTTGAATATATAATGAGCGGTGAGGTGGCACGTGGCGATTAAACGGGACTCGTGTGAGGGGACGCGTGATGCCCGTGAATGGCCTGGGCACAGGGCATTGGATCGGGTGCAACGTCACGTTTAGCCCGTTTGCTCTTTTCTGCTGTTATCTCTCTATTTTTATAGCATTAATTCTTGTCTCCGGAAATAAACTGTGCTTACCTGTCGGGTAATGCGAACATTCATGTATGACCAGCGTTATCCGATGCGTCTTCTAAGATGCAACGAGCCTTCGGCACCCTTGCCATGGGGGCTGTACTGATGAAAACCAACGGTAATAGTTGATGCCAAACGCATGGGGCGCATACGTCGCTTCCCGGTCACTCAGCCCTGCAAAAGTCGATGCACCACCTTACCCGGATATTTTACGAGCCGCCCGAGGGTGAGAAAAGCGAGCAGGAAACCGTGAATTACATTTTGTGTTTTTGACATGTCTTTATTTTTCACCGCAACCATCAGTAATAATATGCTGTTGCCATGATCTGATTGTTTTCTCATGAAATATTCGGGTTAAAGGCCAGGCAGCTTATAAATGTCCATATGTCTGACAGCCGGAGAAGACGATAACCGTAAGGTCTTTACGGGCACCGCCCGTCAGCGAATGTGACGTATCCGAGGAACAAGGGTTCGGAGCATTCGCGAACCTGGGGTTCAGCCCCTGGCCGCCGGAGGCACGCTTTTTAAAATTCCATGTCCAAAATAAATATGAGGGGGGAGACCATGACAAGACTTATTGCAGGGATGTTGATTCTGTTGTCTGTATCTTTCGTCAGTGCCTTTGCATCTGATGCGGCCGCTGAGACGTTTCAGGACGACATGACCGAGTTCATGGAGGAGAAGGTGGGCTCGGAATCCGAGTTTCAGCAGGATGTGACGGGAGAGACCAAAGCTCCGGTTGCACCGGTGGTGGAGACCAAGAGCGTCAACACGAAGCAGAAAGCTCCGGCGGTGTTTCGCAAGGAGCCCCCCAGGGTGGAGATTGCGTATGAGATGCCGGAACCCATTGGGGAGTATCTGTTTACCGGCAATGCCCGGGACTCCTCAGGGTTCGACAACCACGGCGTTGTGACCGGAGCTCAGCTGACCACAGACTGGGGGGGCCGGGAGGCGAGTGCCTACATTTTTTACGAGAGGCCCCACAAGGTCAAGATCCCGCGAAGCGATGCCAACGCTTTTGGGACGGGCAGTTTCACCGTCTCGTTTTGGGTCCGGAGTATCGACGACGATGCCAGGGGCCAGCGGATGGTGGCCAATGAGTCGGGGGGGAGTGCGCAATGGGCCTTTCGTTATGCCAGCGGTCGGAAGGTCCATTTCCTGATTAGAAACGAAGACGGAGAATCGGCCTTCATCGTGCATCCCATTGCTGATCGAAAGTGGCATCAGGTGACGGGGGTGAGGAATGCGGAAAGCAGGACCATGAGCCTTTACGTGGATGGTCGGTTGATTGAGACCCGCAGGGATGTCACCGGCAGCGTGGACAGTGGTGGGCCCATCTATGTGGGGGACCACAAAAATCTCTTGTTTGTGGGGCGGTTGGACGATGTCCGGCTGTGGAACGTGGCCCTGGACGAAAGGGGACTTACGGCCCTTCACACCAGAGAGATCGGCAGTCCGGTTACCGCCATGGGATCGTTGGAGCTGGCATCGGCTGCAGTGCCTGCACCGGTGGCGGCCTATCCGTTTAACGGCAATGCCGAGGACGCTTCGGGCAATGGCAACAACGCAATGGTCAATGGTGCCGAGCTGGTACCGGACCGGGCGGGCAATGAGGAAGGAGCCTACCTTTTCTATGAGAGGTCGCACCGCATCAAGGTTCCGTTGACCCCTTTAAACACCTTTTCCTCACAGAGTTTTTCCGCGTCGTTTTGGGTTCGAATTGTAAACAAGGAGAACATCACAACCGGCCTGTTGACCAATGAATCGGGATCGATGCCCAAGTGGGGCTTTTACGCTTCTCAGTCTGGTGATGTGCTTTTCCGCCTCAGGAACCAGGAAGGGGAGTCTTCGTTTATTTCCTATCCCATCACAGACGGGCAGTGGCACCATGTGCTGGGGGTTCGAAACACGCGCAACCGGACCATGAGCCTCTATGTCGATGGGGCCCTTGTGGGGACCAAACCGGCAGTGACCGGAAGCGTCAACAGCCTGGAAGATATCTGGGTCGGAGATCATAGGAACCTCTTGTTTACAGGACGGATCGATGAGGTGATGCTTTGGGATGAGGCCCTCAACCAGAGCAAGGTGGCAGCACTCTTCGCAGAGGCCTCTGCCCTTCAAGCGGTTGCTGTGACATCGTCTCCAGTGGAGGAGATGGTCCAGGAACCGGTGGGCGAATACCTGTTTGCAGGCAACGGTGATGACAACTCGGTGAAGCAGAATCACGCCATGGTTAACGCAGCACACCCTGCAGCGGACAGGTTCAACCATGCCGACAGCGCCTACTGCTTCTCGGAGCGGAACAACCGGATTAAAATTCCCTTGATCCCGGATAACACCTTTGGTCGGGGCTCCTTTGCGGTTTCGTTTTGGGTGAACATTGATGAATCCGATGCAGGCGGGCACAAGGTTGTGACGAACTCCATGAACACACGCCCGGTCTGGAGCTTTACCTACAGCTCCGGTAACATGAGGTTTCGCATCCGGAACAAGGAGAACCAGAGCCGTTTTGTTTCCGGCCCCATGGATGTCGGCAGCTGGCACCACATCATAGGGGTAAGAAATGCCCCCGCCAATACCATAAGCCTTTATGTGGATGGTCGCCATACCGGCACCAAGCCTGGTGTGGTGGGGGATGTGAACAGCGGGGGAGACATCTGGGTGGGAGAGCACACCAATCGCCTCTTTAAGGGCTGCTTGGACGAAGTGGTGCTGTGGAAGCGGACCCTGGCCGCTAATGAAATTCGGGACATGCACGCCGTGGACCTTCAGCTGTCCCACTCCGTTGAGAAACCGCAGATGGTCATGCCAAATCAAAAGCGGATTCAGGTGCCGAGGCAGATGCCGGTGGAGTAAAAAAACAGGCGAAAGGCTAAGGGTGGTGGCGTCGCTGGCGCTCCATCAGAAAAAAGCGGGCTAATGGCGAAGGGCTGAAGGCGAAAGGCCATGGAGTCGCTTCGCTCCACGATTATATAAAAAAGCCGCGCGGGAGCGCGGCGCGCCCGAAAAACAGGGTATAAGTGATGGGGCATGGGCACTATGGCGGTCCTTCGTTTTAGCGGCGAAACCATCCTGTTCACGACTCACTACGTACCATTCACAGGTGGTTTTCGGCCCCATCTGTGGCCAAACGGTTTTTGCCTTTTACCCTAACTGGCTCTCGCGAAGCGAGCTCCTTGAACGAAGAACCAAGCACCAAGAACGAGGAACAGTTTTTTTTACCTGTTTTTTTCACTTTTTCCTTTCGCCTTTAGCCCTCAGCCTTTCGCCCCTGTTCTCAGAACCAAGCACCAAGAACCAGGAACGGTTTTTGTTTTTCAGCCCCATTCTCAGTTCATGATTTACCACTCACTGTATCACATCTGGTTAACCACTTTCCTTTCACCCCTGTGTAATTTCAAGTAATTATCCCTGTTGCATAGTTTTAAATTTTTGGGTACATTGAAGCATCCAAAACGACATCCAGAGTTGTGAACGCCGTTCTGTTTTCTTGCGTACCAGAAGGGCCCTGTGTTGAGCAGGGCTTCATGCGACGGCAGGTTTTTGGACGTATTTGTATGCATGTCTTTCGGGGAGCCAGCCTTCTCTCCAGTCTTTCCCTACTTATTTAGATCGAATCGATTCAGCGGCACGCTGAACGATGCCATACCAGGTCCGTGGTCGTGTTTCCCCCGACCACCTTCGCGACATTGAATCATTCATTCACAACGTTTTACCTTTTGGAGGAGGTTGTATGAACGTGACGAAGTCTGTTTTGCTGGCCTTGGTAGCAGGTTCTCTCCTGTTTACAGCCGGGTGTTCCTTTGATTTGAACAACCCGAATGCCGATGAATATGATGTGCAGATTATCGGCGATTCCATTTACGATTATTCCGGTGATATCCAGGAGGTCCTCCAGGATCTGTCAGGTAAGATGTACAAAGACCGGTCGGTGAGTGGCGAGAAAATTGCCGGGATTCTCACCCAGTATGATCGGGCCATCGGAAACACCCCCAGTCTGAAGACCGTCCTTGCCGATGGCGGGGGCAACGACATCCACTTGGGAAGCGCGGACTGTGATTCGGATCCGTTGACCCAGGGCTGCATCGACACCATCGATTACGTGGCTGACCGGATGGAAGTGCTGCTTGAAGACATGTATCAGGATGGGGTCGATGATTGCGTTTGGCTCGGCTACTACTACATGACGGGCAGCGAGGCCGAAACCAAGGAAGCCATTGATTACGCCTACAGCCTTTATCCGGCTATATTCAGCGATGCCAGCTTTAATGTCTACGGCTCAGGCGGGGCCTACCTCATCGATTCGAGGGGTGACATTGAACCGAACCATATCAAATCTGATGACATCCATCCCACCTATGCCGGCTCCGAGATTCTGGCCAACCTTATCTGGAATGTGATGGTGGCAGAGGATACCTATCGTTAAGAGGGTATGTTTTTTATGATGGCCAGCCGTGCAGAAACGAGCGGTGATGAACCGTGTCGTCTGCTCGGCGTTGTCTATGCGAAGTGAATGATTCAATGTCGCACTGAAAAAACTTAAAAACAAGCCTCCGGCGGCGAGGTGAGCCACCTCGAAAGCGGGTGGCGAATAGGACCGCCCCGCGTTCCTCGGGGTGATCGCATTCGCTGATGGGCTGGAGGGGCTCAACCCCTTCGTGTTTTTCGTGGTTTTATACGTCGGTTGAATATAACTAGTCGGATTGTGCCTCCGGCGGCCCTGCCGGGGGCCAAACTTTTGAAAAGTTTGACAAACAGGTTTTTAAAAAAGACCCTCATAAACCCTCGATTCAAAGGCGGATGTGGTTTGCCTCATGGACGAGGGTGAAACGCTTCGGCCACCAGTGTTCAACGTGGCCTCACCTTGCGGAGATTCGTGCAGATGCGAAAACGGGACGTTGCGATGGGAGCATGCCTCTGTCTGGCCCTGATATGGGGGGGCGGGCTATTGTTTATTTGGGGGGACGGCCAGGGGGCCACGGATGTATCCCCACAGATGGAGAAAACCACGTCCGGCGTGGACTCGGTGAACCAGGCCCCGGGACTTGGCGATGCGGCTACGGCACAGGCAAAGCGCGAGCATGGAGGCAAAGCCTCTGTGGCAAAGGGGCGTACGGGGCAGGGGGAGCATGCGGAGCCAGCTGTGACGGTTCAGTACCCCGAGGGCCTTGAGGGCATCAAGCAGCAGATCTACGACATGAATATCGAGTACATCGAGGACCTGGACGCCCTGGATGCGGCAGGGCAGGTGACAGACCAACCCCCCGAGGCACTCTGGCAGGGGGACTGGTCCAGTGCGGACGACTGGAAGCGGCGCGGAGACGGGTTCCGTATCGAACAGCGGGAAGACGGGACCTACGCCCTGTTCCCTGATGCGGACACCAGCCGTTCCTACGCCTGGGACGACGAGAAAGGAGAGTTCGCCTGGGAGCAGGATTTCTACGGAAAAATCATCACCCACAAGGCCCGGTTCATCGATGATGATGTGCTTGTGTTGATGAAGATCAGCGGCAGGAAGGTGGCGCTGGATATATACAGCAAAGGTGAGTAAGGGCAGGTAAAAGCGGGCGAATGGCTAAGGGCAGAAGGCGAATGGCCGTGGAGTCGCTACGCTCCATCATTGAAAAAATGCTGCACAGGAGTGCGGCGCACCTAAGAACACTTCCTTTTGCTTTGGCCTTTATTTTGATTATCAGCGGCGAAGCCGTTCTATTCACGATTCACTATTTCCCACTCACAGACGGTTTCCGCACATCTGTGTCATCTATGGCTAACTGTTTTTGCCTGTTTTTCGCTTTTCCCCTCAGCCTTTCACCATTGGCCTGCATTTACCTGACGGAGCGAAGCGACTCCTCAACTAAGAACCAAGAACGAAGCACGAAGAACGTTTTTGCTTTTTCATTTGATGTGTCCCTCAACCCGTATCCGGAGCTCCGGCCTTAGCGGGTTGTCTGTTTGAAGGTAGAGCATGTCCCTGTACACGCCGGCTGTCTTTCGGGTGTTGGTGGCCCGGACAAGGTAGCGGGTGCCCTCCTTGTCGTTTATCTCCTCCACATTGTAGGCGAAGTGCAGCCCTTTTTTGGCCTTGATGCCGGTGATGGCAAAGGGAAATGCCGTTGCGGGGGTGACGGTAGAGCTGCCCTCAACGGCCTTGCTGTGGGGGCCGGTGAGGATGATTTTGTGTTCGGAGATGGTCGCGAACTCTGTGACCTCCATGGAAGCGTCAAACCTGAGAAGGGGTCGGGTGGGGTCTGTGGTTTCCACCTGAACATAGGCGTCAAGGGTCTTCCCGCCCAGCTTGTCCGTCATGATCACCGTTTTTACCATACCGTCTTCTCCCGGGGGGACGAGTGGCGTCAGGTTGGTGACAATGATGCCGCAGCAGCTTTTGGGCTTTGTCAGCTGAAGAGCTTTGTCGGTGGGATTGGGAACAATCAGCGTGAGCTCCACCACATCGCCCTGGAGTGCCGTGGGAAGCACGAGGGCGGTGCGGGGTTCGGTGAGGGTGGCACGGGTGCGCATCGGTGCTTCAGGAATCCCTGTGTAAAAATGGGCCGCACGTTTTTGGTTGGGTGCTTTTTTCTGCTCTTTCTCATCCAGGGAGGCAAGGGCCATCACCGCCAGGATAGCGGTACTCAGAAGAGCCAGGCCGACCATTGTCTTGGATCGCATCGCATGCTCCTTTACTGAAACAGGGGAAGGGGAGAGTTTTCGTAAGGGCCTTACCAAAATTTAATTATACACGCTCAGCATGACCAGCACCGTGCGCTTTGAACATTGAACGTTGGCCCACACAGTCGTGTGGAAACGCCCGGTAACGGTCGTTGTATAATTATTTCACAGCGAGGCCCTAACTTTTCAAAAGTTTGGTCCCTGGCAGGGCCGCCGGAGGCTACTTTGAACTGAATGGTGATGAATTTTCTTTATTTAGGCACAAATATGGCGAGAATGGAAGGGGGTAAGGCGATGGTTGCCGGTTGTGGCGAGCTGGTGTTTTGAAATATAATGTACGGCGGTGTGAATGGAAGCATTTTACGAGTAAAACAATCAGGGATACAAAGCGCCCTGCGGACTGCACGAAGGAGGTTGGGCTCCCGTTGCGGGATGCATGGTTTTCAATGGGGCCTGGGTGGTCCCTCAAACAGTCATCAAACCACGCAAAATAGCATGGTGTGCCCGGATAGTGAGGCAACATGCTCTTCGATTTTGTGAGGGTTTCTTTGGATCGAGAGGTCATGTCACATGAGATGGTTGAAATTTTTCTTGCCGGTCAAGTCCATCAAGCCGCAAAGGGCGAAAGAGATGATGGCCAGCGGCGATGGATGGGTTCTCCTGGATGTTCGGGAGCCGTCCGAGTATGCCGAGGGTCACATAAGAGATTCGGTTCATATACCTTTGTTTGAAACCACCAAAAGGGCAGGGGAACTCAAAAAAGAAAATACCATCCTTGTCTACTGCCGATCCGGCAGCCGAAGTAAGCTGGCCTCAAGGTTTCTTGCAGCCAAAGGTTTTGACGAGGTGTACAACATCGAGGGCGGGATTCTGGGATGGCAGGAATAAGGGCAGGAAACGCGGGCTAATGGCGAATGGCTGAAGGCGAAGGGCGTAAAACGATAAAAAGCGTTCTTCGTGCTTTGTTCTTCGTTATGGAGTCGCTGCGCTCCACTATTATATCAAAGGCCGCGCGGGAGCACGGCGCGCCCGAAAAACAGGGCATAGGTGATGGCATGTGTACTAAGAGCGTCCTTCACCGACTTTTAGCGGCGAAGCCGCCCTATCTGAGTCCATCTGTGTCATCTGTGGATAAACGTTTTGTGCCTTTGGCCCCAACTGGTACTCGCGAAGCGAACTCCTTGAACGAAGAACCAAGCACCACGAACCAAGACCGAATTTCTCTTAATTATTCTGCGTTTTCTCGTCCATGTACTGCGTGATGCCTTTATAGACCTGGTCAATTCTGGGCTCCCGGGGCAGGGTGTGCCTGATCAGCCGGAGATAGCCTTTGTCAGCAAGGCGGCCTATGGATGGCGTGAAATTGAGGTCAAAGACCCATCCCATCTGCAACAGCTTAAAGTCGTTAAGGTTCTGCAGGTCATCTTTCAGGACCACTTGGTGCTTCATGAGGCTGTCATAGACCTTTTCAGAGATCCCAGGGGTGTCCGGCAGACCCAGTTCCAGGGTTCTGTTTCGTTTTGTGCCCAGCTCCGCGTAATAAGAGGTCACCACATACCAGATGTCCAGCTTGTCGGCATCGCGCAGCAGGCGGCTGTAGAAAAGGCACTCGTCGGTTTCATTCTCAGGAAGAAAGGCCCGGTTGTGATACAAAACAACCCGCTTGATGAGGTCAAGATCGTCCGGGGGAAGATGGTTCAGGCACTTCTCTTTTTCGATGGTCTCATGGCCGAGCAAGGCGTGGTCCACTGATTGGTCATCCACAAAGGTGTTGAACCTTCGGTACTGCTCAAAACGGCCGATGTCATGAAAAAGGGCGGCGGTTTCCGCAATGGCTGTCTGCTTGCTGTCCAGGCCCAGGCAGTCTGCCAAAAAGAGACTCTCCCTGCAGACCCGTCGGGTGTGCTTTTGCTTCAGAACGATATTTCGGTCATCCTCCTCCTCACCGGTAATAAATCTGGCGGTGTAGTCGGCAAACCACTGCTTTAATGCTTCCATGAATTTTTTGATCCAATTGATTGTTACGTGATGTGATCCGTACAGCCTTACTCTTGCTATTTCATGAATAGAGCAAGTGTTCAATGAAATCATGGATAAAGTGGAGGGCGACTACCCTATAACGCCTTTAAATCCCAAAAAGGTGCAGATAGAAAACGATGCCGTCATGATGGGGGCTCGATGCAGGGTGTCCGGAAGCCAGGGACGTTTGGTATCACGCAAGATGGTTGGGGTGGGAGTCTTTCGTGCATACAATATCGACCGTGGGGGTCTATGGTGGGACAGGGGCGGATTAAAGGCCGCTTCCGGAACATGTTGACCTTTTTTTTCAAAGGCCTTGACATCCCAGGGGCTGAGCTGTAGTGTGCCCTTCGTTGATGCGGGATGGAGCAGTCTGGTAGCTCGTCGGGCTCATAACCCGAAGGTCAGTGGTTCAAATCCGCTTCCCGCTACCAATAAAAAATACAAAGGCCTGGAAGAGTTTCTTCCAGG
>Ga0193955_1001624_pt1 | contig 10366 bp, 5 predicted proteins | sample BB_6_MG_FD_140343 | JGI IMG/M metagenome (GOLD analysis project Ga0193955, IMG submission 140343) | Microbial mat bacterial communities from the Broadkill River, Lewes, Delaware, United States - BB_6_MG | ecosystem: Environmental > Aquatic > Freshwater > River > Microbial mats | place: USA... | reverse complement strand
ACTCCTCGACCCAGGCAGCGGTGAGGTTACGGAACACCACCACCTCCACGTCGGCCCCTGCGCGGGTAAAGGCGCGTTGGGTGTCGATCTCGCAGTTGGTGCCGGGAAAGGACGGGATGATGACCTTCGGCCTTGCCACCTTGTGTTTGGCCACATGGATCAAAGGGGCAACATGGCTGAGGGTTTCAATGGGACCCTGGTGGTCCTCTTTGATCTCGAAGATATCGTTCAAGGGTGCTTCCCAGGCGGAGATGAGCTCTGAAAGGGAGAGGGTCATCTCGCCGTGTGTGATGGTCTCGGTTTCGGTTACCATACCAAGATCGACATAGGCCGTGGTGAAGAGTTCTGCAAGCTCTTTTTCGGAACTCACTTCGAGGATCAGGGAGCCGATGGCCTCTTCTGTTAAAAGTTCGTTCGAGATCTCAGGGGTTACGGCCATGCCCAGTTTGTTGCCGAAGCACATTTTTGAGATGGCTGCCACGGCTCCGCCTTTGCTGACGGTGTGGGCGCTGACGATGTGCCCCTCGGCCATGAGCCTGGTGACGAGGTCGTATTTCTCTTTCAGATCGTCGAAATCGATGACGTCGGCATCGTTTCGGTTCGCCTGGATCATGACGACCCTGGAGTCGGCCCGCTTGAACTCGGGGGAGATGAGTTTCTCCATGTCCATGGCTTCCACGGCAAAGGAGATGAGGGTGGGGGGCACGTCAAGGTCCTTGAAGGATCCGGACATGGAGTCCTTGCCGCCGATGGCGCCGATCTTGAACTCTTTCTGGGCCCGGAAGGCACCGAGGAGGGCTGCAAAGGGCTTGCCCCAGCGAACCGCTTCCCCCCGCAGTTTCTCAAAGTACTCCTGCAGAGAGAGGTAGATGTCCTGGGTGTTGCCGCCCATGGCAACGATTTTGGCCACGCTCTCCACAACGGCGTACATGCCGCCGTGGAAGGGGGACCAAATGGCCATCTCCGGGTTGTAGCCGTGGGTCATGAGGGTACCGGTGGTGGTTTCGCCTTTTTCGACGGGAATCTTGGCGGCCATGCCTTCGGTGGGGGTCTGGTAGGTTTTTCCGCCATGGGGCATGAGGGCGGAGCCTGAGCCGATGGTGCTGTCGAAAAGTTCCACCAGGCCTTTCTGGCTTGCAACGCCGAGGTCCTTAAGGGTGTTTACCCAGATGTCGGCAAGGTCGCCGGTTGCCTTCTTATTAAAGACGCTGGCTTCTTTGGAAGGGGCCTCCACCTCAATTTTTGTGGACTGGCTGACGCCGTTGGTGTCCAGGAATTCACGGGAGACATCGATGATCCAGTTGCCCCGCCACTCAATCCTCAGGCGGCCGGTGTCCGTGATGTTGGCGATGGCGGTGGCCTCTAAGTTCTCTTCACCGGCCAGGCGGATGAAGTCGTCGGCGTTCTCTTTACGAACGACCACAGCCATGCGCTCCTGGGATTCGGAGATGGCGAGCTCGGTGCCGTCCAGGCCGTCGTATTTTTTGGGCACACGGTCCAGGAAGATGTCGATGCTGTCGGCCAGCTCTCCCACCGCAACGGAGACGCCGCCGGCGCCGAAGTCGTTGCAGCGGATGATCATTTTCGAGACGGTCTCGTTTTTAAAGAGGCGCTGAATCTTTCTCTCTTCCGGGGCGTTGCCTTTTTGTACTTCCGCGCCGCAGGTGGCCAGGGACTCTTCGGTGTGCTCCTTGCTGGAGCCGGTGGCCCCGCCGCAGCCGTCACGGCCGGTGCGACCGCCCACCAGGATGACGATGTCCCCGGGTTCCGGTACCTCGCGAATGACCTGATCTTTGGGGGTGGCGGCGATAACGGCCCCCACCTCCATGCGCTTGGCCAGGAAGCGGTCGTTGTAATACTCTTTGACAAAGCCGGTGGTGACGCCGATCTGGTTGCCGTAGGAGCTGTAGCCGTGGGCGGCCCGCTTGCTGATGGTGCGCTGGGGCAGTTTGCCGGGGAGGGTCTCTTCGTAGGGAGTCCTGGGGTCTGCCGCGCCTGTGATGCGCATGGCCTGGTAGACGTAGGAACGGCCGGACAAGGGGTCACGGATGGCGCCGCCCAGGCAGGTGGCCGCGCCGCCGAAGGGCTCGATCTCCGTGGGGTGGTTGTGGGTCTCGTTCTTGAACATGACGAGGTAGGGGACCTTCTCTCCGTCCACGTCCACATCCACGTTGATGCTGCAGGCGTTGATCTCCTCGCTGACGTCGATGTCCTTCAGGTAGCCCTCTTTGGAAAGGGACTTGGCGGCGATGCAGGCAAGGTCCATGAGGCACTCGGGCTTCTTGGTGCCGCAAGCGACCCGGTCCTGCCGGTAGAGGTCGTAGGCTTTCCGGATCTCTTCGGTGTAAACCCCTTCCTGGAACGTCACCTCTTCGATTTCGGTCATGAAGGTGGTGTGACGGCAGTGGTCGGACCAGTAGGTGTCGATGGCCTTGAGTTCGGTGATGGTGGGGTTACGCTTTTCGGTGTTTTTGAAGTAGTCCTGGCAGGAGAGGATGTCCCCCATGCTCATGGCAAAGCCTTCGGCGTCCTTGAAGGCGGAAAGTTCGGCTTCGGTAAAGTCGGTGAACCCATCGAATACCATCACATCGTCAGGAACCACCGCGTCCATTTCGATGGTCTCGGGAAGCGCTAGGTCCAGCTCGCAGGACTCCACCACGTTAATAAGGTGGGTCTTGATCTTCTCTTTTTCGGCATCGGAGAGGTCGCCATTGATGGCGATGACCTTAGAGGCCCGAATGAGGGGGCGCTCTCCGGCGGTTAAGAGTTGAACGCATTGCATGGCCGAGTCGGCACGCTGGTCATACTGTCCGGGAAGAAGTCCCATCCTGAAAACAAAATCGGCCCCGGTAAAAAGGGCCGTATCTTCGTAGACATTGTCGGTGTTGGGCTCGCTGAAGACGTTCGCTTTGGCGAGGTCAAAGGTGGCGTCATCAAAGCCAAGGCATTCGTAGCAGTTGATGATGCGGACATCTTTGACCGCTGTGATGTTCAGGTTGTGCGTGATATCCGAGAGCAGATGATCCGCCTCGACTTTGAAGGTTGCTTTCTTCTCAACAAAGACCCGTCTAATCTTGTTTGGCATGTGGAGTCCCCTGAAACATATATATGGTTAATACCTGAAAGTTGCAAAAAAGATGGTTGTTTCCATGCATCGACCACGGCTCTTTATAATCGTGGTTGAAGAACCGAAGTACCATATTGACTTATCATAGCCGGTTTTATAAATGTAATTAATAATTATAACATCAATAACAGTCTGGGCTAATGATAGGTTTTTTTCACTGAGGGCACGATTTGTTCTTGAAAGGTGGTCTCTTGTCAGGCAAATAAGAGTGCCCAAGACGAATGGGAGGCGTTGAAAATATTTTCGCTTAAGGCTGTCGCTGTTGCCGTGTAAGGGCCAACCGCAGCAGATAAAATGTGTTGAGCTCGGTGGACACTACTGCACGATGCCGTGAATGCAGACGCGAATTAACCTGGATACCTTTGGCTTAAAGTGCATGATAAACCACGAAGAACACGAAGCGCCCTTCGGGCTCCACGAAGGGGGAAAATTCTCTGTTGTTATTCACGGGCACAGCCCGTCAGCGAATGTGATCACCCTGAGGCACGAAGGGTGGGAGCATTCGCGAACCTGGGGTCCAGGGGATTATCCCCTGGCTGCCGGAGGCATGCTTTTTTTATAAAGGATGAAACATGAACGTCAATTTCGAACTTTACAAGGTCTTCTATCACGCGGCGAAGAACCTTAGCTTCACGCGGGCCGCGGAATCGCTTTTTGTGACCCAGAGCTCTGTCTCCCAGTCCATCAAGCAGCTGGAGAACCAGCTTGATATTTTGCTCTTTATCCGCAACAAGCGCAACATGCAGCTTACCAAAGAGGGGGAGATGCTCTTCTTCCATATCGCCGAGGCTTTTGACCTCATCAAGGCCGGGGAGCGGAACATCGAAAATACCAAAACCCTGGGGTACGGTGAGGTGAAGATCGGGGCCAGCGATACCATCTGTCGCTATTTTCTTCTCGACTATATCAAGCGGTTCCACGCGGATTATCCGAACATAAAAATCAATATCACCAACCAGCCCTCCATGCAGACCCTTGAGGACATCGCCGGCGGCAAGATGGATTTCGGCATCGTGAACCTGCCTGACAACATGAAGAGCAAGGGGGTGAATATTACAGAGATCAAGGGGTTCCAAGAGGTCGCCATCTGCACAGATGCCTACGCCGATCAGCTGCCGGAAAACCCGTCGATAAAGGACCTGAAAAATTTTCCCCTCATCACCCTTACCCCCAACACCAACACGCGCAGGTATCTTGACGCCTTTTTCCGCGTACAGAAAGAGACCCTTGCCCCTGAATTTGAGCTGGAAAGCATCGACCTCATTGTCGATTTCGTCCGCATCGGGTTAGGGGTCGGTTTTGTTATGGCCGACGCCATCCCCAAGGATGAAAAAACTGTTCGAATTCTTGACCTCAAAGAGACCCTGCCTTCCCGCTCCATCGGTATCGTCACCAACAAAAACAGCCCCTTGAGCATTCCCACTGAACATTTCATGAATGTGTTGATCGAAGGGCGTTGAGGGCGGGGCTACAGCCCCTGCACCCCAGGTTCGCAAATGCTCCGTACCTTCGTTTCTCCGGTACGTCACAGTCGATGACGGGCTTTCCCCCTGATCAACGGTAAGGGGATTCAATCTCCTTCATGTTGCCCGAAGGACTCTTCATGGTTTAACCGCTATCGATGAGAGCCGCTGACTCTGGCTTGGCTTTGGCCGGAGTCACTTCGGCGGTCTATGGCTCTTGGCTTTGTCTGAACCATTCAACCCTGTTCCCTTTTATGCAACTGCTTCAAAATTTCTTGATGACGGGCTTCTGACAGGGGGTAGAACCCGGCGATGAGAAAGGCCACGATACTTAAAATGCAGGGGACGAGGGCGTAGAGGGTACGCAACGCGAGTACGACCTCGGGGCTTTGGGGCTGGCCGGGGACATACCCGAAAAGCCCGAGAGCCCATAGGCCGATGCCAGCGCCAGCTGCACCGGCCATTTTTTTCGCCACGGAAAAGATTCCTATGTATTGCCCCTCCCGGCGTTCACCGCTGAATGCCTGGTCGTAATCGATGACATCGGCTGTCAGTGCCGATGGCAGAGCAAGGCCGGCCCCAAACCCGATGCCCGAGACAAAGACCAGAACCCCGTACAACCACTCGTCCCCAGGCCCAAGCCAGAACACATAGAAAAAAGCCCCGGTGTTGATTCCCATGGAGATCATCCAGGCCGCTTTTTTCCCGATGCGCCTGGATACCCAGATCCAGGCGGGGAGAAGGGCGATGCCTGAGACGAAATAGATCAGCAGAAACAGCTCGGCCTTGGAGGATTCAAGGACATACTCCACATAAAAGAGGATGAGGGTGGCGGGCATTTGAGCTGCCACAGCACTGAATGAAAAAGCCAGGAGGAGGATGCAGAAGGGCTTGTTCTGAAAGGTGGTTGCAAGGCTCTCCCGGAGCTTAAAAGACGTCCTTTTTTTTGTGGGGTCGGCTTCTTTGACGACGAAAAAACAGATCCCGCAGCAGCAGACAATAAGCGGCGCGTAGATGATGGACATGATGAAAAAGACGGCTTGATCCGCGTCCGGGGCGTTGGCATCCGCCAGGAGGGAGCGGATGACGACCGGGGCCGTAGCGGCCACCATGGTTCCTGCGATGAGAAAGCCGTCCCGATACCCGAAGAGCACCGTTCGTTCGTGGTAGTCATGGATGAGCTCCGGTCCTAAGGATTCATAGGGGACCACCGTCAGGGTCCAGAAGAGAAACACCAGGGCAAGCCAGGTCAGGAACCATGCTGTTGTGGCTGGAATTCCCATGGCCGGTGGGTTGAAGAGGCAGACGATGCTTGCCGCTAGGAGAAGGGAGCCTCCGGCAATGTAGGGGCGCCGTCTTCCGTGGGGGGTGGAAGTTCGATCGGAAATCAGCCCCATCAGCGGGTCGGTGATGGCGTCAAACACCCTTAAGGAGAGCAGGACTGCCCCAACCACAGAGATGTTCAGCCCGATGACGTCTGTATAAAACTTGGGAATGTAAATGTAGATGGGGATTCCCACCACGGCCATGGCAAAGGCGGGCAGGGCATAGGCGAGTTTGATGGGAAGGCCGAGTTTCGTTGCCTTACGTGTCATTGTGGCCCCAGCAATCTGTTTCTGAATTTTTTATCGATGGGTTTTTGGCCGATCCAGATGGAAAACATGGCCCGGGCGAAATCAGCCCCTTCAAACGTTCCCAGCAGGGTGCCGTTGAGGGACAGGTCCAGGCCCTTCCCAGGGACGTAGGTGAGTGCGTAGCGATCTTTTGGGGCAACCGTCCGGTAGGCCATGCAGAGGCGATTCAGGGCGGGAGCAATGCGGGACCGAGTCTCCGCGTCGGTGTTCTTTTCCACCATGGTGCGCGTTGCGTCGGCAAAATCTTCGGCCTCGATGTCCTGGAAGTACTCAAGAACCAGGCGCTTTGGGACATCCGACAGCACATCTTTGGACCGGACGGTCTCAGGCATGTACAGGCCCCCGGCGTAGGCCCTGATGAATTTCAGGTACCGTAACGTGGCAACGCCCCGGAGTTTGAGCTTCACGTCGTCTGCCTGGTGGCTCAAGGCAAAGCGGACTCCGTCGATGGTGGCGACGGGCTCCAGGGCGTGGGCTGGAAAAACCGTGAATAAAACAAGCGCCATGGCCGGAAAAAGATGTTTGATCGGTGACATCATGGACCTTCATGTAAGAGGTTAACATGCCTCCGGCGGCCCTGCCGGGGGCCAACCTTTTGAAAAGGTTGCCAACCAGCTTTCAAGGTGGCTCACCTTGCCGCCGGAGGCATGCTTTTAATTGTGTAGAAACAGCCTCTCGTGCTCTTCCAGGGCCTTCCAGAGTTGCCTGCGTTCGTCGTCTGTTTCTCGGGTTCCGGGGAAGACATGGGTGAGGTGGGGCCGTCTGTCGAGCCAGAACTGGCCGGAGCACTGCCCCGGCTCCATGGCCGAGGCAAGCCAGACGATGGTATCGGCTCCTTGGGCCGGGGTTCGCAGCAAGGGGCGGATCCGCTTGTGAAACCGGGGCAGTGAGGCGGCAAGGCCTTGGGTGTCGACCCATCCGGGGTGCATGGCGTGCACGGAGATGGGTTTGTGGTTGAGCTGATCAGCCCAGAGTTCGGTGAGGATGACAAGGCTCCGCTTGGCCCAGGCGTAGGCGGTGGCTCCATCATAGGGCTGGCGTCTCATCTCCATGTCGTCCACATGAATTTTCTGGGTGTACATTCCGCCGGAGGAGACGTTGATGATCCGGGGGTTTTTTGCTTTTTCCAACCCTTTCAGAAGGAGGCGGGTCAGGATGAAGGGGCCCAGAAGGTTGATGGCAAAGGACCGTTCAAGCCCCTCAGGGGTTTCCGCATGTTCGGAGAACAGCGCACCGGCGTTGTTGATCAACACATCGACGGCGGGTTTGTCGTTCAGGATCTCTTTTGCGACCCGCGTCACGTCGGCCATGAGGCTTAAGTCCGCGATGTAAAAATCGATGGTCTCGTTGCCTGTTTTTTGGATGAGCTCTTTCTGAGTGGCAAGGGCTTTTTCCCTGTTCCGGGCGATGAAGGTCAGTCTGGCGCCCCGCTGGGCAAGCCCTAAGGCCGAAGCTTTTCCGATGCCCGCTGTGGCCCCCGTCAACACCACGGTTTGCCCTGTGAGGCTCTCCGCGTTGGCCCTCCAGAATACGTTGCTCAAGCTGTACCCCCATTTGCTGAAGCCCAGAGCGCCGGGAATAATCAGGCGATCTGCGGCCACGTCCACAGGGTGAACCCCTGCGGAAAAGAGAGACACGGACTGGGGCGCCCGGTTCACGGGGGAGAGGGCTTTTTTCATTCCGGACATGGACGTTTTGCCGATGAGGGACAAGGCCGGGCGTATGATTTTTTGAAGGCGGGGCGACAGGTTGGGAAAAGCAAAGGATGCCGTGTAGCTCACCCTTGTCCCGTGACCGTTTGGTGACAACTCTATGGTATCGGTGACGGCAAAGGAGTCACCCTCGCCCTTGAGAACCACCCTGTGGGGGGGAGCGTACTCTGCGATGGTGTAGGTCATTCGAATGGGGAAAAACAGGTAGCGCAAGGTCAGCTCAAAGGGTGTTCCCACCTGAACCGGTTCACCTGACAGATTCACGGACGTCACCACGCCGGGGTCCCACTGCTCAATGTTCGTGAAGTCACTGAGATAACGAAAGACATCGTCAATGGGCCTGAGGACAGCGATTGTTTCCTTGATTTCAATCATGAATTCTTCCCAGTCTTGTTCGTGCGCCGAGCTGTCGTTTTCCAGGCTCGTCACAATCGGTGTGTGCCTCCGATAGCAAGGTGATGGCACCTTGAAACCCTATGGCGAATGCATGGAGGTTGCTGTTTTTCAATCATGTTGGGGGCATTCGCTCGGAGGTGAAGGCAATATGACAGGTAAGGCTCTGGAAGCATTTGGAAGCAGGCATGTTGTGGGCACAAAACAGGTTTCGACCAGCGTTGTTGATGTGGCTCGCCAATTATAGCAGCAAGATTGAATGGACACCATAATGAAGAGAGGTGCGAAGGCGGATGGTGATTCTCCTCAGGTGAGCAGGCGTGTCTTTTTCCTTGCCTTGTAAGGCTGCCAAAGCGTTGGTAAAAAAATGGGCCCGTAAGAATAATCCACGCGGGGTGCTTTTTAGCATTGAAATGGCCGGAACCATCGGGTATAAGCGTCTTGGTTTTTGTGGTGGGCGTAGCTCAGTTGGTAGAGCCCCGGATTGTGATTCCGGCTGTCGCGGGTTCAAGCCCCGTCGCTCACCCCATACCACATTGCGCCTGTAGCTCAGCTGGATAGAGCGCCGGACTTCGAATCCGTAGGTCGCAGGTTCGAATCCTGCCAGGCGCGCCATTTTGGAAGATTCAAGGCCCCTTCTGCGGAAGGGGCCTTTTTTGTTTTCTGGGGGCAAGGTGAGCCACCTTGAAAGCTGGTTGCGAATGTGCTTTGCCCCTCGTTCCTCGGGTCAAATCACATTCGCCTTTTGTTGGACGCGAATCCGAAATTATCTATGAAGACCTGTTTGCCAAGCCCACTCTTCCGGGGCAGGCAAAAAAATTCAGTTAGTCAGTTGGGGACTTCAGATTCAGATGGGGACAGGCTCTTTATGCTGGACGCCCCGCAGCCTTTTGTGAGATAGTTCAAAAAGAACTATCTGTCCTTAATTATATCGAAATCCAATCTTTGTAACCCACACGACATTTTAGAAAGACCAGGGAGGGGTGCTATGCCACGAGTTTCCCGTATGGTCGTCACGGACTCAGGCCAAAAGGCCGCGTATCATGTGATCAGCAGAACTGCATTGGATGGCCTTCCATTTAAAAAGCCTCAGAAGGACGAGCTGGTGAGGATCATTCGGCGATTTTCATCCGTTTATGCCGTTGAGGTTCTTGGGTATGCGGTTATGGGGAATCATTTTCACGTGCTTGTTGAGGTGAGTCCCGGAGTGATGGTTTCGGATGAAGAGGTGCGGCGTCGGTTTCAACTGCTTTATGGCGAGAAGGCGGAGTTTCCTGAGGGGCGTATGGGGGATTTTCGGGAGAGGTTTTCCAGTCTGTCAGCGTATATGAAGGATATTAAGCAGACCTTTTCCAATTTCTATAACAAACGAAAGAAGCGAAAGGGGACCCTCTGGGGAGAGCGCTTCAAGAGCGTCATCGTTCAGCAGGGGAACACGCTGATCAATTGCCTTGCGTATATCGACTTGAATGCGGTGCGCGCGGGGATTGTGAAACGGCCGGAAGATTATCGCTGGTGTTCCATTGGATACCGTGCCCAGACAGGAAACAGAGATGGCTTTCTTTCGTTGGACTTTGGGCTGTCGGACTTCGGGTCGGATGACCTTTCAACACGACTCAAAAAATACCGGGAGTTTCTCTACCATGTGGGGGCCATTGAGAAGAGGGGGCGGGCGAGGCTCTCGAAGAAGGTTGTCGATGGGGAGACAGCCGATGGTTTCGAGCTTACCCGGCAAAGGCGGTTTAGATACAGAACCCGATATTTTACGGATTCTGGTATCATAGGGTCCAGGGCTTTTGTAGAGACAACGTATGAGACATTTAAAGATCGTTTTCAATGCAAAAGAGAAAAAATACCGAAGGCCGTGAAAGGCATTGAAGGGATGTTCTCTCTAAAACGGTTGCCGCAAACCTGAAAGTCCTGCTTCATAATTCCGACAGTATAGATTTGACATTAGATGCCCGGGTGAGATGCGCACGGCTGTACCTTGCTGTATATCAGTCAAGTGTTATGGCCTTATGGCCGGATTATTTAGTT
>Ga0193955_1001623_pt1 | contig 10368 bp, 9 predicted proteins | sample BB_6_MG_FD_140343 | JGI IMG/M metagenome (GOLD analysis project Ga0193955, IMG submission 140343) | Microbial mat bacterial communities from the Broadkill River, Lewes, Delaware, United States - BB_6_MG | ecosystem: Environmental > Aquatic > Freshwater > River > Microbial mats | place: USA... | reverse complement strand
TAAACTAAAGTATCATCATTTACTTTAAAAATTTCCAAATCTTTTTTTTCTTTTTGAATATCTTCTAAAATAGATACTTGCTTAGCACACCAAGGACAAGACTCTGTGCTAAACATTAAAAAAATATTTTTATTCTCTTTTAATTCTTCTATATTTTTCAAGACTTTGATTTCAGAAGCAAAAACTGAACTAATAAAAAGACAAAATAATATAAACTTTTTCATATAAATTTTCTACTTTACTAATTTTGAAATTTCTTTAAATACAGGACTTTTAGAATTCACTGTTAATTCAAAAAGCAAACATTCGTAAGTTGTAGGAATAACTCCTGCTTGAACAAGTCTTTGTATAGCAATTTGTTTGTCTTTATCTTTTCGTGAATCAACACAATCTGTTACAAGGACAGGTTGTAATCCATTTTCTATTAAATCTAAAGCTGTTTGAAGTACACAAACATGTGTTTCAATACCTGCTAAGATTACAATTTTCTTTCCTGTTGCCTTTATTGCAGCTAATCCATCTTCATTTCCACAACAAGAAAATGTTGTTTTCTCAAAATGAGGATATTCTTTAACAAGCTCTTTTAAACTAGGAATTGTTTCCCCTATTCCTTTTTTATATTGTTCATTTATAATAAAAGGAATTTCATGTAGTTTTAAACCTTTAACTAAAGTTATTAAATTCTTTTCTAACTCTTCATTATTTTGAATATGTGGAAATAGTCTTTCTTGAACATCTACTTGCACATAAACACAATCTTCAACTCTTATTTTCATCTTTTCTCCTAAAAATAGTAAACTCTAAAAAGAAAATTGTACTAAAAGTTAGTAACAATAAACTAGCATTTATACAAAGGCTACTTTTTCTGCTCGTTCTAATAACTCTTTAGCACCTTGGTCTATAAAAGTTTGTGCTAAATTTTGTCCAATAGTTTCAAACTCTTCAATATCTGCTGTTATGTCTTCGCTAATATCTTCGCTTCCATCAGGCATTCCAACTATTGCTTGAACTCTAATTGAATTTTCGTCAATAATCGTAGCTTTTACTCCAATTGGAACTTGACAACCACCTTCTAAGGTATCAACAAATCCTCTTTCAATAGTTGATTCAATATGAGCTTCTTTATCATTTAAAACTGAAACTATCTCTATAATTTTTGGGTCTGTTGTTGTTTCAATACCTAAAGTTGCTTGTCCCATTGAAGGAATCATAATATCAGTTGAAATAGGTGAAAAGAATTTTACTTCTTTTTCAATTCCAAGTTTTTGAATACCTGTTGCTGCTAAAATAATTGCATCATACTCGCCAGCATTTAGTTTGGCTATTCTTGTATTAATATTACCTCTTAAATCTTTTAATTCAATATCAGGTCTTATAAGTTTTAAAGCCATTCGTCTTCTTAAGCTAGTAGTTCCAACAACCGCACCTGCTGGTAAATCATCTATTGAAGTATATTTGTTACTTAAAAAAGCATCTCTTGGATCAAATCTTTTTGTAACAGCAGAAAGTTGTAAACCTGGCTCAAATTTTGTTGGAACATCTTTTAAAGAATGAACTGCTAAATGTGCAGAACCATCTAACATTGCAAGTTCTAGCTCTTTTGTAAAAAGACCTTTTCCACCAATTTTTGCTAAAGGTACATCTAAAATTTTGTCACCTTTTGTCATGAATTCTTTAACTTCAATTTCCATCTCTGGGTAAAACTTTTCAAGTTCGGCTTTAACATATTCACTCTGCCAAAGGGCAAGTTTACTTCTTCTTGTTGCGATTATTAATTTATCCATCTTCTAATTTCCTAATATTTCATATTTTAATTTTGATTTATCTCGTTCACCATTTATAAAGATTGTCGGAGTACCTTGGATCATTGCTTCTTCGCCAAAAGTAACATCTTCTTCAATCTCATCATTAATTTTTTTATTATTAATATCTACTATATTAAAAGTTGTTTTAAACTCTTTATTAAAACCATCGATTATTTTTTGACTATTTTTTTCACTAGCATCAAAATATTTATCCCAGTCTGCTTTATAGACTTTTACTTCGATATCTTTTATACCTTTATGTTTTGCAGCATTCATTAATCTAACTAAAGTTCCAGCAGCTGGATGCATTCTTAATAAAGGGAAATGATAATAATATAATGCTATTTCATCTTTGTTTTTAGCAACATGGTCAATTACATCTGGCACATAATCCATACAAAAGGGACATAAAGGATCCGAGAAGATTACAATTTTATTTTTTGCCTTATGCGTTCCTGCTATTAATCTAGCTTTATCATAATACTTATCTGTTAAAGTAGGATTCATTAAATCTTTTAAAGGCATTCCTGTTTTTATATCAAATAATTCAGGAGCAATAAGTTCTCCATTTGAAAAAACCACATCTTTTGCTTTAACTTGATTTCCACCCATAGAAGCATCAATATCAATAATATATCCATACCATGATTTTTGTGGCATCTCTTTTTTTGTATTAATTCTTACATCTTTAATTTCAATTCTTTTATTTTTTGAAAATCTCTCTTTTTCAAATTTTAAGACATTACTATCTACACTTTCAGAGGCAGCTAATGCACTCAAAAGCAAACTACTTGCTGTTAATATTTTAATTAATTTCATTTAAATCCTTTCTTTGCATATCTAATTTAAATTGGGAATATTATATTCTAGTAAAACTTAAAGACTAAGTCTTAGTTTTAACAGTTATTTTCTTAATATCAAAAAGCTCTTTTGCACGATTTAGCATAGGAGAATTTAAAATATCATTCATTTGAAGTTCTTGTTGTGAAGGCGTTGGATTTGAAGTTTTATGCATATCTGCCACACAACCTGAACCTATTTCAATATCTTCAATCATAGAACCCGAATCTTCACTATTATCTTCCAAAGCAGCGGGTTTTTCTTCTTTGCTTTGGAAGTTAGACTTTTTTGCTAAATCTTCTGTTTTTTCTTCAGCTTTTACAAACTCAATATCAATATCATTTCCGAAAATATCATAAATAAATATCTTTATCACCCCATAATGTTTAAGTAAAAATTTTCTTTCATCACCTAAAGCATAAGATACTATTTCTAGTTTTTTATCTTCAAAACTTTTATAAATAAAGTTTTTTTCAAATAATTCACCAAGCTCATAATCTCTTTCAAAAACTTTTTTTGTTAATTTTGAATAAAGTTCTTTATTTGGATCATTTTCTTTGGCTAATTCTATTTTTTCTTCTTTTTTTATCTCTTGTATCTCTTCTTTTACCTCTTCAATAGATTCTACACTAGCAAGTTTTTCTTCTATATTGGCTTGAATTGTAGGCTCAATGCTTCTTTGAGGTTCTAATATAGGTTCATAAGCAACTTCATCAAAAGGGGTTGAAAAACCATCATCTACAAATACTTCTTCATGTTTTTCTTCTACAATCTCTTCTTTTGGAAATTCTTTTTCTGGAAGTTCTTCTTCAAGTGTTTTAATTGGTTCTACACTTGGGATAGAATCAATACTATCAAGAGAGAAATTTAAGTTAGGTTCTTCTTCTATTTTTATTTCTTCGGCTTTTATTTCTTCTTGTGCTTTAGTATCTATTCTTTTTTCTATTTCAACTTTTTTTTCTTCTATTTTTAATGGAACTTGCTCTACTTCAGAGATAATATCTTCAATTGTTTTTATATTCGTAGCTTCAATCATTTTTGATAAAGTTAAAATTAAAACAAAGCCTCCATCTGAATTTAAGGCTAATAAATGTTTTGCATCACTTAATATTCTAAAAAATCTATCGAATAAAAGTAAATCAAATTTTGCATTTTTTTCTAGCATTTTTTGTTTTAAATAAATAGTCATTTCATCACAAACTTGAGAAATTTCATAATTTTCAAGCTCTTTTACAAGATCTATAATATCCTCTTTTTTTAATATTACTTCAAAAATTTTATCCATAAGTTTTGGTTCTATTAAACCTAACATATCAACAACTGCTATAGTAGTAATCTTACCTTTTGAGAAAATAATTGCTTGATCAAGTAAAGTTAAAGTATCTCTTAAACTTCCTTGCCCACTCCTAGTTAAAATCTCTAAAGCAGGAGTTTCAAAATCAATATTTTCTTCATTTAAAATATGCGATAAATGATGTATTACATCTCCATCAGCAATTTTATTAAATCTAAAATGTTGAGTTCTACTTAAAATTGTTGCTGGAAGTTTTAAGGCATCTGTGGTTGCAAGTATAAATTTAACAAAACCAGGAGGTTCTTCTAAAGTTTTTAAAAGTGCATTAAAAGCTTGAGTTGTAAGCATATGAACCTCATCGATAATAAAGACTTTAAATCTAGCAGAACTTGGTTTATATTTAGTATGCTCAATTAAATCTTTTATATCATCAATTCCACGATTAGAAGCTGCATCCATCTCAATAATATCTAGATGCCTATTTGTATTTGCGCTTAAACAATTTTCACAAACTTCACAAGGTCTAGAAGTTGGTCCATTTGAACATAACAAGGCTTTTGCCATAATTCTTGCTGTTGAAGTTTTTCCACTTCCTCTAAGCCCTGAAAAAAGATAAGCATGAGATAATCTATTTGAATCTAAGGCTAGGGATAAGGTTTGAGAAATTGTACTTTGCCCAACTAAATCTTCAAACCTTTTTGGTCTATATTTTAATGCTAAAACTTTTTGTTCAATATTCTTATTATCGCTCATTTTGATTCCTTACCTCTTTATTCATAACCACAATTTTGCCACCATCTTCCCACGTTTCTAATATCATATTAATCATATCTTTTTTTATTTTGCTTGTATAAAAAATTATTATTTTAAATTCTGTACTTTTTTTATTTATCTTAAGTGAAGATAGGCTTTCTAATCTTTTTGCAATAGCTTCGCCTGTTTCAATTAGCTTTATATTTTCACCCATTATATCTTTTATTACATTACTTACTAAAGGATAATGTGTACATCCTAAAACGATTGTATCAACATTTTTTTCCTTCATAGGACTTAACCAATTTTCTAACATCTTATGAGTATCTATATGGGATACTTTTCCACTTTCTATTTGTTCAACTAAGCCTTTGCAAGCTTGTCCATAAACATTAATCTCATGCGCTACAGAGAGACTTTTAAGAAGCTCTTGATATTTCTCACCATTTAAAGTAGCAGGTGTTGCTAAAACTGCAATATTTTTACTTAAAGTTGTTTGCATTGCTGGTTTAATTCCAGGTTCTGTTCCTATTACTATAAGATTGGGGAATTTTTCTCTTAAATATTTAATTGCAGCCGAGGTTGCTGTATTACAAGCAACTATTAAAGCTTCTATTTGATATTCTAAAATTAGATAATTTGTTATATCTAAACTACGTTTTAAAATTTCTTCTTTTGATTTCTCGCCATAAGGTGCAAATAAAGTATCTGCGATATAAAAAATCTCTAAATCTTTTAAAGATTTTGCAAGAGCTTGAACTACAGTTAAACCCCCAAGACCTGAATCAAAAACACCAACTTTCAAATAAAACCTTTTTATAAATAAAAAGGATTATATCCAAAAATTTATAACTACTTAGTTAAATAAAATAAAGCCAATCAAAGCAAGTTTTCTTATTATAAAAATGAAAATTGCACAGCTTTTAATTTAAAAGAAGAAGATAAAGAGGTTTTTAGATTTTTTTAATTGGAAGATTTATAAAAAGAAGGAAGTTCTTCCTTCTTTTTAAAGTAGTATTTAAAAGTAGAAAGCTTAAAAAGCTTCTACAATTGAACCTTTGTATTTAGAAGCTATAAACTCTTTTACTTCTTTTGAATTTAATACTTCATTTAAAGCTTTAATATAATCTTTATTTTCATTTCCTTCACGTACTACTAAAATATTAGCGTATGGAGAATCTTTTGATTCAAGAACTAAAGCGTCTTTTATTGGGTTTAAATCTGCTGATAAAGCATAGTTTGTATTAATAATAGCAGCATCAACTTCATCTAAAACTCTTGGTAATTGAGGAGCATCTAATTCTTTGATTTTTAAGTTTTTTGGGTTTTCAATAATATCAAGTGCTGTTTTGAATTGAGCTTCTTTAAATTTTAAGAAACCTTTTTTTTCTAAAATATCTAAAGCTCTACTCTCATTTGTAGGGTCATTTGGAACTGCAATTGTAGCTCCATCTTCTAACTCATCAAGTGATTTTATTTTTTTAGAATATAATCCCATTGGCTCTAAATGTACACTTACAGTTTTAACTAATTTTGTATTTTTTGTTTTATTAAACTCATTTAAATATGGCATATGTTGGAAAAAATTAGCATCTAATTGTCCTTCGTCAACAGCTATATTTGGAGTAACATAATCTGTAAACTCAACAATTTCTAATTCATATCCTTTTGCTTTTAAAAGTGGTTTAACAACTTCTAAAATTTCAACATGAGGAACAGGCGTTGCTCCAACTTTAATAACTTTTTTACTCTCTTCTTTTTTTACTTCATCTTTTGGTTTTTCAGAACCTGAACAAGCAACTAATCCCAATGTAACTCCAACTAATAGAGCTAGTTTTAAAATATTTTTTAACATATACTTCCTTTTTTTAATTTATTTTTTTGTAATTTTATATAAATAATCACCAGTACTTTGCACAAACTGTACTAAGGCAATTAATATAAAAACTGTATATAACATAGTATCAGTTTGAAATCTGTAGTATCCATATTTAATAGCAACATCTCCTAAACCTCCACCACCAACAGCTCCTGCCATTGCGGAAAATCCAATAACTGTGATTAAAGTTAAGGTGATTGCTGAAATAATACTAGGTAAGGCTTCAACTAGCATTATTTTAAAAATGATTTGCAAATCACTTGCTCCAAATGACTTAGCAGCTTCTATAACACCTTCTTCAACTTCTTTAAAAGAACTCTCAATAAGTCTTGCTATAAAAGGAGCTGCTCCTATCGTAAGAGGAATAATAGCAGCAGAAGTTCCGATACTTTTTCCTATTAGAAATTTTGTTACAGGAAAGAGAATAATCATTAATATAATAAAAGGAAAAGACCTTAAAGTATTGATAACTACATCCAAAAAAGTATACACTTTTAAATTCTCTCTTAAACCATTTTTTGAAGTAAATATTAAAATAATAGCTAAAATAAATCCAATAACTACAGCTAAAAAGGTAGAAACAAATGACATATAAATAGTCTCACCTAAGGCTGGTAATAAAATATCAACCATTACAATACCTCCCATACAATATCATGTTCATTTATATATTTTGTGACTTTTTCTTGGTCTTCAACTTTTAGATTTATAACCATATTTCCTACAATATGAGTATTTATCTCTTCAAGTTTTCCCCATACAATATTAAAATCCATATCTAACTTTCTTGCCATTGCAGTTATAAAAGATTGATAGGCATTGTCTTTTGGAAAATATAGTTTTATGTTAATTCCACTGTTTGGAACTACTTCACTTTCACCTAAAAAGTTTTTCATTTTCTCATCTGGCTTTAAAAATAACTCTTCTGTGTCATCAAAACCAATTATATTTCCATGCTCTAATAATAAAGCTTTTTGTGCTATTTGTTTCACAACTTCCATTTCATGGGTTACAATTACAATAGTGATATTTAATTTTTCATTAATTTGTTTTAATAGATTTAAAATAGAGCTTGTAGTATTTGGATCAAGAGCTGATGTTGCTTCATCTGATAATAAAATATCTGGGTCTAAAGTCAAAGCCCTAGCTATGGCAACTCTTTGTTTTTGTCCACCACTTAATTGATTTGGAAAAGCATCAATTTTTTCTTCTAATCCAACTAAAGAAAGTAGATCTTTTACTTTTTTTGAAATTTCTTCTTTTTTATAACCCCAAAGTTGCATTGGTAAAGCGACATTTTCAAAAACAGTTTTTCTTTGAATTAATGAAAAATGTTGAAATATCATTCCAATCTTTTTTCTAAATTCTCTTAAACTATTTTTATCAAGCTCTTTTATCTCTTTATCATTGACTTTTAATGAACCATCTTTATAATTTTCAAGTCCATTAATACATCTTAAAAGTGTAGATTTTCCCGCACCACTATGACCTACAATTGCAAATATTTGACCTTTTTTTATTTCTATTGATATATCATTTAAAACTTTTGTATCATCATAATATTTATTTAATTTTTTTATAGTTATCATAGTCTTTCCTTATAAAAGGCGTATTTTATTTAAATTTTTATAAAAATTTTGTTAAACAATTAGTTACATCTTAGCAATAAATCCAAATATTTTTTACTTTTTATGCTTCCAAATCAGACTACATATAATAAAAATTTATTGTGATTATGGATAAAGAAGTATTTTAAGTAGATAAGAGAGTTTATAAAAACTCTCTTATTCATTCATTCCGGCAAAGAAATCTTCATTATTTTTAGTTTTTTGCATTTTTGAATATAAAAATTTAAGTGCTTCTACTTCATCCATTGAAGCCATTGCATTTCTTAAAATCCAAGTTTTTTGTAAGATTTCAGGAGTAAGAAGTAATTCTTCTTTTCTAGTTCCTGATTTAATAATATCAAGTGCTGGATAAATTCTTCTATTTGCTGCATTTCTACTTAATACAACTTCTGAATTTCCTGTTCCTTTGAACTCTTCAAAAATTACTTCATCCATTTTTGAACCAGTTTCAATAAGTGCAGTTGAAATAATAGTTAAAGAACCACCCTCTTCTATATTTCTTGCAGCTCCAAAAAATCTTTTTGGTTTATGTAAAGCATTTGCATCAACTCCACCTGAAAGTACTTTACCAGAACTAGGAGTTACTGTGTTATATGCACGAGCTAGTCTTGTAATTGAATCTAGTAAAATAACTACGTCTTTTTTCATTTCAACAAGTCTTTTCGCTTTTTCAATTACAATTTCAGCAACTCTTACATGATTATGAGCAGGTAAATCAAAAGTAGAAGAATAAACTTCACCTTTTACAGATCTTTGCATATCAGTTACTTCTTCAGGTCTCTCATCAATTAGTAAAACCATTAAGTGTGCTTCTGGGTGATTTCTAGAAATACCATGAGCTAACTCTTTTAATAACTCTGTTTTACCAGTTTTTGGTTGAGCTACAATTAAACCTCTTTGACCTTTTCCCATTGGAGCAAAAAGATCTAACATTCTACCTGTCATTCTATTTTGATCATATTCAAAAGTAAATCTATTAGTTGAGTATAAAGGTGTTAAGTTATCAAAAAGTGGTCTATTTTTAGATTCATTAATAGGAAGATAATTTATCGCTTCGATTTTTAATAAAGCATTATATTTTTCACTATCTTTATTAGGAGGTCTAACTTGTCCACTTACAATATCTCCTGTTCTTAATGCAAATTTTCTAATTTGTGTTGCACTTACATAAGAATCATTAGAAGTATCAGAAAAATTTCCATCAATTGCTCTTAAAAATCCAAAACCACCATCTTTAATTTCTAAAATACCAGTGAAAAGAATAAATCCACCTTGATCAATTTGTGATTTTAAAATATTAAACATCAAATCTTGACGTTTAAGCTCTTGTGGATTTTCAACATCGAGGTCTTTAGCTATTTTTAAAAGTTCTTCTAAAGGAAGTCCTCTTAGTTGTTCTATTTTATAGCCTTCTACAGGAACGTGAGTTCTAGTTTTCCTAACATTGCCATTTGAATGTTTCTGGCTTTTTGGTTTAATTTGAGTTTTTGACTCTTCCATGAGTAAGTTTGCCTTTTAGATTTACATATTAAGTTATGTATTTTTTGTAGTTTTTTATTAAGTATCTTTATTAAGTGGTGTAATTTTAGTCTTTATTTTTAAATTTGTCAATAAAAGTGATTTTATGTAATATTTTTTAGTATAAAAAAAGGTGCCAAATGCTTGACACCTTTAATAGATATTTTAAAAGTGATTATTATAAATCACCCTCATGTTTACCTAAGTATTCAGCAACACCTTCAGTAGAAGCTTTCATACCTTCGTCACCTTTTGACCAACCAGCAGGACAAACTTCACCATGCTCATTTGTAAATAACATTGTATCTACCATTCTAATCATTTCATCAATATTTCTTCCTAATGGTAAGTCATTGATTACAGAATGTCTAACTGTTCCGTCTTTGTCAATTAAGAAAGATCCTCTTAATGCAACAGATTCTCCAAATAATACGTCATAGTCTCTTGAAATTTGTTTAGATAAATCAGCAACTAGTGGATATTTAACTCTTCCAATTCCACCATTATTAACATCAGTTTCTCTCCAAGCAAAGTGAGAGAATTGTGAATCAACAGAAACACCAATTACTGAAACTCCTCTAGATTCGAAATCTTCAATTCTTTTTGAGAATGCAATAATTTCTGATGGACATACAAAAGTAAAGTCTAGTG
>Ga0193955_1001618_pt1 | contig 10413 bp, 11 predicted proteins | sample BB_6_MG_FD_140343 | JGI IMG/M metagenome (GOLD analysis project Ga0193955, IMG submission 140343) | Microbial mat bacterial communities from the Broadkill River, Lewes, Delaware, United States - BB_6_MG | ecosystem: Environmental > Aquatic > Freshwater > River > Microbial mats | place: USA... | reverse complement strand
GTTTGCGGGACTGATCATTCTGGCCCAGCTGCAGCCAAGGACCTATCGCCGGCTGGCCCCCTGGGGCTACGCTTTCGGGGTCGGGCTATTATTGGCAGTGTTGTTGGTCGGTGTTGGCGCCAAGGGCGCGCAGCGCTGGCTGGAATTGCCCGGGTTTCGATTCCAGCCGTCGGAAATCATGAAGCTGGTGCTGCCGATGATGGTGGCGGCCTGGCTGACACGGCAGCAACTGCCGCCGACCTTTCGGCATCTGTGTGTCGCCCTGTTGCTGCTGGCGGTTCCCACCGCGATGATCATGAAGCAGCCGGACCTGGGCACCTCGCTGTTAATCGCGGCGTCAGGTGTGTTTGTTATTCTGCTGTCGGGCGTGTACTGGCGCTGGATTTTCGCGGCGCTGGGGTTGATGGCGGCAGCGTTGCCGGCGCTCTGGGCGATCATGCGTGACTATCAGCGCCAGCGGGTACTCACGTTTCTGGACCCGGAGAGTGATCCGCTCGGGTCGGGCTGGAATATCATCCAGTCGAAAACGGCGATTGGCTCGGGCGGCCTGTCGGGCAAGGGGTGGCTGAGCGGCACTCAATCGCAGCTGGACTTTCTGCCGGAATCGCATACCGACTTCATCATTGCGGTGATTGGAGAGGAGCTGGGCATGACCGGTGTCCTGGTGCTGCTGGCCATTTATCTGCTGATTATCGCCCGCGGACTGATCATCGCGGTGCAGGCCCAGGACAGCTTTTCCCGTCTGTTGGCGGGGAGTATTACACTGACATTTTTTGTCTACGTGTTCGTGAATATCGGTATGGTGTCCGGTCTGCTGCCGGTGGTGGGGGTGCCCCTGCCCATGGTCAGCTACGGTGGTACCTCAATCGTGACACTTATGGCGGGGTTCGGCATTCTGATGTCGATCCGCACTCACAGACAGATGCTGACCCGATAAGGGAGAGAACAATGCGCAAAACCATGGGATGCTGGCTGCTGGCCGGATCATTGTTGACGGGAGCGACCACCGCTCTGGCGGGCAGCGGGTACGAGAAACACCCACTGGCCCAGGAAGTGCTGGCGGCACTGGAAGCGGAAGGCTTTACGGCTGAAGAGATAGAAGCCGTGCTGGCCAAGGCAGAGCGCAAGGACTCCATTCTTGAAGCGATTTCGCGTCCGGCGGAGCGGCGCCTGACCTGGGGTGAATATCGCAAGATTTTCGTAGAACCCAAGCGCATTCGTCAGGGGGTTGCCTTCTGGAACGAGCATGCGGATACGCTGGCGCGGGCCGAAGAGACCTACGGTGTACCGGCTGAAATCATTGTGTCGATCATCGGGGTCGAGACCCGCTATGGGCGCATTATGGGCAACTACCGCGTGCTGGACGCACTGGCCACGCTGGGCTTTGACTATCCCAAACGCGCCGATTTCTTCCGTGGGCAGTTGATTGAGTTCCTGCGTATGACCCGTGAAGAAGCGCTGGATCCAACCGACCCCATGGGGTCCTATGCCGGCGCCATGGGCTACGGTCAGTTCATCCCGTCCAGCTTCCGCAATTTTGCCGTCGATTTTGATGGTGATGGCAAGCGCAACATCTGGACCAACAAGGTTGATGCCATTGGCAGTGTTGCCAACTATTTCCATGCCCATGGCTGGAAGCCCGGCGAGCCGGTACGTTCCAATGTGGTGTTCAACCAGACGGCGGATGCAGAGTGGTTCAATGCCGGTCTGAAACCGCAAGTGACGCTGGCCGAGTGGGCCGAACGCGGGGTTGCCACGCGCAAGGATCTGCCGCTGGAGCAGCCGGCAACGTTGATGGAACTGACCATGGACGATGGCGACCAGCACTGGTTTGGTCTGCACAACTTCTACGTGATCACACGTTATAACCACAGCCGCCTCTATGCCATGGCCGTGTACGAGCTGAGCCAGGAAATTCGTGCGGCGCGTGACGCCGGTGCCAAGGAGAAATAATTCATGAAACGGCTCCTGATCCCCTTGTGTGGTGTGCTGCTGCTGTCCGGCTGTGCTTCCAAGGAAAGCAGCCGCTACAGCATCAAGCAGGATCGGGGGCCCGACCGGGCCGTCGATCTGTCACGGGTGCCTGATGCGGTGCCCCGCTATGAGCCGCACAGCCGCTGGGGTAACAAGAGTCCGTATCAGGTGCTGGGCAAGCGTTACTATGTGCTGCCGACGGCCGAGGGCTATCTGGAGCGGGGCACGGCGTCCTGGTATGGCAAGAAATTCCACGGCCATACCACCTCCAATGGGGAGGTGTATGACATGTACGAGATGAGTGCCGCACACAAGTCACTGCCGTTGCCGAGCTATGTGCGAGTCACCAACCTGGATAACCGGCGCCAGGTGGTCGTGCGGGTGAACGATCGTGGTCCTTTTCACGATCAGCGTGTGATCGACCTGTCCTATGCGGCCGCCTATCGTCTGGGCATGCTGCAGGGCGGTACGGCGCGGGTTGAGGTGGAAGCCATCACGCCCGGCAGTGGCAGCACCACCCAGCTGCTGGCCAGCCAGGGGCGCAGTGCCGTATCCAGTGACAGAGCGGCCATCACCGGACGCACCCTGCAGGTAGCAGCCCTGTCCAATGTTGATAATGCTCAGCGGCTGGCCGAGCGCCTGGGCGCGCAGCTGCAGGAACCCGCCAAGGTGGTCGCGACCGACCGGGGCGGGCAGCGACTGTACCGGGTTCAGCTGGCCCCGTTGACCGGCAAGCATACATTGAACTGGCTGCTGCAGCAGCTGTCTCAGGCAGGGTATCCCGGCGCCCACCTGGTGGACTTGCCCTGATGCCGGGGGTAGAGTTTAGTTTTTTCGCGTGCCGTAAGGCACTGTCACCCACTCCAAGATGTAACTGACCGACTATGGCGCAACGACAGACATTTTCAACCGCATTCATGTACCTGGCCCTGATGCTGGCGCTGCTGGTGGCCGCCACTGCGCAGGCGGCTTCCGCACTGATCCCCGCACCGCCGCAGGTATCGGCGCGCTCCTATCTGGTGATGGATGCCGATACCGGTCACCTGATCGCGGCGGACCGTGAGAGCGAACGCTTTGCGCCCGCCAGCCTGACCAAGATGATGACCAGTTACATCGTCGAATACGAGATCAGCAAGGGCAATATCGCCGAAGATGATCTGGTGCTGGTGAGCGAGAAGGCCTGGCGTACCGGCGGCTCGCGCATGTTTATCAAGGAAGGTACTCAGGTGAAGGTGGGCGACCTGCTGCGCGGCGTGATCATCCAGTCCGGCAATGACGCCTCCGTTGCGCTGGCCGAGCACATTGCCGGCAGCGAACGTGCCTTTGCCGATCTGATGAATCAGCATGCACGCCTGCTGGGCATGGAAGATACTCACTTCGTCAATGCAACCGGCCTGCCGGCCGAGGACCACTACTCGTCCGCCATCGATCTGGCCAAGCTGGCCAAGGCGCTGATCACCCAGTTCCCGGAGCACTACGCGATTTACGCGCAGAAATACTTCACCTACAACAATATTCGTCAGCCCAACCGCAACAAGCTGCTGTGGCGGGATGACAGCGTAGACGGCATCAAGACCGGTCATACCGATGATGCCGGCTTCTGTCTGGTGGCCTCGGCCCAACGTGACGACATGCGTCTGATCTCTGTGGTGATGGGCACCGCCAGTGAAGAAGCGCGTGCGCGTGAAAGCCAGAAGCTGCTGTCCTATGGTTTCCGCTACTACCGTACACATCAGCTCTACACGGCAGGCCAGGTCCTCAAGGACACCAAGGTCTGGGGCGGTGCCCGTGACCAGGTGCGTCTGGGCCTGACCGAAGACCTGGCCGTGACGGTACCGCGTGGCAAGACCGATCAGCTGGAAGCGACGCTGGAGCTGGACAAGGTGATCAAGGCGCCGGTCGAGCAGGGTCAGCCGCTGGGTCAGGTGCGCGTGACGCTGGGTGGCGAAACCGTCACCACGGTACCGCTGGTGGCACTGGAACCGGTGCAGGAAGGTGGCCTGTTCAAGCGTATCTGGCATGCCATCATGCTGTTCTTTATCGGTCTGATCAGCTGATCAGGCAAAACGCTTGAATTCGTTATATGCTGCCCACATCTAAGGATGTGGGCAGTTGCGTTTATGACTACTGATATTGTGTATCTCAACGGCCGTTATCTGGCGCCGGAACAGGCGCAGATCTCGGTATTTGACCGTGGATTTCTGTTTGCGGACAGCGTGTATGAAGTGATTCCCTACTATCAGGGTATTGGCTTCCGACTGCAGCAGCATCTGGATCGTCTGGCGTACAGTCTGAGGGCCGTACGTATCAAGGCCGAGGCCGACTGGGCCAGTATTCTTGACGAGCTGGTGCAGCGTAATGGCGGCGGTAATCTGTCAGTCTATCTGCAGGTCAGTCGCGGCAGCGCAGGCTACCGCACCCATGCCTACGACGACGAGATGGAGCCGACCATCTTCGCCTGCTGCTCACCCATTAAGGATATCTACGAATTGGGACCGGATCAGGTCGAAGGCTACAATGTGATTGTCCCCGCTGATCTGCGCTGGCATCGCTGCGATATCAAGTCGACCGGGCTGCTGCCCAATATTCTGGTGCTGCAGCAGGCACGGGAAGCCGGGGCTGATGAGGCCCTGCTGGTGCGTGACGGCCTGCTCAGCGAAGGGACCTCCAGTAATCTGTTTCTGGTACGTCAGGGCGTGATCTACACGCCCAAGCGCAGTTCGGAAATATTGGGCGGGACCACCCGTGAACTGATTCTGGAGCTGGCCGCCGAAGCCGGTATTCCCTATCAGGAAGTGGATATTCGCCCAGAAGAGCTGGCGACAGCCGACGAAGTCTGGGTATCCAGCTCGACCCGCGGGGTGGCTCCCGTTGTGTCCATTGATGGCGAACCCGTTGCCGATGGCGCGAAAGGCCCGCTGTGGCGACAGATGTTTGCCCTGTTTACCTGTTTTCAACACCGGCTGATGACCGGAGAGGCGTAATGACGAACGAAACCGAAGCACCCAAAATTGAATTCCCCCACCCGAACTACCCGATCAAGGTGATTGGTGACAACCAGGCCGACTTCAAGGGAATGGTCATCGAAATCGTGCAGGTGCATGCGCCGGATCTGGATGTTGAACTGGTCGAGGTGAGCACCGTGGTGCCGAAGGATGGCAGTGAGCCTAAATGGAGTGCTGTGCGACTGAAAATCACCGCCACCAGCAAGCGTCAGCTGGAGCAGATGCATCTGGACCTGAAGGCAACCGGCCGCGTCAAGATGGTACTTTGATGGCATTGGCTGATGAACTGATTATCCGCATGCCGGCAGGACTGCAGTCCTATGAACCGGTATGGCAGAAAATGCAGGTGTTGACCGCCGAGCGTGATGACACCACGCCGGACGAGATCTGGCTGCTGCAGCATGAGCCCGTATTTACCCGGGGACAGGCCGGCAAGGCCGAGCATCTGCTCAGCACCGGGGATATCCCGGTGGTGCAGGTTGATCGGGGTGGGCAGGTGACCTATCACGGCCCCGGTCAGTTGATCGTCTACCTGATGCTGGATCTGCGTCGGCGCAAGCTCGGCGTTCGTGAACTGGTGGATATCATCGAACAGTCGGTGGTGGCGCTATTGTCTGAGCTGGAAATCGCAGCCTATCCCAAGCCGGATGCACCGGGCGTCTATGTTAACGAACAGAAAATCTGCTCGCTGGGTCTGCGTATTCGGCGCGGCTGTTCCTTTCATGGTCTGGCGCTGAACCTGGATATGGATCTGGAGCCCTTCCTGCGCATCAACCCCTGTGGTTATGCCGGACTGCAGATGACACAGGTGCGCACCCAGGCGCCACATGCCGATCTGGCGGCATTGCCACATACCCTAGTAAATTACTTGGTTAAGAAGTTGGGGTATACTGTTTTGACACGCACATCTACATTGGAAGACTGAAAAGCATGGCTGAATCCTCCGAAAACAAAGCCGTTCGAGTCGAGCAGGGCGTCAAGCTGCGCGGTGCCGACAAGGTTTCCCGTATCCCGGTCAAGGTTATTCCGACCGAAAAGGACGAGATGCTGCGCAAGCCGGACTGGCTGCGTGTGCGCATGGGCTCGAACACGGAAGTTAAACGGATCAAGGATAAGCTGCGCAAGCACAAGCTGGCGTCGGTCTGTGAAGAGGCCAGCTGCCCCAATCTGGGCGAATGCTTCAGCCACGGTACGGCCACCTTCATGATCATGGGTGACATCTGCACCCGTCGTTGCCCGTTCTGTGATGTGGCGCATGGTCGCCCCAACGCCCTGGCTCCGGATGAGCCGCGTGAGCTGGCCGAAGCCATAGCCGACATGCAGCTGAAGTATGTGGTCATCACCTCCGTCGATCGTGATGACCTGCGTGATGGCGGTGCCCAGCATTTTGCCGACTGTATCCGTGAAACCCGTGAACGTATCTCCACAATTCAGATCGAGACTCTGGTACCGGACTTCCGTGGCCGCATGGATGTAGCGCTGGAGATTCTTAACCAGACGCCGCCGGACGTGTTCAACCATAACCTGGAAACCGTGCCGCGCCTGTATCGCAAGGTGCGTCCGGGCGCCGACTACCAGTGGTCGCTGGATCTGCTGAAGCGGTTCAAGGCGCTGCAGCCGAACGTGCGTACCAAGTCGGGCCTGATGGTGGGCTGTGGTGAAACCAACGAGGAGATCATCGAGGTGATGCGTGACCTGCGTGCCCACGATGTGGACATGATCACCATCGGTCAGTACCTGCAGCCCAGCCGCAATCACCTGGCGCTGGATCGTTACGTGACACCGGCCGAGTTTGCCGAATTCGAGCGTATCGCCAAGGAGCTGGGTTTCACTCACGTGGCCAGTGGGCCGCTGGTGCGTTCTTCCTATCATGCCGACCTGCAGGCCAAGGGTGAAAAGGTCAGCTGACCACGAGCATTTCTGCAGCTGAATTCGTACAGAGGGGGGAGCGACCTGAGCAGGGTGGTTCCCCCAATTTTTTTGTGTCATATTGACGACGTCAGATAGTCCCCTGAAGTAGCCACCTAACCAGGACCATCATGCTGTGAACACGGGTATCGCAAGTCGTCTGGTCAACCTGCTCTGGCTGTGTATCGGCGCCAGCATGCTGTTGCTGTTCGCGCTGGGGGAGGCATCCTGGGATACCTTTGAAGAGCTGTTCTGGTTCACCATGACGCTCAGTGTAATGCTGCTCTATGCGCGCGGCCTGGCTCGGTCGCCCATGTTGCTCTGGGCCTGGGGCCTGTTTTTCCTGGGGCAGGGACTGGATATTCTCGATGATCACCTGTCCAACCGGGAGCTGCCACTGCTGCAGCTGGATACCTCACTGAAAAGTCTGGGTTTCATCCTGCTCTGCTTCGGCTTTCTGGAGCTGCTGAAAAAGTACCAGGCCAATATTCAGGCACTGAAGCAGGAAGTCCTGACACGTAGCAATCTGCAGCGCCAGCTGGAGTACGACGCCTTGCACGATGAACTGACGCGACTGGGCAACCGTCGGGCCTGTTTTGGCCGGATGGAGTCTCTGGTCTGTCACTGCAGTCGGCTGTATTACTTTGATCTGGACCGCTTCAAACTTGCCAACGACACCCTGGGGCACCGGGAAGGTGATCGGGTGCTGGTGAGCTTTGCGCAGGCGCTGGGTGCCCGCTTTGGTGCGGATAACTGTTTTCGTCTGGGCGGAGATGAATTTGTCGCCTTTGCGGATGATGAGAGGGATGTGGAAGCGCTGCGGCAGCACCTGAACGCTGCCATCGCCAGTGATATTGTCACGGTCAGTATCGGTTTTACCGAAACACGGGCGGGGCTGGATGCCGATGCTCTGCTGCATCTGGCTGATGAAGCCATGTACCTCGACAAGGGCGGGCGCTGTCAGCGCCGGCGAGACCCTGCCTGTTGAACGGCTTGTCAGGCTGGTTGAACATACCTAATATTAGGGGCTGTTAATTTAATCTTGCAGGAGACGGGCGATGAGTTCGGCCAAGCGTGTAGCTGTACAGGCGGAAATGGAACAGGGTTTTCTGGTAAGCGCGGATATTCGCGGTCATCAGATGAAAATCGATCAGCCGGAAGCCGCGCGCGGCACCAACCAGGGTCCTACTCCGCTGGAGTATTTTCTGTTCTCGCTGGGCGGTTGCATCTGCACCATCGGCCGCATCGCGGCGATGCAGCAGAAAATCGACCTGCGTGGCATGAAGGTGAACGTCGAGGGCGATTACAACCCGGCAGGCCTGCTGGGCAAGCCCAGCGATGATCGTACAGGCTTCCAGCAGGTGATCGTATCAGCCGAGATTGACGCGGATCTGAGCGATGATGAGAAACAGGCATTTCTGGATGCTGTCTGCGAGCGCTGCCCGCTGCACGACAATATCAAGCTGGAAACCCGCGTGACCCACCATCTGGTTGAACCCAGCTGCGTGGCCTGATGTTCGACAGGCAGATGGCCTCGGTCAGACTTCCAGCAGGAAGGTGACCGGGCCGTCGTTGAGCAGCTCCACTTTCATATCGGCACCGAACCGGCCGGTGGCAACCGGCTGGTGCCGGGCGCGGGCCTGCTGCACGAAGTAGTCATACAGGGCCTCGCCCTGTGCCGGTGAGGCGCCGGATGAAAAACTGGGTCGCAGACCCTTGCGGGTATCGGCCACCAGCGTGAACTGGGATACCACCAGCAGACCGCCGCCAGTATCGCTCAGGCTCAGGTTCATCTTGTCGTCCGCATCGGCAAAGATGCGGTAATTGAGTACCTTTTTCAGCAGCTTGTCGGCGCTGGCCTGGTCGTCCTCCTTTTCCACTCCCAGCAGCAGCAGGATACCGCCATCAATGGCACCGGTGATCTCGCCGTCAACCTTGACGCTGGCGTGGCGCACCCGTTGAATCAGTCCCTTCATATTCAGGCGCTCCGTTCGGCAAAATGGTCGGTGGCACAGATCAGGTTGTCGATGATGCCGGGTTCCAGCGCAGAATGGCCGGCTTCACGCACGATATGCAGCTGGGCGTGCGGGGCGGCCTGCTGCAGTGCCCAGGCCTGTTCCAGCGGGCAAACCACGTCATAGCGGCCATGTACGATGGTGATGGGGATATCCTTCAGCTTACTGGCATGACGCAGGATCTGGTCCGGTTCCAGGAACGCCTTGTGGACAAAGTAATGAGCCTCGATGCGGGCCATCGCCAGGGCAAAGTGGGGGTCGCTGAAGTGATCGACCACGCCGGGATTGGGGGTCAGGGTGGAGCAGCGGCCTTCCCAGATCGACCAGGCCTTGGCTGCCTGCATCTGTGCCAGCTCGTTATTCGAGGTGAGGCGACGATAGTAGGCACTCAGCAGGTCATCGCGCTCGCTGACGGGAATCAGGTTCAGATAGTCCTGCCAGAAGTCTGGGAACAACGCGCTGGCGCCCTGTTGGTAGAACCAGTGGATATCCCGGTCGCGGCACAGGAAAATACCGCGCAAAATCAGGCCCAGTACGCGCTCGGGGTGCGTTTCGGCATAGACCAGGCTCAGTGTTGAGCCCCAGCTGCCGCCGAACAGCAGCCACTGATCAATACTCAGAAACTCGCGGATACGCTCCATATCGGCGACCAGATTCTGGGTATTGTTGCCTTCCAGCTCGGCGTGCGGGGTGGAGCGGCCGCAGCCGCGCTGGTCGAACAGGATGATACGGTAACGCTCGGGGTTGAAGTAGCGACGATGAACCGCACCGCAGCCGCCACCGGGACCACCATGTACGAACAGCACCGGAATGCCGTTGGGATTTCCGCTTTCCTCCACGTACAGAGTGTGTTGTTCGTCCACCTGCAGCGAGTATTCGTGATTGTGGCCGATCTCCGGATAAAGTGTACGCATGCCGTCGCTCCTGCTGATCGCTGTAAACCGCCAGTATATCGACCTGCCACGAACAGGTGAACCAGCGGCAGCTACACGGCAGTGGGATTGGGAGCGTCAGTCCAGAATTACGTGGGGCAGAAAGCGCGACAGGTCCTGGGTGATCCTGTGGGTATCTTCGCGGATGGAGATGCCGGCCGGCTGGTCATCGACCAGCCAGGAGCCGATCAGAGTGTGGTTATTGCCGAAGCGGGGCAGGGGGTGATACTGCTGCAGGATGTAGCCTTCGGCGCCGTAGGGGCCGTCTGCCGAAGCCTCGACCTGGCCGTTGCGGATAATCTGGATATTGGCACCCTCGCGGGAAAAGATCGGCTTGCGCACATAGTGGCTCAGTGCGGCAGCGGCGGGGTCATCCTCGAAGTAGGCCGGCAGCAGGTTGGGATGGCCCGGAAACATCTGCCACAGCAGGGGCAGCAGCGCCTTGTTGGACAGGATACTTTTCCACAGTGGTTCCAGAAAACGGGTGCCGCTGGTGGCGACAAAGCGGCCGTATTCTTCCCGTTGCATGAATTCCCAGGGGTACAGCTTGAACAGCCATTGGATAGGGCGAGCGTCCAG
>Ga0193955_1001617_pt1 | contig 10424 bp, 6 predicted proteins | sample BB_6_MG_FD_140343 | JGI IMG/M metagenome (GOLD analysis project Ga0193955, IMG submission 140343) | Microbial mat bacterial communities from the Broadkill River, Lewes, Delaware, United States - BB_6_MG | ecosystem: Environmental > Aquatic > Freshwater > River > Microbial mats | place: USA... | reverse complement strand
GTATGTTCGGCCTGTTGGGACAAAACGGGGCCGGAAAATCATCCCTCATGCGCACCCTTGCGACGTTGCAGGACGCGGATCAGGGGCAAATTCTCCTGGGCGAAACCAATGCTATGAGAGAACCTGAAAAGATCCGCAGAACCTTGGGGTATTTGCCCCAGGAATTTGGGGTATATGATGCGGTGTCGGCTGAAGATATGCTTGATTACCTGGCTGAGATTAAAGGGGTGACAAAGCAATCCGAGCGGCGCGATCATGTTTCGTACCTGCTGAACAAGGTGAACCTCTACGATATGCGGAAGAAACGGTTGAAAACCTATTCTGGTGGAATGAAGCAACGGTTCGGGATTGCCCAAGCGCTCATCGGCACTCCTGAATTGATTATCGTGGATGAGCCCACGGCCGGACTGGATCCTGAAGAAAGAAATAGATTTTACAATATCTTAAGTGAACTCGGAGAAGAAGTCATTGTGATTCTTTCCACCCACATTGTGGAGGATGTGACCTCCCTTTGTTCGGATATGGCAATTATCGGTTCTGGTCAAGTGCTTGTTCATGCGTCACCCAAAAGAATTATCAAGGCGGTTGACGGAAAGATCTGGGGACGTAAGATTGAGCGAAAAGAGCTTGCTCGCTACCAAGAAAAGCATCGTGTTATTGCCACGTATCTTAATCATGGACAGATGCGTATCCACGTGTTCAGCGATAAGCAGCCCGAATCCCTTTTTGAGCCGGTAACCCCGAATATGGAAGATGCATATTTTGCAGCAATTCACGGCCATGCAGATTTATCGAATCTGTCCGACTCCCATTTAGAACACAAGGCAGACCAATGAAACTATCTTCTATCATTAAGTTTGAGTGTTTATACAACGCTAAACATATTTACACGCATCTTTTTTTCTTTCTGCTTATCTTTCAGGGTATTTGGTACAATATGGGCATCAGCGACCATATTCCCAATAAGAATATGATGATTAATGCACCGGCAATAGCCTATGGGAATTTAGCCCTCATGGGTATGATTCTATTTGCTGTCACCGCAATTATTACTGCCGGCAGCCTGGCCAGGGATTTGGAATCCGGCTCTGCCCATATTCTCTATCCCGCAGTGATAAAGGAAAAAAAATATTTTTTGGGGAAATACCTTGGCACAGTAATCGTCAACTTAATGGTTGTCCTGGGATACCCTCTGGGAATATTGCTCTTTCCCCTTTTCGGTACTGGCCTGCCGGAACAGTATGGACCGGTGCCGTTAGGTCAGCTACTGCACGGATTTTTTTTGCTCACAGTGCCGAATCTGATTTTTCTGGTCACCTTATCCATATTCATGGTGGTGATGTTTCGCCGGGCTGCCGCCGCCTACCTTGGGATCTTACTGATTTTTATCTTTTTTCTGGTGTCAGTGTCACTTCGGAATAAAACCGCCTATCCGTTTGCGATCGAATTATTAGACCCCTTTGGGTATTGTTGCGTGAAACATATCACTGATAAAATGGATATCTTGCAATTTAATTTGGCTTATCTTCCTTTATCCAAATCACTACTCCTTAACCGTCTGATCTGGATAACGGTTTCTGCCCTCCTGTTTGTCGCATCTGTTTTTAAATTTAATTTCAAAACGTTCATCGCGCGTCCTGGCAAGACAGCCAAGCAAGGGAAAGTGATTGCCAAACCTGTTTTAGATGTTTTAGACATTGGCCTCCCGGTCATTCCATCCTTGAATCACGGAATCTGGTCCTGCATGATTAAATCCGTAAAATTTGCCTGGGTGAATATGAAAAGTATTCTTGTTGCCCCCGGTTTTCTTGCCATGCTGATAACGCTTCTTCTCATGTTTTTAGGCTATGATTTTTTATGGACCTCTACCAATTATCTAACCACGTCCCATCTGCCTTTAACCTCAATAATGACAATTATCAGGGTTCCCATGATGCTGGTCATCGGCGTTATGATTCTGATTATATCAGGAGAGATCCTGTTTAAGGATAGAGCTTCAAGCTTATGGCCTGTTGTCGATGCGATGCCCACACCCTCCTGGGTGTATATTCTTTCTCGCTGGATTACCATGGGAGGGCTTGCCTTTATCATCGCCTCCCTGATGTTTGCGGCAGGGGTGTTTTCCCAATGGGTAATGGGGTTTCATGACATTGAGTGGGGATTGTATATTCGAGATTTGTATGGCCCACGGTTTGGCTGGTTGACCAGCCTGCAGCTTATCAGCCTCGCGTTCTTTTTCGGTGCCCTTTTCAATGATCGGCTCAAAGGGCACATTGTGTCCATAGCTGTATTTCTTTTTATTGTCATGTCTGTTGATCATCAACTGATTGAGCGGCAGCACCTGGCCTTTTCGATCGTCCCCGCTTCTCTTGGTCCGAAAATGATAAATTATTCCGAGATGAACGGTTATGGGGTGCTGGATGCAGGGCTATTCTTTTATACCGGTGCCTGGATGTCTTTGTCCGCACTGTTTTTTGTCGTCACGTTGCTTTTATGGAACCAGGGGGTAAACCGCAGTTTTAAAGAGCGGTTGCAGGTGTTGAAAAGGACCGTGCGCATGCCCTTGGGAAAGGTTTTGGGCGGCACTGCAATCATCTGTTTCATCCTCTTTGGCGGTTTCCAGTACGGCATTCATGATAACCTGATTTGTAAAGCCGGGTATCAAACTAAAGCACAAAAGGAAGTGGCGGCCACTGCATATGAAAAAAAATATGCAAAGTACCGGGAAGTGGTCCAGCCAAAGATTACAAATCTGGATCTGGCCATGGATCTTTTTCCCGCCAAACGACAAGCTGCTTATACGGCCAAATTGGCACTGAAGAATGAAAGCGGCCAACCCATAGACACCTTGCATCTGGATTGGGATAAAAAATTGGTCGTGGAAAAGATCTTTGCTAATAACTATCGCCTTGAAAAACTCGAAGAAGATCCAGGACTTCGCCATATCATCTTTCGGCTAACGCCCAGCCTGGAACCAGGCCAAAGCTTAACCCTTAATCTTGTGGCTGATCTTGCCTATAAAGGATTTCATCAGTCAGAATTTCAAGGCGATCTCACTTATAACGGAACGGTCCTGGGCACGGATTTCTTGCCTTTTTTCGGTTATGATCGTTCCCGTGAACTGACCAACAACAAAAAACGGTTGCAGCAAGGCCTTGTACCACTGGACTCCCGGATGGACACGATGGACAATGCCTTTTCCCGGACCAATCGGTTTGAGTCTGTCCAGTCTGACAGCCTGACCTGGCATATGGTGATCAGTACCGATGGGGACCAGCGCCTTATCGGGCCGGGAGACGAAGTATACATTTGGCAAGAAGAGGGCCGAAATTATGCCGAGTACAGGTCTGAACGTTCGGGACCAATGGATTTTAAAATCATTTCCGCACGGTTTGCCACGAAAGCGTTTGACTGTCAGGGAACGCCTTGCAGATTGTCCTATGATCCTCGCCATACATACAATCTTTCGGTTTTTGAAGATGCTGTTCAAAAGGCGGTGCCCTGGTTTGCCGAAAGGCTGGGGCCATATCCTTACAGCGTGGTGAGAATAGTTGAAAAACCGTTTTATGATACTGATTTCATCTCCTTTGCCAATGTCACCGCAATCTCTGAAAGTCACGGTTGGACCGCGGATATAAAAAAAGATGAAGACGGGCAATATATTTATCTGACCATAGCACGCGAGCTTGCCAGGCAGTGGATCTTAGCGTCCTTGAAGGCCGCTGATGTACAGGGTGCTGAATTTCTCACCCGGTCTCTGGCCCAATATTATGCATTCCGGTTTCTGGAGAGAACAATAGGCCAAGACCATATCGGACAATGGCTGGATAAAGCATATGAAGACTATGAAAAGGAAAGATCGGATGAGGACATTGAAGAAAAGCCTCTGCTTTATGTGGATGAGGCTGCCTACCTTTCCCGTGATAAAGGGGGACTTGCCCTGTATGCCCTTGCCCAGCGCATAGGAGCTGAGCAATTTGATGGTTGGCTGGCCCAATGGCTGGCACAGGCAGCTCAAAAAGAAGACCTTCTTACCTCTGCCGATTTTTATAATGACCTGAAACATTTTATCCCTGCCGGTCTTCACCCCTTTGTCCGGGACTGGTTTGAAGGGCGCATTCAATACCGGCTGTCCCTGGATAATGCTCAGATAGAGGACGGGAAACTTGCCCTGACCATTTCTGCCGTTAAAATGGAATCCAGGGGTGAAAGAGGGACGATGGAAACACAATTCTCTGCCCCCCTTATGGTTGGAATGGCTGATGAATCCGGAGACGTTAAGGACATCAGGCAGATCATGATCCGGCCGGGGAAGAACAGTTACGCCCTGGATTGCGGTCTTTCTTCGGCAGCCGTAGTCCTTGATCCGTATTATTGGTATCTAATAGAAACCAGGCAAAAATGTTCGAAAGAATTATAAGTTTAACATAGATAATGACTTGGGGTATTGCCAAAATACTTTTTGAATTCTTTAGAGAAGGTCCTTTGCTGGGCGTACCCCACATCATAAGCCACTTGTGTTACACTTTTGTTCCCGGTTTGCAGCAGACGCTTGGACTCTTCCAGCCTGAAGGCGCGGAGAAAGTCAAAGATAGTAACGCCATAAACCTTACGAAAGCTCTGGCTTAACGTGGTTCTGTTCACCCCCACCATCCTGGAAAGGTCTGTCAGGGACGGGGGCGTTTTAATATCGGAAATCATTATGTCGCGGGCTTTGAGGACGAAATCTGGGGAATCGGTTGTCAAGTTAAAGCAGGAGGTGTCCTGACCCTTATCGGTATTGAGTTGGTCAAAACCGAATCTCATCAGTTCCAGGGCCTTACTTCCTAAAAAGAGATACCTGCGGGCATCAATATAAGTACACCCAAGGATTTCATGAATACAAATATTGATAGAAGGAGTCATGAACACAGGACAGCAAAAAACCCCCTCTTGCTTTTGGATAGCCAACATGCCTTCTATCGTTCGAGGAAATTCTCCTGCAACGCCTTGGGAAAAACGTTTTAGGAACCACGGCTCCATTAAAAGCCCAATAATACAAAAGGGTTTTGCAGGCAGATGGATCAGCCCGCTTTTTAAGTTATGTGCATAGGTTAAATACCCATGATTTGAGCGGTAGGTCGTTTTTTGTTCTTGGGTATGGTGCTGAATATGAGGTCCTTCACCAAGAATAAAAAAAAGACGGACAAAATTTGTTTCCTCTTCTTCAAAAGAGATGCTGAAAGCGGTGGCCGGATGCTGCTTTGAGATTGCCAAAATCAAACCCGGCTGACACTTGAGTTGATAGACAAACCCCTTGCTTAGGCCGTTTAAGTGCTTGGACCAATTACAGAAGACTTCATACCCGTCTTTTTTTTCTAAAAAATTATTTAGATTAAGGCTTGACGCATAATAGTTTTGGGCTGAAATAATTATAGGATCACGCCTTTTCATGCAAGAGAATATTCCTGTTATCTTAATTTATTATTCAATCCAAAGTTATATTAGTATTCAACCAATTGTTTAGTCAAGATGAATTTTTGCGGCAAGGTGATGCAAAAATGTTTATAGGTGCTGTAAAAAAAAATGACACCTTATTATAAGTTTGCCTTACTTGATTTTGTTTGTGGAGATTGTCTATGCGAACAGGGCTATTAAACTTAAGGAGAAACAAGGTGAGAATTTTTCAAACGGCCATTGTATTTATTTCGATCTTGATTACCATAACTCAATCCATGGCAGATAGTAAACAATCCGAAATATCATTGGATACCATCACTGTAACTGCCAATAAACAGGAAGAAAATATCCAGGATGTTCCCATGAGCATCACAGCCTTTAATGAACTCATGCTTGATGACAAGAATATTTCTTCTGTTGGCGAGCTGACCGATTTCGTTCCAAATCTGATACTTCTTGAACAAGGCGTTTCTGGTTCGGCCGTGCCTACGATGCGGGGAATCAGTGCTGATTTAGGTACATTCGATGTTTCAACTGCCATGTTCATCGACGGAATCCCGATTTTATCATTTTCCGGATATGAAGACACGCTCCAGAATATTGAACGCGTAGAAGTCTTGCGTGGTCCCCAGGGAACGTTGTACGGAAAAAATGCCCAGGCCGGTGCTATCAACATTATCACCCGGCAACCGGACAATGATTTTCGTGGAAAGGTGTCGGTTGATGGTGGCGAGGATTATAAAAAAGAAGCCTCCTTTAACGTAAGCGGGCCAATTGTCCAGGATAAACTCTTCTTTGGGGTGTCCGGCCTGTATTATAATAAAGATGGTTTTATTACCAATGGGAACACAGGCGATGTGATAAACGATAAAGAGCATTGGTACGGAAAAGGCCAACTTAAATGGACGCCGGTAAAAGACCTTGATATCAGCTTGATTTTTTCGCAGCTCGAATACAACAATGATGGCACCAACATGGGGTTGAGTGAACATGGCGCCGCCGTCCGTGGTGTGACTGCTTCCGGAGACCGTAAGGTATATTCTGATTATATTGACCAAGAGGAATCAAGAACTACCACTCAAGCCTTAAAAGTTAGTTACGATTTTAATAATACATTAAATTTAACCTCAATCACCACTCACCGCCTTTTTGAAGATAAGTTTGGTGCGGATTATGACTTTAATCCCGTTGAATTAATGCATTCAAAGAATGATAACGAATACGATAGGATTTCCCAGGAACTAAGAGTCGCATCAAATACAGAGAAGATGAGTTGGGTGGCCGGTATCTTTTATGATAAAAATGACGATACCTTTGATATTAAAATATCTCCTATGAGCATGATCGTAGATAGGAACTTAGGAGGCGAGACCTACGCCCTTTTTGGCCAGCTTCGTTACGCATTAACGCCTAAAATTGGCGTGACTGGTGGATTGCGTTATGAAAGCCAGGAAAAAGACATGCAGGATCATGTGTTGGGTAATTCCTTTGATGATTCCTGGGATGATATTTCGCCTAAGTTCAGTGTCGATTACGCCTTCACCTCACAGGTTATGGGATATGCAACGGTTGCCAAAGGCTACCGAGCCGGTGGTTTCAATCTTTTTAGCACAGATTCGGAATATGACAGCTATGACAGCGAAGCATTGTGGTCCTATGAAATAGGCGTTAAAAGTCAACTTTTTGAAAACAGATTGATCGTAAACGGCGCACTCTTTTACATGGATATAGATGATATGCAGGTGACTGAGAATATCGCCCAAAATCTGTCCTACTTAACCAATGCGGGTACTGCTGTCTCCTATGGCGCTGAACTGGAAGTGCAGGTAAAAGTCACTTCCCAATTCACTATGACGGCAAACGTTGGATATATCAATGCGGAATTTGGTGAATATCAGGACGCGTTAGGCGACTATAGTGACAACAAGGCGCCCAATGTCCCCAATTATACATTTTCCATTGGGGGGCAATATCGAATGGAAAACGGCCTTTATGCCGGCGTTGATTTGATCGGTGTTGGAAAAATGTATTTAGACAGGGAAAATAAGTACGAAAGAGATGCGTATCAGCTGATTAATGCCAAAATCGGGTATGAAGCTGAAAGCTGGGATATTTATCTCTATGGTAAGAACATCTTTGATGAAGATTACTCAAGTGAAGGAGAAACTTATATAACCTATAGTGCCCCCCGTGAAATAGGGGTAAAGCTTACCCGCCGATTTTAGGAACCAAAACTCTGCGGCAACGTTTTTTCATACAAAGACTATTTGTCGCAGAGTCTCTCGGTTTTTTGATCCCGGATCCTAAAAAGAGAGATAAACAATCCTGCAGGACAGGGCAGGGCGAACAAATGGAAGCCTTGCAATGACGCCGAAAATTCCCCAGCGGCGTTTACAATAGTCGCTGTAGTCCCAGGCATCCAGCAATCGTATCGCCGGATGCCACGCTTCAAGGGCCAAAGGATCTTTCAAACCCCATTTGAACTCTGCCCGGGAGTCTATTTTATTTAATGAACTATGATGCTTGCTCTTGCCTACCATGATCGGCGGCAGGGTCTCAAACAACACCCGGCCCCGGCGAAAGGTGTTGGCCATATCTTTAAACAAACTTTGTACAAGGGACTCTTCAAAGTACATTAACAGGCCTTCGGCCAAAAAGAGAACCGGGCGATCCCCCACATTAACGTCCTGGATCCATGACAAATCAAATATGGATTTTTCAATAAAACGATAAGATTCGGATTCGTCAAAAAAGTGCCGCCTCAGGGCGATGGACTCGGGTAAATCAATTTCATACCAATCATGGTGCCGGCAGTCCAGACGGTTATGGCGGGTATCCAGCCCTGCGCCCAGATTAATCACCACCGCATCCGGGTGGATGCTCAAATATTTTGACAGGGCTGTGTCCAGAATTTGGGTGCGGACAGCCACACCCACCTGGGTCAGTTTGCCCCCTTTCTCAAACCGGGAAAAATCATAATCAATTTGCCCGACCATTTCCACGGCCTTTTCATCCCGGACCAGGGGGGTGGGCATACCTGTCTCTGCGGCCCTGGCCCACAACGCAACCAATAAGGTTTCTGGAATGCCTGAAAGAGAATGTTCCATTAAATATTATTCCTTAAAGCCAATTAAAAAGAGCGCCCAGCCCCATAAATATTATCGGGCCGGGCAAGGACAACAATTCAAACACAGTTTTTGGGGTCAACAGTTATCAGGGCTTTGCCGTAAATGATACGGAGGTTCCGTAGTAGATGGACTGGCATTTTTTGACCAGATTTTTGAGTTCATTATCCTTTGTTACCTCTTTTTTTACCGTCACCCAAGCCCTCCAGGCACCGGGGGTGGGGACTCTGATCTGGGCCTTACCGTCCATGACAAATGCCGTGAGCATGTATTGATCCGGACCGCCGAAGGTGTTGGAGGTCAGGTGCAGGTAATTCATACCCTTCATATCGCAGGTCAACGGTTTACCGTTGAGTGTAACCGTAAATTTGACCAGGTCTCCTGCCTCGACATCACTCATGTCGGTTTCCGGCAGGATTTCAAGTTCATATCCCATGAGTTTGGGTTGGGTCCATTTTTCAATACCGAAATAGGATTTGCCCACGGCTTTATACCGGGTGCTGAAATTAAAGGATTTTGCCCCCTTTATCTCGTCCATGGGTTTGGTGACCATTTTGCTTTTGCCGTTGGCATCCACATACCCGGTAAAATAGGTGGCCTTGGATTCGGCCGTCACCTGGTAGGTGCCGGGCATGGTTTTATCGGTTAAAGAGATTTTTCTTAGGCCAAGATCTCCGGGCACAATGCTCATACCGGTTTTGGATTCGGTTGCTTTTTCCTGTTTAATAACGGGCAAAGGAATGGGGGTAATGGAATTGTCGGGACCCACCAGGCTGTATTTTTCAATTTCAATGGCACCGGCTTCGGACATCAGAAAATCATCCATGGGCATGGCATGTCCCCATCCAAGGCTGGTGATGACATGCCCCGGGGGATGGGCAAAGGATTCGTTGATGTTTACCCACAAAGAATGGGCATAAACGGTACCTGTACACAAGGCTGTCAGGGCAAGTGTTAAACCGGTGAGCTTTAATTTTCGTAACATGTGATTTCTCCTCTTTGGGTGTTATTGTTGTTTTATGGGACCGTCTTCGCGTACGGTATGACCCGGTCCGCCGTCCAGGAATACGGTGTACGGCTGATCCGGAATGTTAAATTCGGCTTCTCCGTTTTCATCCAGCTTGATCTTTAATATCTGTTGTTCATTTTCATCCAGCAGATACAGGGGCAGATTTGCGGCCGTTGCACCGGTGGAAAACATCCCTTCCACAGCCACGGTGCCGTCCTCGTTGTCTGTCAGATTCATGAAAAGGGTGTGGCCAAAGGCCGGGCCTGTGACAAGCATCAGGACGATGAGTGTCGAAAACAGGGTCAATACATTTTTCTTCATTGGGCGACCTCCTTATTTAAACGGTATTGGGGTTGTGTTCCCTTTTGGGAAATTGTTTCCGGACCAAAGGCATTCAAGGCCCGGAGCAGAACCGGGGTGACAAAATAATCGGTCAGCAGGGCCGTCATGATGCCTGTACCTGTGAAAATACCAAGAAAAAACAAAACTTTGGCCGGAGAGCTCAGGTATACGCTGAAGTTGGCCGTCAGGATTAGGGAGGTGAATAAAAGCGGAATCCCGATAGCGCTGAAGGTGTGCCGGATGGCGTCGGCATAGTCGCGCTTCTGTTCAAAGGCCAGCTTGGCATGGTTGATAAAATGGATGGTGTCATCCACGGCAAGCCCTAACAGCATGGGCATGATGGTGATGGTCATCATATCCAGGGGCACCCGCATCCATCCCATAAGTCCGCCCACGGCCAGGGCCGGGGTGATGTTGGGAATCATGGCGATCAAACCGATTTTCAAGTTACCGAAAACCAGGACCATCAGCCCTGTAATGACACAGATGGCAATGAGGAACGATGAGAG
>Ga0193955_1001616_pt1 | contig 10424 bp, 6 predicted proteins | sample BB_6_MG_FD_140343 | JGI IMG/M metagenome (GOLD analysis project Ga0193955, IMG submission 140343) | Microbial mat bacterial communities from the Broadkill River, Lewes, Delaware, United States - BB_6_MG | ecosystem: Environmental > Aquatic > Freshwater > River > Microbial mats | place: USA... | reverse complement strand
GGGCGAAGCCCGTCAGCGAATGCGACACCCCGAGGCACGAGGGGTGAAGCATTCGCGAACCTGGGGTGCAGGGGATGTATCCCCTGCCCGCCGGAGGCTGTTTTTTGCTGTTAAAAATAGTGATGCCAGGAAAGAGACGTTTCCCAGGTGTGGTGTTCTTCCACATCGGTGCGATTCACAGCAAGGCCGATGCGGTTGTTTTTGTTCAGGGTGAGGTTGTTTTCAAAGGTCAGCCGCGACTCGGAGGTGTCGTCGGGCATGCGGCGGGTGAGGTGCCCTGAAAGGAGTGTGCGCCAGTTTGAGGCGGGGGAGAAGAGGAGTCCTGTGTGGATTCCGGCTCCCACGGCGGCGCCTTTGTCGAGCCCTTTGGAACTGAGGAACTCGGCTTCGGGCAGGAGGAAGACGATGCTCTCCTCGGTGAGGTTCCACGCCATGCCCGTGGCTGCACGCAGGGAGTAGGCGCCTTTCATCTCGCCGGTTTTCGTCATTCGCTGCTCGTACCCCGTGTGAAAGGTCCAGGATAGGGGGCGGATGAAGGTGTTTCGGGGTGCGAGGGAGATGATATCTAAGATGGTGAGGCCCTCAAGGCTCAGTTCTTTCTCTTCGTTGTTGAAGCGGGCCCGGGTGTGGAGGAACTCGATTTGAATGCCTTCACGTTTTGTGTGGTCGGTGTTGAGAAGGTTTGTGAAGGCCGGGGTCACAGCGATCTCCTCAAAGCTGTCCCCATCAACCACACCAACCGTGGTGGAGATGCGGGCTGCATCGTGGCCTTTTGTGGGCTCAGGGGGCGCTGGCACGGTCTTCTCTTCAGGGGAGCCTTTCCCCAGGGTTTTGCGCGCCCTTAAGGTGCCGAGGAATGTCTCTCTGTATTCGGCCTGGCCGATCTTTTTTTTGGCCAGCCTGTAGCGCGTCACGTCGGTGACAAGGTCGAGGGTGACGCGTTTGGTCTCATCGGGCAGGTCCATGGCAAGGAATGCGTCAGGGCTGATGGCGTTGTCGCTGAGTTGCCGGGCCAGTTTTGCCTCGGGTTTGGAGAGTCGGTCGAGGCCTGCGCGGATTCTGCTGCCCGTGGACGGCCGATAGCGGGCGTCGGTGATAAGGCTCTGACGTTGCATGGCTTTGATGGTGTCGATTGGGATGACGGTGAGCCCTTTATCCTGGGTAAGGGAGAGACCGGGCCGGGCGGCTTCCAAGAGAAACTGGAGCATATAGGAGCAGTTTTTATCGAAAAAGTAATAGTAGCTGTAGGTGTCCTTGAGCTCCAGGATGTACAGGACCATGCGCCGGGTCTCTTCGGGGGTCAGGTTAAGGGGGTACTCCCAGATATCCCGTTGCGCCATGTCTCCGTACTCCTGGATTTTTTTGTAGTAGGGGAGAATGGAGTAGTAGCCCTTGAAGGAACCCGCGATTCCTTTGACCATGTAGGTCAGGGGGTTGCGGCTGTCGGGAAGGGCCGCGTAGTTGACGGCATCGGCCAGCATTGGGGTCTCGTAGTTCGTCTCGATGGTGATAAAAGTGTGGCCGAACATGGATGCCGGGTTGTTGAGGTGGTACGTGGGGAAGACCAGGGTCGCCGATGAGGGCGTGATTCTTTCTGCTTCTTCACAGATAAGCGGCGGTGTGTCGATGACATCGGACAGCTGCTCGTAAACCCAAGTGTAGCGGGCAATGAATCGGCAGATGGGGCGCTTTGGCTCATCTGATCCGAAAAAAGTACGGATCAGGGCGTCCAGCTCGGCTTCGGCATCGGTTTTGCCCGTTTCGGCCAGGAAGAAGGTCGGTGCGTCCACGAAGCTTTCGTAGGGGCTGGCTCCGGTGGGGCAGTGAAGCAGGGTACGCCAGTATGGATCCTCGGACAGGTGGCGCTGCCGGGCTATCTGAATGAGCTCCTCGGTATCGGGTGAAAGGGGCTGGGCGAACAGGGAGGCGGGTATGATGGCAGCAAGAACCAAAAAAAGGACTCCCGCCCTTCGGCAGATACCTGCCGAAGGGCGGGAGTGGCTCGCTGCAGATGTGTGCTTAAATCTGTGCAAGAATTCCTCGGATGGACTGAGCTACGTCGGTGTCCTCAACGTTGGCTGTGGGGTAGATGCTATCGAAGTTATTCTGGAGAGCTTCGCAGGCTTTGGCTTTTTCAGTGCCGGAAACCTGAGCAATCTCCATCAGGGCGTCGAGGTTCTCGCCGTTACCGGTGGCGATGTCCACGGCAAGGCTGTCCATGTTATCAGCAACAAAGACGTCCATGCGCTCGTTCATGACGAATTTTTCAGGCTTGCTGCAGCCGAGGGTACCGGAAGACATGCCGAAGGTCTGGTTACCGCTGGTACCGTTGAGGAAGGTACCGAGGAGGTTCCAGCCGAGGCCCTCTTTTTCGCCGATGAGTTCTTTGCCGAGGCCGCATCCGCAGTCTTCAGCAACGTTGGCAGCATAGGAGGTGCCGGTGAGAACGAGAAGGGCCCCTAAGGCCACAATCCACTTTTTCATGATAAGTCCTTTCAACTGTTCAGTAAGTTATGTTTCTTGTCTCATGATGTGAGTTGCCGGGGTTGGCGTTTCGGCCAGACAAGGCTTGAGGCGCAGACAATCCGGCAGTGAATCTCGGATCATCAATGAGAGATTTATCTATAGTCAATTGCCCTTCAAATATCTATGAAATAAATCACATCCAAAGATAAAAAAATCGCAGCCTCCGTCGGCAAGGTGTGCCACCTTGAAAGCAGGTAGCGGATGCGCCTTGCCCCTCGTTCCTCAGGGCAAATCAGATCCGCTTTTAAAACAGAAATCGTTTAAGAACACGATTTAAGGCCTGTTTGTATGGTGACCTCGTAAAAAGTCGAAAAGGCAATGCACTTTGTATGACTTTTCAATTGCTTTGCCCCTGGCAGGCCCGTCGGGGTTATTTCCATGATGACGGGAGAAGTCCTCCCTCCATGAGGATTCGCGTGGCGGAGATGACCTCACCGGTCTCCACGCGTATGAGCCTTATGATGACATCGGCCTTGGCGCCGGACTTGATGACGCGTCCGGCCATGAGCAGCTTTGCTCCGGTAAGGCGTCCTGCTTCCGAAGCGGTCTCTTCATCAACGAGGCCTGAGAGACCCAGCTTGATTTCACTGATGATGGCCGAGGTGTTGTCCCGCTCCACCACGGTGAGCTGGGGGTGGCGGGTTGCTGTGATGAGAAGGGCTGAGGTCAGGTATTCGGAGTCGGTTTTGGAGAGCTCCGAAGCCAGGGGAAGGATGGCTGTGGCCGGTTTGTCCGACAGGGATATGGACGCGTAGTCGGCCAACTGGGCCACTGCGTTTTTGAAGAGTTCCTCCGTCACTTTTTCAGGCTTTTCGATGCCGGAGATCCCTTCAAAGTAGTCGTCATCCGTCTCGCCGGGTTGCGTGATCAGATGATTCAGCTCGGTTCGGGCGATTTTGATGATCACCGCTTCGAGTTTATCGGAGGTGAAGTTGGCTCCGGTGTGGTGACTGACGCTTCCCGGGGTCCCGCCTTCGCTCTCCCCACGCTCTCCGTAGGTGAGGAAGATGTAGGCCCCGCCGGTGAGTTGAGAGATCTGCCGCAGGATGTATTCACCGTTGATGTCGAGACCGCCGGTTCCCACGGAAAAAATCTTGATGCCCTTCTCCCTCGCGGTACGGGCTGCATCGATGTAGGTGACGTTGTGATTGTAATCGAGGTGGGGCGGTGCGTCGGTGATGGCAAAGGCGAGGCGGACGCCCTCATCGCTCCAGGCCAGCTCGTTGATTCCCTTTTCAAGGGCGGTTTCCAGGTCTTCGGGGGTATCCCCGCCCCCTTCGGCCCGCACTGTGGCCAATTGATCCCGGAAGTCCTCCAGCTCGGGCGTGAAAGGAATCACGCGGGTAACATAGGCGTCTCCCCTGTCCCGGTAGAGCACCATGCCGTAACGGATGAGGGGTTTGGCCGGGAGTTGTGAGAGGTTGAGGTTGATGAGGTCGATGCTGGTTTTGAGTCGGTCAATCTCTTCGCCCATGCTGCCGGTGGTGTCCAGGATAAAAAGGAGGTCCAGCGGTACGGCGGCGGGAAGAGCCCGGGGCGTATCCATCACCACCTCCACTTCGCGTTTTCCCTGCCGATCCAAGGTGACTTTCTTTTTAGCCTGGTTGTAGCGGACGGTGGCCGTCAGGGTTTTCGCCTGCTTTGCGTACAGGGTTGGGAAGGTCCGAAAGATGCCGTCGGCCGTGGTTTTTCCCTTGTCGACCACATCCCCTCCAAGGGAGATCTCCACGGTGCAGTCAGGCAGCGTGAGGCCTTCTGAATCCAGAACAGTGAGGGTGATGCGCTCGCTCACATCGGCTGCGATGTGGGGCGTTCCTTTGTATTTCTCGAGAAACTCAAGGAAGAGGTTAAACTGGCGGTTGTCATCAGCGTAGGCGGCCTTGAGTCCCGATGCAGAGGGGGCAGCGTGTGGGGCGTGTGTGGAGGGGTACCCCTTTTTCCGGGCAACGATTCCGCTTTTTGAGGCGCCGGGCATGGCGCGTTCGGACTCAATGGCCATGTCAAAGGTTGGCGGGGATTCGAAGGTCGTTTCCTCTTTCAGGGAATCGTTTGAGACGGGAGAGGTGGCTTTGTTGGCCATACAGCCCCAGACAACGAGCGTAAGGAAGGTAAGGCAAAGGAGAGTGACAAGTCGTTTCATGTGGGCAACCTCATGTTGTGATCATGCCTGTTGGATTTGAGTGATCATTAGGATGTAGCTGTCGATACTTTCAGTCAGGCTTGTATTGGCCTCGATGAACTCAATCCCCATGGCGATTCGTTCCCTGTCAATGGACGTGTTGCGTACCTGGCAGGCCAGTGTCTGGATCCCATCGATTCCCATGAGGGGAAATTGAAGTTGCATCTCATCAATAAGCCGGATTTGACGAGCTTGCAGCGTTGCGGGGAGTCGGATGATAAACCTGCAGCCTCCCCGGCTGATGTCGGTGATGGTTCCCTTGATCTGGCGGTTGTCCAAAAGGGCCGTTGCGGGAATAAGGCAACTTACACGGCTACTCTTGCGAACGTCTATGTTCTGGATCACATCGGGGTAGGTAATGAAGACGAGGCGGTCGGGGGTGCTGATCCGGTGGATGACGGACGAGGAAAATCCATAATCATTTCCCAGGCTGATGTAGCGAACAGCCATAGAGGTACCAGGTTGGGCTTGATTGGTGAGTTCCACCGGAAGATCCAGGCGTACGATGAGATATTCATGGGGCTCAAGCCCCACAAGGACACCCTTGACGGGTTCGTCGGTTCCCTCAATCATAAATCGCATGGAGCTTCCCAGCTCAATGTTGAGCCGATTTCCATGGTTTGCCTGCGATTGGTTCAGCGTTTCCAAAAGGCCTTCTCCTCATAGTGAATGAAATCATGCAGATGAGACTCTATTTAAAACACAGGTTTGGACCGTTGACAACGGTGGGGATAAAAATAGGCCATGGGGATCAGGGGGTGGCTTCTGCGGAAAAATGGGGAAAAGACGACCATGGAAGCGGTTGTGGTTGCTGATGCAGCCGTTTTTTTAAAGCATCCCGGATGCTGATGGCGTTGGTTCTGCATACATCACAAAATCGGCATTTCGTATTGAAGCGGTGTGCTACGCCTCCTTTCCGTTCGTCTCCGGGCCCCGAAGCCACGCAAGGAGGCTTCCCAGGGCAGCCGTGGCGGCGCCACAGAAGAGGGCGTAGCGGAAGGCCGTGAGAAAGGGGCCTTCCATGGCATGGGAGTATGTGGAGAGTCCGTTGGCCCCGGACAGGGAGGTGTAGGTGTGGTTGAAGACGGCACCGGCGAGGGCCACCCCGGTGACCATACCCAGGTTTCGTGCCGCGCCCACCACGCTGCTGGCCACCCCGCGCCTTCTGGGGGGGACCGAACTCATGATGGTGGTGTTGTTGGGGGGCAGAAACAGGGCGACACCGAATCCTGCCAGGGCCAGTTTAAAGGCGATGGGGGGAAAGGAGGTGACCTGGTCCGGCCACGCTAAGAGCGCAAGGGCCAGGCTCAGGATTGCCATACCGCAGACGCAGAGGATTCGTGATCCCATGCGGTCGGCCAGGGCCCCGGAGAAGGGGGGCACGACAAAGAGCAGGGCAAAGGGGATCATCATCACGGTTCCCACCTGTGCCTCGGAATAACCCATGGGAAAGAGCAGGTAGAAGGGCATGAGAAAGACCATGGTGAAAAGGGCTGTGTAGAGGGCGACGGCCGAGAGCACCGGAAGTCGGAAGATTCGCTCATGGAAGAGCTCGGGGTCCACCACGGGGTGGGAGACCCGTTTTTCATGGAGGACAAAAAGAACAATGAGGGCGACACCCGTGGCGGTGAGGCCCAGGACCCGTGCCGAGGAGTAGCCCCAGGCATGGGCGTGGGTGAGGCCGGTGAAGAGCGTTCCGCAGGACAGGGCGATGAGAACGCCTCCCAGGAGGTCAAAGGGCTCGTCGCGGCGAGTGTCTGCCTCGGAGCCTTTGAGGATCCGTGAAGCGAGAATCGCCACGGTAAAGCCCACCGGGACATTGACGGCAAAGATCATCCACCATTCAAAGTGGGAGAGGATAAATCCCCCGATTGCCGGGCCGGAGGTGAGGCCTGCTGCCACCACTGTGCCGATGGTGCCAAGGGCACGCCCCCGCTCCGTTTCTGGAAAGGCATCCACAATAAGGGCCTGGCTGCAGGACATGATCATGGCGGCACCGGTTCCCTGGAGGGCCCGGGCAAAGATCAGGGTGCCCACATCCGGAGAGAGGGCGCAGAGGAGAGACGAGAGGGTGAAAAGAAGGTGGCCGGAGACCAGCACCCGCCGCCTGCCCACAATGTCGCTTAAGCGCCCGAAGCTCAAAATAAGGGAGGTGAAGGCAATGAGGTAGATGAGCACCACCCACTCGATGGTGACCATGGTGGTGTTGAGCTTGCCCATGAGTGTCGGCAGGGCCACGTTGACAATACTGGAGTCCAGCGTGGACATGAAGGTCCCGGTGGCTACCAGTGAAAATACCGTCCATTTTCCAGGGGAATGATGTCTCATCACTGCTCACTTGAAGAATAAGGAAACTATTTAAATGGACAAAACAAGGTGAGCCACCTTGAAAGCAGATAGCGAATGCTCTCAGCCCTCGTCGTACGGCACGAAGGGCGCTTCGTGATCTTCGTGGTTTTTTATTCTAAAATCGGATCATGAAGGCATCTGAAATCCGCTTGAGTTTGGCCTGAAGAACTCCGGTCTACAACAAGTGGTACATGAAGCTGGCCTTTGCGTGTCATCCCGCAGCCCACCGGGGAAAAGAGCTGTTTGTCAAACTTATCAAAAGTTTGGCCCCCGGCAGGGCCGCCGGAGGCGTCTTTTCAGCGTTTTTTACGCGGCAAAGGGCTCCAGCATATCTCGGATGTCGCCTTCCACGGGCAGGGCGCGGCCTTCGGCACCGGCGATGACAAATGTGACGTCCGCCTCCACCACAGGGGTGTCAGATCCCTTTTTGGTCATGGTCTGCTTGAGGGTGCAGCTTTTGCTGCCGAATCGGGTGATGCAGCTGTCGATGGAGATAGTGTCCCCAAGGGTGGCAGGGCTCTTGTAGCTGATGTTGATGTTGACAACAAAAAAGGAGTAGCCACTTGCGGCAAGGGTGCCGAGGTGCTCTTCAAAAAGGGCCCAGCGGGCCTCTTCGATGAATTCGAGGTAGCGGGCGTTGTTGACATGGCCGTAAAGATCCAGGTGATAGCCTCTGACTTTGATTTCCGTGTGGTTGTTCATGTGGCTCTCCGTTGTAACTTTATTGCGTATGGCATTGGCGTGGCCGCCTAAGTATGAACAGGCTGCAATCCTTTGTCGTCTCGGTGAATTGAGAACGGTATCAGTCGGCCCGAATGATGTCAATGCCGCTATATGGGGTGAAAATTGGGCTTGACGCCACAATATGTTGTGGTAGACTTCCACGAGAAGCAGATGAGCCCACTCAGAGACGGCCGGTGTTCCCGGAGACGTTTTCCTGACAACACCCATCCAGAATAAAAAATGGCGGTTTACGGCGCAACAGGGACAAAAAAAACAGGTGCTTCTCTCTGTTTCAGTCCTTATCTTGGTGTTGCCGGGGCGTTGGTCCCCTTTGGGGGCCGTTGACTGCTTTTATTGAACCATCACTACCGATTAACCACAGAAATTACACTCAGCTCACACCATACATATATGACGGAGATCAAGATGGCAGTGGAAGCGGAAGAGGCGATCATGAAAGAGAACGGCATGTTGAATATATCAGAAAATACACGAACGGTTCTTGAAAGGCGTTACCTGAGGAAGGACACCGAAGGGAATCTTCAGGAGACCCCTGAAGGGCTTTTCAAGCGAGTGGCGACCCACATCGCCGAGGCGGAAGGGTTCTATGAAGATGGCTTGGAACCTTCGGACGTGGCCGATGCCTTTTATGGGTTGATGACCGATTTCAGGTTCCTTCCCAACTCTCCCACCCTCATGAATGCGGGAAATGAGCTGGGCCAGCTGGCAGCGTGCTTTGTGCTGCCGGTGGATGACAGCCTGGACGGGATTTTTGATGCGGTGAAGAACGCCGCTCTTATCCATAAGTCCGGCGGAGGAACAGGTTTCTCCTTTTCCCGTCTGCGCGCCAAGGATTGCCGGGTGGGTTCCACCGGCGGCGTGGCCTCAGGCCCGGTGTCGTTCATGAAGATCTTCAACACCGCCACGGAGCAGGTCAAGCAGGGTGGCACCCGGCGTGGTGCCAACATGGCGATTCTTCGCGTGGATCACCCGGATGTTCTGGAGTTTATCCAGTGCAAGGCGGACAACGAGGCGCTGAACAACTTCAATATATCTGTGGGCGTGACCGACGCCTTTATGCAGGCGGTGCGTGAGGGGGGGGACTACGACCTCATCGATCCCCGGAATGGCGAGGCCCGCGGTTCCCTGAATGCGCGCGCGGTGTACGAAACCCTGATTCATCAGGCGTGGTTCAACGGCGACCCCGGAATTATTTTTCTGGATCGCATCAACCGGGACAACCCCACCCCTGCCATAGGCGAGATCGAGTCCACCAACCCCTGCGGAGAGCAGCCCCTGCTGCCCATGGAAGCGTGCAACCTGGGCTCCATCAACCTCTCCAAGTGCGTGGCGGTTGACGGCGGGAAAACACGCATCGATTTTGATTCTCTTAAGGAGATCGTGTGGCTCGCCGTTCGCTTTCTGGACGACACCATCGAGATGAGCCGATACCCCCTTGATGAGATTGACCAGATGGTGAAGGGCAACAGAAAGATCGGGTTGGGTGTCATGGGATTCGCCGATCTTCTTTACATGATGGGGGTTCCCTACAACTCCGATGAGGCGGTGGCGCTGGCTGAAAAGCTCATGGGGTTTGTGCAGACAGAGGCCCATGAAGCGTCCCGCCACCTGGCCGTAAGCCGGGGGCCTTTCCCCAATATCGGCAAAAGCGTCTTTAAGGGTGATGAGAACATGGCGTTCCGCAACGCCACCTGCACCACCATTGCCCCCACCGGTACCTTGAGTATCCTTGCCGGGTGCTCCAGCGGCATCGAGCCGGTGTTTGCCCTCTCTTATGTGCGTCGGGTCATGGACGGGGACGAGTTGCTGGAGGTGAACCCTCTTTTTGAGACCCTGGCCAAAGAGCGCGGGTTTTACAGCAAGGAGCTGATGGCCCGCATTGCCGAGAAAGGGACCATCGCCCACATGGAAGAGATTCCCGAGGATGTGCGGCGTGTGTTTGTAACGGCCCACGACGTCTCCCCCGAGTGGCATGTTCGCATGCAGGCGGCGTTCCAGAACCACACCGACAATGCCGTCTCCAAAACGGTAAACCTCCCCCGGGAAGCCACCGCCGACGACGTGCAGTCCATCTACGACATGGCCTTCGACCTCTGCTGCAAGGGGGTGACCATCTACCGGGACGGAAGCAAGCAGAACCAGGTGCTCTCCGTTGCAGAAAAGAAGACGGAAGAGGCGCCCGAGGCAGCACTTCATCAGGTCCGGGAGCGGCCAGAGATCCTGGAGGGGTTTACCTCCAAAATCACCACAGGAATGGGGCAGCTCTACATCACCGTGACGGAGATGGACGGGCGCCCCTTTGAGGTGTTCGCCACCATCGGAAAATCAGGAAAATCCACCACCGCCAAGACCGAGGCCATCGGGCGGCTCATCTCCCTTGCCCTGCGTGCCGGTGTGGATGTGTCCGATATTATCAATCAGGTGAAAGGCATCGGCGGAGAGCACGCCGTGTTCCAGAAAGGCGGTCGGGTACTCTCCATTCCCGATGCCATCGGGCGCGTGCTCGAGAAACGCTATGGCAATGGCACCGCTGCCCCCAACGGGAAAAAACCCGCAGTATCCCTCAAAGGCGAATCATGCCCCGAATGCGGCGGTACCGTCGCCCACGAAGAGGGCTGCATGAAAT
>Ga0193955_1001615_pt1 | contig 10432 bp, 7 predicted proteins | sample BB_6_MG_FD_140343 | JGI IMG/M metagenome (GOLD analysis project Ga0193955, IMG submission 140343) | Microbial mat bacterial communities from the Broadkill River, Lewes, Delaware, United States - BB_6_MG | ecosystem: Environmental > Aquatic > Freshwater > River > Microbial mats | place: USA... | reverse complement strand
CCAGGGGTTGAGCATCCATACCGCAGTGAACATTGAACTGCAGAAAATGGCCCGGAATGCCGTGAATAAAGGCTTATTGGATCTGGATAAACGCTGCGGCTACCGGGGGCCAATCAAAAATATACCAGCCCTCCAGGTGGAAGATTTCAGCCGTGGTGTTGCCGAAGAACTTGCGGGAAGCCGTCCTGTTAAAGGCGAAGTCTACAAAGGGGTTGTCTTGAAGGTGGACGATCGCAATGGGGTGACCCATGTCCGGGTGGGCAACGTTACAGGCATCATTCGGCTGGATACCATGAGATGGGCCAGAGAACCAAACCCCAAGGTGTCCTATCGCTATGCCCAAATTAAAAAACCCTCCCAGGCCTTAAAAAACGGGGATGTCATCTATCTGAAAGTCCTTGAAGAGATGACGGCGGAAAAGGAATATGAATTCGCCCTCTACCAGGAACCTGTTGCCCAGTCGGCGCTTTTGAGCATTGAAGCCGAGACCGGCCATGTCAAAGCCATGATCGGCGGAAGGGATTTCAGAGACTCCCAGTTTAACCGGGCGGTTCAGTCCAGACGCCAGCCGGGCTCTGCTTTCAAGCCCATCCTCTACGCGGCGGCCTTGGACAAGGGATACACACCGGCCACGACCATCATTGATTCGCCTGTGGTGTATGAGGATAAGATCCACGACAGGGTGTGGAAACCCAATAACTATGCACATAAATTCTACGGACCCACCTTGCTGCGCCAGGCCTTGACCAAATCCCGAAACATTGTCAGCATTAAAATCCTCCAGGATATCGGTATAAATTATGTGATCAACTATGCAAAAAAACTCGGGATCACCTCTCCATTGGCCCCGGATCTGTCTATCTCCCTTGGATCTTCCGGTGTGTCTTTGCTTGAATTGACCAAAGCCTATTCCGTATTTTCCAATTTAGGATACCTGATTGAGCCGGTGTTTATCACTGAAATTTATGACCGGGACAATAGACTTCTGGAATCTTCCAGGCTGGTCCGTAAAAAGGTCATTGATATGGGCACGGCCTATCTCATGACCAGTCTGCTTGAAAGCGTGGTTCAGGCCGGTACCGGACAGCGGGTTAAAGCGTTGAACCGGCCTGCTGCAGGTAAAACAGGCACCACCAACGACCTTCACGATGCCTGGTTCATGGGATTTACACCAAGGTACACCACCGGGGTATGGGTGGGGCTTGACCAGGGTGCGCCCATCGGCAGGGGTGAAACCGGGTCCAGGGCAGCAAGTCCCATCTGGCTGGACTATATGCAGCATGCCCTGGAAGGTAAGTCCGTCCGGGAATTTACGGTACCCGAAGGGATCATCAGCGTCAAAATCGATGCTGACACAGGTTTGTTGCCCAGCGCCCAGAGTGAAAATACCATTTTTGAATCTTTTAAGGAGGGTACAGAGCCCACCGAACATACCCCGAGTCCGGATGAGGTCTTGAGTACCGAAGAGTTATTTAAGGAAGAGTTTTAGGGGCGCGTAAACGCAGACTCATCTTCTTCAGTCATGGGCTCAGAAGCCGTTGACTTGCTTCTGGGCCTGGGCCATGCGGGCGGCGTCCAATTGCTGGTGGGAGATGCCTTCGCTTTGGTATAGGCTCTCTTCATTATCCCAAAGCAGTCCGTGCCACCTGGCAAAAAAGAATATGGCATCTTGGGCGGGGATGTGTTGAACATCGTTGGGCTTAAGCATCTGAAGCCCGGGAATAAAAATGCACGTCGTGTTGTCTTTATTTCTTTGGCGGGCTTTGAGGCAAAGATCCATGAGTGCATAGATCCCGGCTCTGGGCGAAAATCCGCCTAAATTTAAGAACAAATTTGCAGACAGGCATACCAGGTGGTCCATCATGGGAAAGCTTCGTTCCTTGTTTGCCGGGGCAAACTCTGTGTTCAGATGAAGGTAAGCCGAAACCGGGGCATTGTTGTCGTTAAAAACCATGCCTGCATGGATAATGCTGCCGTGGGCATTGATTACTTTTCCACCAAAAATTTTGTCGGTGCCGTGGTCGGTAAACGCCTGATTCAATGCTGCCAACCAGTTCGGCAGGGGGCAGAGCAGTTCTGTTAATACAACCATCTTTTTTCCTGTCATGATATCCGGGGCTTTGGCATTAATGCAGGCCCAGATGTTTTGGCCCGGCTCTGTTTTTAACCGGGTTACGTCTCCTGAAAGGGAATCCAATACTGTCGTCGTTTCAGGTGCGATGGTTTCAGGCTCAATTAAAATTACTTCATACCGTCCCTGTCCCTCGGAATGGCGGGTAACATGTTCAAGCTGGACGAGAAACGCGTCGGGCGAATCGGCAGGTACAGGGATAATCAGCGACCATTCATAGATCTCCGTGTTAAGCCTTGGCAACGGTTTGAAGGGTTCAGGGGTGTTGGCCTGAATGGTTTTTGCCATAATATCTATAATGCGTTCCGTGGCGCCGGTGGTCTGTGTCAGTTCATTTTTAAAAAACAGGTCAATGGCTTCGGGGGAGATTTGTTTTTTAAAGTCCATTTTTTCTGCCAGGGCCCGGGCCAATTGTGCCGTATCCATCTCAAGGGCAACCCCCTGGTCGGAAAAAGAGTAGGGCGCATCCACCTGGGTCAGGCCGGTCAACTGAACCAACGGGATACCAAATGCAATGGCCTCTATTCCGGTTGTGGATGGGGCGCAAAGGACACAAAGGTCGCAGGCGGACATTAGATCATATGCACTGTATGTGTCATGGACAAATATCAGACTTTTTTGCCAGGATTTTGGAATTGCGGATTTCCATTCTTCATAAACCTGGTACCGGCAGGCCGGATGGAATTTAATGATCATCTTCAAATGGGGCTCTTTTGCGATGGTTTTCATCAGGTTTTCGATTTTATTGCGGCCCGGGGGGTGTGATGTAAAGATGAGCAAGGGAACCATTTTTTTGTTCAATTTGAGTGCGTTTCGCATTTTTTTTCGGATGTTGTTTGCTTCCTGGTATGCCTTTTCCCGGGATATATGGGTATTGCCCACGGGAATAATCCGTTCCACCGGGGCCTCATAACCACTGAATTTTTTTTTGATACGCTCTCCCCACACAAGGTTTAAGGTGGAATACTGGACATGCCCGGTATATCCAAAGTCCTGGTTGTATCCCAGTCCCTCCTGCAATGATATAAAAGGCACATTGAATTTTTTTGCCCAGAACGCAAAGGTTTTACCCCATCGGTTTAATTCGTGGAGGACCAGGCAAAGATCGGGTTTTTCCTTTTTGACCATATTTTTAAAACCAATGTACTCCTGGGCGGTGGCATAAAGGGTTCTATCCGTTACCGTCACCACCTGGGCGGCCAGGGCAAAGTCTTTACACAGTGCCCGGCTGAACACCCGGCGTTCCCTCAGATAGTTGGCATGGATATCGGCATGATCATCCTCGGAGAGATAATCAAATATGTGGACGTAATTTAAGCCGCACTCTATGGCTGTGATTTCTTGGCTTCGCTCTGCCTGGGCTACGACATAACGGGTGTCTGCGCCAAGGGCAGACAGTTTTTCCATGACAGGGACAATGAAACGGGTGTGATGCTTTAAGGCGGCATAGGCAATAATTTTTTTATTTTTCCAGAAACTATCCATGGTCGTTTCCTTTCCGTGTCCGGGGGGCAGGATTTCTTTGGGCGAGATCGATCAATATCCTGGACAGTTCGGTTTCTTCATTGTGGCGGTCAATGATGTGCTGTACCTGCCGGATCAGCGCACCTGCAGTTTGAATCCAGATTTTATACCCCTGGGCGTTTTCGGGTACCATGGGGTCGTAGATAATGGTGGGAACCCCGATACCCGAGGAGACCGCCGCGTTGTAACAGTCCGCACAGCATATCAGTGCATCGGCCATTGTGACGTCCGTGGATCGGTTCATGTCGTGAAAAGAGAATGAAAAATATTTCAATTCATCCCGGCATATGGTTTCAATGGTTTGCTGGTGGGTATGGGCGCCCCTTACCTGGTCCTTGCCGTAGGAAAACATCAGGTGCAGATCCTTTCCCATGGGGGCCAGGTGGCCAAGCAGGTCTTTATATTCGTATGTCATGGCCACGTTGTGGGCGATATAAAGAATTGTTTTTTTCCGGGGAATATCCTGGGACTGGTAGCGAAGTCCCATGCTGTTTCTCCACGACGGGTGGGTGGCCGGCGAGAAAAAACAGCGTTCAAATCTGGGCATGCGCCAGATTTTGGCGTTCAGAGCCGCCGCCGGGCTGTTCAGATAGTCCCAGCTTGCTTTCTGGGTGGTAATCAGGCCATCCATCAGAGCGGGTGCCAGGGTCCACCGGGAAGCCAATGAAAGCAGTTCGTATCCGATAACGGGTATCCTGTTTGTTTTTGCAAGGTGCACCCAGGCATAAAATATTTTTTCCTCCTGGGCTGAAGAGCCTAACGGCGTTGGAATCTGAACGACGATGCCTGCAATATTATTCTCCATAGGCAAGGTTAATCGCGTCTGGAGAAGATTTCCGCCGCCAAGATCGTCCAGCAGCAGGGCCTGGCGAAACTTAAGCCCCTCGGAAAACCCATGATCCCCAAGCTGATTTTTTTTAAGGCTGTATCCTTCATAGCTGTTCTGCTTTTGACCATATGCAACGCCGAAAACAACAGGGTTGATTGCTGAGAGCTGTTTCAGGGTTTTGGTAGATGTCTCGGGCACCAGAAATTTTAATGTTAAAATTTCTTTGACCCGTGTTTGAATCAGTCCAAAGAAATCAATGAGATTGGATGTTGTCTGGTTATCCTGGAGCACCCAGTATACGACGGGCTTGGTTTTATATTCCATTGCAATTCCGATGATCAGCGAATTTAAAGTGAAAAAAACTGTGCGAATGGACCATCCTGCCACAGTTTTGTTTTGCTTTTCAAGAAATTAAAATTTATCTTGGGATATCGCGCGTGAAATTTAGGATATAGGAATTTTTATTTTTTGACAGCGAACGGTCCGAAGATCAATACGTTAATTGCCGGGAAAAGCCTGGGTTCAAGGAGGATTGTAACATGGATGGCAAAGTGGTGCTCATAACCGGTGGTACCGGATCATTTGGTAAACAGTGCGTCCGGATGATCCTTGAACGGTATAATGTACAAAAGCTGATTGTCTTCAGCCGGGATGAGCTCAAGCAGTTTGAAATGCAGCAGATGTTCCCGGCAGCCGAAAATGAGTGTTTAAGATATTTCATTGGTAATGTCCGGGATAAAGACCGGTTGTACAGGGCCTTTTCCGGGGTGGATATCGTCATCCATGCTGCGGCCATGAAACAGGTGCCTGCGGCCGAATATAATCCCTTTGAAGCCGTAAAAACCAATATTATCGGGGCCCAGAATGTCATCGATGCGGCCATTGATCAACATGTTAAAAAAGTGATTGCCCTGAGTACGGATAAGGCTGCAAACCCTCTCAATCTGTATGGGGCGACCAAGCTGTGTTCGGATAAGATTTTTATTGCCGGCAACGCCTATACGGGGCGCAGGGTTAAAACGATATTCAGTGTGGTCAGGTACGGCAATGTTATCGGCAGCCGGGGCAGCGTGATTCCTTTTTTTATTGAAAAAAGAAAGAGCGGTGTGCTGCCTATTACGGATTCGAGAATGACGCGATTCTGGATTACCTTGGAACAGGCTGTGAACTTTGTTTTTCATTGCCTTGGGAAAATGACGGGTGGCGAATTGTTTGTGCCGAAACTGCCGAGCATGGTCATTGTAGATCTGGCAACCGCAATTTGTCCCGGTTGTGATCATGAGATTATCGGCATCCGTCCCGGGGAAAAGCTTCATGAGGTTATGATTCCGGCGGATGACTCCAGAATGGTTGTTGAATTTGACGATTATTATGTGATTCAGCCTGATTTCAGCTTTTTTAACAAGGGGCAAATGCCCATGGATGGCTGTTTGGGGCGGGTTGCCGACGATTTTGAATACAGCTCCGGAACAAATCCGGATTTTTTAACTGTGGAACAGATGCAGTCCCTGATTCAGCCACTTCTTATAGGACGAAAAGAATCATGACGGACTGTGTTGCAATTATTCCGGCCCGGGGTGGTTCCAAGCGATTACCTCGGAAAAATATCCTGCCCGTTTTGGGGCGTCCCATGCTCCATTATCCGGTTAAAGCCGCTTTGGACAGCGGTTGTTTTGATCGGGTATTTGTTTCCTCCGAAGATGAAGAGATCCAACGTATCGCCGCGGACGCGGATGCCCAGGTGATGGATCGGCCGGATCGCTTGGCCCAGGATCGATCCACCGTGGCACAGGTGTGTCTGGATGTCCTGGCACGTTTGGTTGAACAAGGTTCTCAACCTGACTGGTTTTGCTGTATCTATGCCACAGCCATATTTATCACTCCCGATGATATTTGTTCAGCCTTTGCCATGGCGGAAAAAAATCCTCTGGCAAATTGCGTGATGGGTGTTTCTGACTTCAATCTCCAGCCCCTCCAATCCCTGGAGAAAAACAGGGATGGTTTTTTAACACCCAGGTGGCAGGAGTGTATGCTTCAGTCTCAGTTTCATCCGGAACTTGTGGCCGGCAACGGGACCGTTTGCTGGTGCCGGACAGAAAGCTTTTTGCAACAGAAATGTTTTTATACAGATAAAATGGTGGGATATAAAATTCCATGGATTCGGGCCATAGATCTGGATACACATGAGGATTATGAAATTGCCTGCCGGATTGCCCCGTTATTTCTCAATGATACAACGCGTGATGGGAGGTCATATGTCGATCGTGATTGATGGGTTCGAGATCGGGTCTCGTACATTTATCGTGGCGGAACTGTCAGCCAATCATGGTGGGAGTATCGATATCGCCCAAAAGACCATAAAAGCCGCCAAGGAGGCAGGTGCGGATGCATTTAAAATACAGACATATACACCGGATACCATTACCATAAATTGCGATAATCCTTGTTTTGTGCTTAATGAAGGAACCATCTGGGATGGAAGAACGTTCTATGATCTGTACCAGGACGCATTTACACCCTGGGCTTGGCAAGAAGAGTTGATGGCCTATGCCAAAAGTCTGGGACTTGTATTTTTTTCCACACCGTTTGATCAAACAGCGGTTGATTTTCTCGACGCTTTGGGTGTCCCTGCCTATAAAGTGGCTTCGTTTGAAATCGTGGATATTCCTCTGATCGAATATATCGCATCCAAGGGGAAACCTGTGATACTTTCCACAGGAATCGCTGGTCTTGCTGATATTGAAGCGGCTGTTGATGCATGCCGAAAGATGGGCAATGAGCAGATTATTTTGTTAAAGTGTACCTCTGCGTATCCTGCAGGTGTTGAAGATGCAAATTTAAGAACAATACCGAATATCAAAGCGACCTTTGGCGTGGAGGCGGGGGTGTCTGACCACACCATGGGTAGCGTTGTGTCGGTTGCCGCCGTTGCTGTTGGTGCAACGGTTGTAGAAAAACATTTCATTCTTGACAGAACTGTCGGTGGGCCGGATGCTTCCTTTTCAATGGAGCCTGAAGGGTTTGCCCGGATGGTCCAAGATATTCGGCAGGTGGAAAAGGCCTTAGGAAGTGTGGATTACAGTATGACGGAAAAGAAAATGAATGCCCGTTTGCATGGACGATCTCTTTTTGCTGTAAGGGACATCAAAAAGGGGGCGCGCTTTACCCCTGATAATATTAAATCCGTTCGTCCCGGATATGGTCTGGCGCCAAAATATCTAAAAGAGATTATTGGGGCCCATGCATTGCAAGATATCAAAAAAGGGACGCCTCTGGATTGGGTATTGGTGGGTAAAAAACAAATGGAGACGTAAAAGCTTGTGGTGCGATGGTGCTGGTAAATTATGTTATGTTCTTTGATCGTAGTTTTCAGGTTGGAGGGGGGGCATTGGAAAAATATATTATTTTATCTAAGGACTCATATTCGTTCCAGGACTATACGCTTTTATCGCTTCGCAGAAAGGACATATTTAAAATCAAGGCATGGCGCAATGCTCAGATTGATATCCTGAGGCAAAAATCCGTGCTTACGGATAAGGACCAACAGACGTACTATGACAAGATGGTTTTTCCAACCTATCGTCAGGCGTATCCCCAACAGATCCTTTTTAGTTTTTTATTGGAAAGTAGGTGTGTTGGATATGGCGGCCTGGTCCATATCTGTTGGGAATATAAGCGCGCAGAGATATCTTTTTTGGTTGATAGTGATCGGGTCTTTGACAGTCAAACCTATCAAGAGGATTTTCAGTGTTTCCTGGAAATTATAAAATATATCTCATTTAGTGATCTTAACTTGAATCGCTTGTTTCTTGAGACCTATGATGTTCGTAATCAACATGTACAAACCATTGAGAAAAGTGGATTCGTATTAGAGGGACGGCTTAAGCAGCATGTTATTATTAATGGAGAGCCGATTGATTCACTGATTCATGGAATGATAAAAAGTGACTATGAAGAATCAAAGAATATTTATTAGCGGCGGGGCTGGTGTTGTCGGGCGGGAGTTGGTCTCCGAACTCCATAATACAGGTGCTTCTTTATTGGTGGGCGACTTAAAACCTGTCCCCAGGGAATTCAGCTCCGGGATACAATACAGGCAGGGGGATCTAAATTATATTTCCAAAGAAGAGCTTGATCTTTTCAGGCCGGATGTGTTTATTCACCTTGCGGCAACCTTTGAACGGTCCATTGAAACATATGAGTTCTGGGAGGAAAATTTTCGGCATAACATCGGTTTGAGTAATTATCTGATGACCCTTCTCAAAGACGCTTCTTATCTAAAACGCGTTATTTTCCCTTCAAGTTACCTGGTATACAGTACGGAGCAGTACAGCTTTGATCATCCCCAAAAAAAGGCTGTTCGTTTGGGTGAAACCGATAAAATAAACCCAAGGAATCTGATAGGAAGTGCCAAGCTGTTTCATGAGATGGAATTAAATTTTCTTAATGCGTTTTGTAACGAACAGTTCGCTACGGTTTCTCTTCGTATATTCCGGGGGTATGGCCGGGGATCACGCTGCGTTATTTCCCGGTGGATCCGGGCATTATTAAATCAGGAACCCATTCAGGTTTATAACAAGGCCGGATTGTTTGATTATATTTATGCCGGAGATATCGCCCGGGGCATTATTAAAGTACTTGAACACCCTGACTTAACCGGGATTGTTAATCTTGGAAATGATAATGCCCGCAGCGTTGGCGATGTGGTCAATATATTGAAAACATATTTTCCTGGAATGGCGATGGAAGAAAGTGATCTGGATATCCCCTATGAGGCATCCCAGGCAAATATGGATTTATTTAAAAGAAAAACGGGCTGGATGCCTGAACTTCAGCTTGAGGACGCCATCCCCAAAATTATTGAATATGAAAAGAATAGAAAATCAAAATCCGGGATCCCGGCCTTTAATGTCCTTGTAACCTCTGCCTCGGGTAAAATTCCCCTCATTGAGTCCGTTCAAAAAGGTGTCAGGAAAATAGATAATGTAGGAACGGTTATTGCTGCAGATGTCAACGATCAGTGTCTGGCTGCATATTTTGCAGATGGATTCTGGAAGATGCCGCCTACTGACCAGTTATCCCCTGAAGATTTGATGACTTACTGCAAAAAAGAAAACATCGGTGCTATTATTCCCACCCGTGATGGTGAACTGGCATATTTTGCCACATTTAAACAAACGTTTGAAAAAGAAAATGTCCACGTGATGGTTTCCGGGCTGCAGGCAGTGAATACGTGCATGGATAAGCTTTGTTTTTGTACCTGCATGCAAAAAAACGGATTACCGGCCATTCCTACCTGTTTACATCTCGAGGATATACGTGGTGATGCGTTTGTTGTGAAAGAGCGTTTTGGTGCAGCAAGCAACCGTGTCGGCATTAACTTAACGATAAACCAGGCTGTGGCCCATGCAAAACTATTGTCAGATCCGGTTTATCAACCCTTTGTTGGCGGTGTGGAGATCAGTGTAGATATTTATATTGCCAGGGGCGGCGTGATAAAAGGGATGGTCATGCGCACCAGAGATGAGGTGGTCAATGGCGAATCCCGGGTGACAACTGCGTATTATGATAAAAAGCTCCAGCAGCTTTGTGAACGGTTTGTGAAATCCTTTGATTTGTATGGGCATATCATGCTCCAGATTATTCAGGATACACAAGGAAATTTCCATATTATTGAATGCAATCCTCGGTTTGGGGGGGCTTCAACATTGAGCGTTTTTGCCGGGCTGGACAGTTTTTTCTGGTTTCTTCTTGAAGCCCGGGGGGCAGATATAACCGATTATTCCTTTGTTTTTGATAAAGAAAAAAAAATCAAGCAGGTCAGATATCCCAAAGACAAGATTATCATAGAACGATGATATTGACCTTTGACCTTGACGATACGCTTTATGATGAACGTTCATTCGTTCACAGTGGATTTTTGAAGGTCGCTGAATATGTCAAAAATG
>Ga0193955_1001614_pt1 | contig 10437 bp, 8 predicted proteins | sample BB_6_MG_FD_140343 | JGI IMG/M metagenome (GOLD analysis project Ga0193955, IMG submission 140343) | Microbial mat bacterial communities from the Broadkill River, Lewes, Delaware, United States - BB_6_MG | ecosystem: Environmental > Aquatic > Freshwater > River > Microbial mats | place: USA... | reverse complement strand
GCTAATAACTTTATTGAAGTAATGTCGTGCGAAGGTGGATGTGTTGGCGGACCATGTGTGATAAACAACCCTAAAGTAGCTAAAAGACAAGTAGATGCATTTTCAAAAGGGAAATAATCTCTAACACACTATTTATAAAAATATACTGGGGACAAAATCTAATATGATTATTGTCCCCTTTTTTTATAAAATTCAAGAAATAAACTCCCTAAAAACTTGCAATGTAAAGCAAAAACGTATTATATTTGCACTCATCAAAGAGAAACGGTCTCTTGGCCGAGTGGCTAGGCAGTGGTCTGCAAAACCATCCACGGCGGTTCGAATCCGCCAGAGACCTCCAAAAAAACCTTTAGTTCTAACGAACTAAAGGTTTTTTTTATATTAAAACTTAAAACTACTTCCCCTCTCTAAAGAACAACTCTTTCTTTATATCTGAAATATGCCTTTTTGCAATATCTGTCAGCGATAAACTAGCAGAAACTCCTTCTTTTGCATCAACTTCATCTTCATCACTCTTCTCTCCTTCTACCTTCTTCACAAACAACTTATAATAGTCTAAAGCCATCCTTAAATTTTTCAACTTCGTATTATAAACACCAGCCACATAAAATAATTCCACAGGATTATTACTAACCTTATATGAATCTATATACATTTTAATAGCACTCTCATAATCTTTTAAAGATTTATACAGATTTGCTTTTTGATGATTAATTGCACAAACAACCTTTACCTTAGGCTGAATATTCTTCATCGATTTCTCAAGGAAGATCAATCCTCTCTTCTTCACTCCATTATGCAAATATGACTCACCAAGAAAATAACAAACAAGATAATCGGTAGAATCCTTAGCATATGCCAAATGAAGCAACTTCTGACCCTTTATAAACTTATCTCTTTTTAATTCAGATATACCAAGATGTTTCAAGACATAAGCACTAGAATCCCCCTTTGCATATACCTTATAAAATAACTTACTGCACCTATAATAATTCTCTTGTTTTAAGGCAGTATACCCAGCCAATTTTAAGAAAGCCACATTCTCAGAATCATGCTTTAGTATAACATTGCAAACCTTAATAGCATCTAGATGTCTACCGCTATTATTATATATTCCTACAAGTTTCTTAGCAGAATACTGATCATATGGAGATATTGCTAATGCTCTCTTATAAAACAACTCTGCATTCTTAAAATCTTGCAATCTAAAATAACTAAGCGCCAGGTGTTTCACACAAACCAAATTCATTGTATCTCTATTGAAAATAGGCGTAAGAAGCTTTACTACTTTTGGAAATTCAGTATTAGCCTCATATATTTCACAAAGTTTAAATGCATACTGTATTTCATTCACATAATCTAAATATAACGACTGTGCATTATAATAATCACCCAATTCATAATAGTAATCTGCTAAAAGTTTCTTTAAACGGTCAGATTTAGGAAAAATCTCTACGCCACATTTAAGATAAGATAAACTTTGTACTTGCTTACCGGTCTCATGTAGTGAATATGCCAACCAATAATAATCATCAACACTCACATTATTATACTTAATTTTGTTCTGAGCAATACTTACAATCTTATCATTCTTTCCTTCCAAATAAAGAAGACTATATTGTTTCTGCGAAAAAACAGAAGAACTCGTCGCAATTATAATAAATAATACAAGGGGGATTGATTTAATAATATTCATAATGTTATATATTTAATTGATTAATCAAATATATAACTAAAGATTTAGTTTACAAACTAAAATTATAGTTTATCTATTAAAAATAAGCTACGAAACACAAAAACAACAATCTACAACATCGATAATTCCAGAAGAAACTCTCTAACATCTTTATAGTTATTAAGAATATACTTAGCTGCCGTATCAGAATGCCCAACTTTTATTGAACATGCACTACTAGGCAAATCTCTAAACATATATTCATCAGTAAGATCATCTCCGATACATGTTACATTATCGTAATCATTATCCATAAGTAATGAATTAGCAACTTTACCTTTATTTATATTTGCCGACTTGACCTCAACAATCTTATTCCCTTCAAGTATTTCTAAATTATTATCAAGCGAAAGAGCTGACAATTCATCACGTAATTCGTTAGCACGCTGAGTACCTAACTCTGGATCAACATTTCTATAATGCCATACCATTGCATAATCTTTCTCCTCTATATGAGAACCAGGAGTTCTATCTACATAAAAGTCCATAATAGGATACACAAGGTCACTCCAATCACTCTTCGAATCTTCTCTACATCTCCATATATTATCCTTCTTTATCCAAACACCATGCTCTGCAACTAAAGTATAAGACTTATTAACAAACCATTCATCTAGATCATTTCTCTTTCGTCCACTTATTATAACCAAATTATTACGTAAATTATTGGCAATATTATCAAGAAGATCATATAATTCTTTATCAGGATATGCAAGATTTGGGTTTTTCTTAAAATCAACCAAAGTGCCATCGTAATCAAGAAAGATCACTCTGTTTTTAGAATCTTTAAAAGAAGAAAGCACAGATTTACGAGCTGAATTTATAAGCTTAACAGACAATTTGGTCTCATTACCTCCACATACCCTATTTAAAGAAGACATAAAATCTTTAGCCCATTTTTCAACATTATATTTTCTTAATCTGGTTTGAAGAATTTCATTTCTTTTTACCTGTTCTCCTTCTGGCATTTCAAGAGCCTGCTTCAAAGCTATAGAAATCTCGTCTGAATTATAAGGATTAACAATTATAGCCTCTGACATCTCTTTCGAGGCTCCTGCCATCTCGGATAGTATAAGAACTCCTTTCTTATCAAAACGAGATGCTATGTATTCTTTTGCAACAAGATTCATCCCATCTCTTACCGGAGTTACAAGCGCAATGTCACATGCATTATATAGAGATACTAAATTATCAAAAGGTACAGAACGATAAAAATACCACACTGGACGCCAGTTTATTGTAGAATACTTTGCATTAATACTGCCAACGAGTTCATCTATCTCACTCTTCATAAGTTGATATTGTTCAATATCTGATCTTGAAGGAACAGTAAGCATTAAAAGAGTTACCCTACCAATATATTCAGGATATTTAGCTAAAAAATCATCAAAAGCTCTTAACCGTCTCGCAATACCTTTTGTGTAATCCAACCTATCAATAGATAAAACTAATTTAAGCTGAGGTGTCAATAGCAAATACTTGTAAATCTCTTGTTCAAAAATAGATTTCTCACTAAGACTACTATTAAAATGCTCCATAGATGCATTATGGAACCTATCAAAATCAATTCCCATAGGGAATTCCTCTACAGCTACTATACGATTATTTAAAAATATCTGATTAAACTTAGTTTCATTACCTAATAAACGTTTAACTGCACTCAAAAAGTGTCTTTTATAATCGAAAGTATGAAAACCAACTAAATCAGCTCCCAACATACCATTCAGCAACTGATCTCTCCATGGGAGGGTTCTAAATATCTCAAAAGATGGAAACGGAATGTGAAGAAAGAAACCAATTGAGACATCAGGCATTCTCTCCTTTATCATTTGAGGAAGAAGCAGAAAATGATAATCATGAATCCATATTTTATCACCCACACTGGCATTAGCTAAAATAACATCTGCATACTTCTTATTAACCTCTACATAAGCATCCCAATACTCTTGCTTGATTACTCCATACTCACCAAAATAATGAAACAAAGGCCATATTATATTATTACTAAATCCATAATAAAACAAATCAATATCTTTCTGGGTAAGTAAAACAGAAGCACAATTAGCCTTCTCGAGTTCATTCCCAATATCATCAACAAATTGATGAGAAATCTCTTCCTTTGCCAAACCAGTCCAGCCTATCCACATAGAATCAACATCTGTATGAATTGACCTCATACCAGTAGCTAATCCTCCCTCGCTAGGAGAAACTGATAGCTTATTATTGTCTATCGAAAATCTAAATGGAAGTCTATTAGCAACAATGATTATTTTACCCATAATGACCTATTAATGTATTACTTAACCTAAATGTAATACTCTACGTATAGAATAAGGTTACGACATTATATCTAAATCTAATTCAATATGGATAATTACAATTATGGCATTATTGGAAATTGCAAAAGCGCAGCTCTAATATCAGATACAGGAGAAATCGTCTGGAGTTGTATGCCTAACTTTGACTCACCTTCAATATTTGCAAAAATACTAGATGAGAAGATTGGGGGGAGTTTTAATATTATCGTAAATAGAACATATAAGATTAAACAAAGATACCTCAAGAACACACCTATACTAATAACTGAATTCAGTAATGGAACAGACTGTTTCGAACTCATAGATTTCATGCCTAGATATAAATATGGCAAACAAGATTATTATGCGCCTCCAAACATCATTAGATACATCAAACTTATAAGCGGATCTCCTACGTTCAAAGTTGACTATAACCCACGAATGGAGTATGCAAAACAAGAAATGGAATCTGATGTATACTTAGAATATATTAAAAGCTATACTACCAGGGGCCGATATAACTCTTTATATCTATATTCAAACTTTGACAATCACAACATTGCTTCAGGCAAAATGCTAAGAGTAACTGAAGACTCTTTCTTTCTGATTTCTTACGATCAAAAGATTCTTTGCCAGACTTTTGAACGCATATATTTAATATTTCAACGAACAAAAGTGTACTGGCTGAACTGGACAGACAAAACAATGAAATATAAAAAATATAATGAAGAAATTCAGAGGAGTGCACTAACTCTAAAACTTCTAAGTTACGATAAAACAGGAGCGGTTCTTGCTGCTGCAACTACATCTCTGCCAGAATCCGTTGGAGAAGTAAGAAACTGGGATTATAGGTTTTGCTGGATTAGGGATACCTCAATGATTATTCGTGTACTTGTAGAACTCGGACACCTGAATGTGACTCGCAGATATATGAATTTTATAATTGATATAATTCCACGTAAGGCTGAGAAAATTCAGATAATGTATGGTATAGACAAAAAGAAGAAACTAAAAGAAGAAATACTAGACCATCTATCTGGATATAAAAATTCATCACCTGTAAGAATTGGTAATGCTGCATACAAACAAAAACAAAACGATATATATGGTATATTAATGGATGTCATATATTATCAATATACATTATTCGACTTTCCTATTGATAAAAGTGAAAACCTATGGACTATAACCAAAGGAATAGTGGTGAAAGTTGAACGTAATTGGGAAAAACCAGACAGAGGTATATGGGAATTGAGAAATAACCCCAAACACTTCACTATATCTAAGATCCTATGTTGGGTTGCAGTTGACAGAGCTCTTAAAGTAGCAAAAATATTAAATCGACATGAATTTATTAATTCATGGGAAAAACTTGCTCGAAAAATAAAAAACAATATCATGAGAAGAGGCTGGAACGCAAAAATAGGAGCCTTCACTCAATACTACGGATCTGAAAATATGGATGCAGCTAATCTATTAATGGAAACATATGGATTTATCAGTAAAGACGATCCAAAATTTATTAACACTGTAAAGGCAACATACAAAGAATTACAGCATAAGAACCTTATGTATAGATATATTAATGAAGATGACTTTGGAAGGCCAACATCGTCATTTACTATTTGTACATTCTGGATGATAACAAGTCTCTATAAAATAGGTGAAAAGAAGAAAGCGAAAGCTATGTTCGAAAAATTACTTTCATATTCCAATCATCTAGGCTTATTTGGAGAGGATATTGATTTCGAAACAAAAAGACAGCTAGGAAATTTCCCACAAGCATATTCACATCTTGCATTAATACAAACAGCAATCATTATTAACAAAGGAGAACTAACCCATTGTGATTTGGTAAAGACTAGAATAAGTAAATAATGATTACTCCTCGTAATCAAGAATATCGCCAGGCTTACAATTCAGTTCTTTACAGATTGCTTCTAAAGTAGTAAAACGCACCGCTTTAGCTTTCCCTGATTTAAGTACAGAAAGATTTGCTTCGGTAATACCAACACGCGTAGCTAATTCCTTAAGGGAAATCTTACGCTTTGCCATCATTACGTCTAAATTTGTTATTATTGACATCGTCTTCCCTTTCTTAAATTGTTAATTCTTGCTCCTGATGCATATCAAGACCTACTTTATAAACTGCTGCAATACAATATACAACAGATAATTTTATAACTAAATAGACATAATCTATAAATGGAAACATCGTATTATCCGCTAAAATATTACTATTTATAAAATAGTAGTACCCCTCAACTAAGAATTTTATTAAAAATATAGCCAAGAAATAGTAAACTAATCTCTTTAAAGACTTATAAATAGAAATACTAAACCATTGATTATATTGATTCAGTATATTAAGCCTTCTGAAGATCAACATACATTCTAACAAAAATAGAATCGCAAACACCACTGATATCAATATATTTAACAGATATACAAAATAGTCTCTTTTAGAATCCTCTTTAAATTCCATATTAACAGTCTTAATTGAAGACATAAGAGATTTTGCTATATATCTTCCACATCTTTTACCACTTTTATGTGCGATACTATTATCAACTTGCTCTTTAACAAAACTACTTTCTACTTTATCAGACATTTCTACTGAACATTTCTCCTTAGAACAGAATCTATCGTAAGTTCCAACTGCTACACCTGTTAAAACTGCACCCCCAAATAGACATATCAAAACAAATATAGTTGTAATGAATATTGAGATTGTATGTATTAATTTTTTTGAATTTTTCATATCTATACTTTCTATATTGAGAAAATAAGCACTAATATCATAATCAAACCTACTATACTCACTACAATAAACGATATCGAAATTAAGTAAGAGATTCTATTAATAAGTTTCTGAGAATTTCTCATTCTTTATAAAATATAATACTATATTGTTAATTCTTGTTCTTCACGCAATTGTACTCCCTCTTTATAAACATGTGCAATCACAAAGATAATCGCAACAGTCCATAGAGTTTCAACAATGTCAAGATTAGGCAATAAATATACTTTAACACCATTTACAAATACATCATCAAGCATAAAACAATATATCAGCTGAAATATTCCTCGCACAAGAAATACCCCTATAGTCAGATAAGCAATCCTGTTAATAGCTTGATAATTTGCCATAGAAAACCATACTTTATTCTTAATTGAATCTTCAAGAGACCTGAAAATATTGACAAGTTGCTTTATAAATAACATTGATATAACATACGCAAATAACATTTCTAATATTCCTAGTATCATACCTGAATATGAAGTATCATTTATTATAATTTCATCAACTGCTGACTCATGAGTAATTCCATTTTTAACCTCGCCATTTAAACTATAAGATAATTGATAATCTGTAGATATATGTTTTGATTCACTTGAGAATATTTCATCTATATCCCTTACTACATTAAATGAAATCTCATTCTCACTTACATCTGTTAATCCTGAAAGTCTTGCAATAGCAATACCCACTAAAACTACTCCCATCATAATTCCCATTATATATAAAACAGAAAATAATCCTGCCAATGCACTTATTAATCCATTTGATCTTTTCATATAGCTAAATCGTTATTTTGTTAATCTTATAAATACAAATATAGATGAGTTTTCCTGGAAAACAAATATTATTTATTGTTTTTCGATAATTATTTAACGAATATCGAAGATATTGCTATACAGAATACACATAAAAAAACGTCCATATAGTTTTATCTATATGGACGTATATATTGTAAATTAAAGAGTCTCTTACTTCTTAAAAAGCTCTAGTATTTGTTTCTTCACTTCATCTGGATTAGGATTAACAGGGAAGATAATATCAGGTTTTTCATATCTAACCTTTTTATCTCTTTTAAAATGCTCTGCACCTCCACCTGTAATATTTAACATGATAGTTGCATCCTTTTCTACCTCATTATTCTCCACTGCATTAATCAGTGATGCAACAGCAATTGCAGCCGCAGGCTCAACATCATTACCCTCTAATTCCAGGAATAATTTAGCAGCCTCTTCTCCTTGCTTGTTGTTCGCTTTTAAGATCTCACCATCAGTGTCAACAAGAGCGTCAAATAAACCACCTTTAATTGAATATGGAGGTTTACGGTTAGAAAGCACCTTAGCATTTATCTCTTCTACTTGTTTACGAGCCAAATCATCGTCAAGAGGAAGAAGATCTCGAGATTTTTCTTTCCAGGCATCATACATAGGTAAGAATGGTTCATTTTGAGAAACCATAAGCCTCATCATATTTGTACCAAAACGACCATCATTAATAAAACGCTTATTAGCCTCCCATGCAGCAATAGCACCTGTTCCACTACCAACAGCCTGGAAATAATAATCAGGAATTCTACCGATTGTTGTCACAGCAGAAAGCACCGTAGTTGCCATACCGTCACGACGAGCAACATTTTTAGCCCCTCCTTCAGGATAAAATTCATCTAACTCACAAGCAATATTTGAAAGATGAATCGCATCAAAATAATCAGCACCTGATTCACAAGCAACAAGCTTTACACAAGAATCAATTTCATGGTCGAACCATAGAGCCTGAATGTTATCCATTGGCACACAAAGTAATAATGGAATCTTATTCTCTGAACATACATGAGCAAACGCACGAGCAGTATTTCCTGCCGAAGCTACAACCATTACTTTATCTGTCTGATTATTTGTTCTTGCACAAACAGAAAATGCCTCACATTCTTTAAAAGAACCCGTCATCATCATTGCTCCTTTCTCTGGCCAATATCCGTTGAAAGTAATATACAAATTAGAAAGACCAAGGTGTTTAGCTAGACCCTCACTTTTATAGGTAACAGGCGCGCCTGATCCCTTAAGAGTCTTCTCTATAGGTAACCAATCGGAGAATGTATATAATCCTGGATTATTGTTTAGCTCTATTTGTTTCTTTGCATAATCTGCAAATATCAGAGCAGGTCCATCATTCTTAGGACAATCAAGTTCCCAGTTCTTATCTTCAAATCTATTTCCGCAACAAAGCGACTCAAGAATATATTCTGTCTTTTTAAAATTTGTCATATCATCAATTGTTTAACACAAAAATAGAATAATTATTAAAAACAGAATAGAGTATAAATACTAATAAAGATTATTAATCATAATATCATAAATATAAACAATATGTATGTTATACGAAACATTTTGCCATAAATCCCCGTTATGACATAATATGTTAAAGATGGTTTACTAAAATTATTTACAAAATGAAAAAAGTAATTATTTATGCTATATTTATAGCAATGTCATTCGCATCGTGTTCGGAAGATGAAACAACAACAACTCCTAAACCTAAGCTGACTGATGTAAGCTTCTCTACAAAATTTACTTCTGTTAATATAGCCTCAAATACATCAGCTTCTCCTAATCGTGTATCTGGCTATTACCAAAGATCTGGAGTGCCTTTAGAAATAGAGAGTCTCTTCATATACAATCAAGTTAGTGATAAGTGGGTAAGTCATGAAATAGGACTACAAGAAGGAGGTGATAATACTATAACTATAAATGGTATTGAACAAAAAGAACAGAGATTCTACGCAGGAACAAACACTATAGGAATAGATTCTGAATATCAAGGTCCAATTAATTTCAGTGAAAACATACAAACAATAATAGACCAATTCTATATTGGAGAATCTCAACCTAGTTATAGATTTCTTTTAGCAGAAACTGAAAAGATTGATATTAGTACTCATCAGACAATTGCTTTAGATTTCCGTCCTAGAAATGCACAATGCTATGTTGTCGTATATTACAATAGTACTAATATTCTAGAAAATTATATTTCTGTAAAAGTTGAAGTGTTACGTTCAAATAAAAAGAAACATGGTCCTAGTGTAAAATCATATACCATAGAAGGAGAAAATAATGGTCTTCGCATTAAACCAAGTGATTTGATTTTTCACTACTTTGATGGAGTTGATGATATTAGTTATGACGAAATAACTGTAAAGGTAACTTGCAAACTAAAAGAAGGTAAGGATGTGGTTGAAGAATTCGATTTAACAGAAGGTAAAAACAAAGTTATCTCTGTCAATTATCCAGAGAGAGGTGAAACTGTAACACTTTCCTTTGACAATACATCACTTGAGAATGAAGATACTGTAACTACTATTATCCCAAAAAACGAGGATGATTAAATGACAAAGCCCAAAGGATAGATTTAACTCTATTCTTTGGGCTCTTATCAAACTAACTTAAACTATACAAACTTATGAAAAAACTATTTTACTTTCTTTTACATTACAAATATAGGGTATAAGTATGTTAGCAAGTTTCAATAAAAGTTAATGTTAGTTAAGAGTTCGTTTTTTATCTTTCTTCCCAGTCTCCATTCTCTTTAATGAAGCCTATCAACTCTTT
>Ga0193955_1001613_pt1 | contig 10443 bp, 8 predicted proteins | sample BB_6_MG_FD_140343 | JGI IMG/M metagenome (GOLD analysis project Ga0193955, IMG submission 140343) | Microbial mat bacterial communities from the Broadkill River, Lewes, Delaware, United States - BB_6_MG | ecosystem: Environmental > Aquatic > Freshwater > River > Microbial mats | place: USA... | reverse complement strand
GGTTTAAAATATTTTACATAGTGCCAATCTTCTTGTCCTTTATTATTTGTATAATAGTCTCTATCTACAAGTACTTCTCCTGAACAAGATACAACTTCTTTACACTTATCATTACTACAAATTAATATTGATGTAAAAACAAGTTTAGCATGTTCTTCTGGTTCAAACCAAATTTCACTTTTATACAATTCTGTATTAGAAGTATTTTGAGTTAAAAATTTATCATCTTGTATTTTTAATACTGAATTATTACAATTTGGACATTTCCAATTTGGTAAATGATCTTCTGTGAAAGGTTTTATAAATAGTTTTCTATCTATCATTAGTTTTCAAATGCCTCTTTTAAAACTGATTGCATAAGTGTTTGTGTATTTTTTTTTGAACTATTTATTTGCTCTTCAATTTTATCACAAATATTAAAAAGTTTTTCAATTTTATTTAAAATCTCTTGTTGTTCTTCAATAGGTGGTAAAGGGAATGGAGTATTATAAAAATCTTCATTTGTAATACTTGGAGAATTAAATCCACTTAACAAGTTCAAATAATATGAATTTATAAATGGTGAAAGTAAATAATAGAAAAGATACTTATTAATATTTATAATTGGTTTAAAAACAATAAATCCAGTAGAGCCAATAAAGTTCTCTTTTTCTTCTGAAATTATTGTCATATTATTTAGGTAAGGTCTTACTGTTGAATAAATAATAAAATCTTTTTTTAAAATACGTCTAGCTCTTGTTGATAGTTCTTTAACGGGTTTAGTTTTTATATTATCAATTTTAAAAGTATTATTATTGACAGCATCTATATCCACATAGTTAACTATTTCATTTGGGGAAAGTTTTTTTTGAATATCTAAATTATTTGCTAAATATATAGAATCACCTAATCTACACCATTCCCAACTATTTGGTAAATTAAAAGTCATTTCATTCTCATTTATATTTGCTAATGATTTTGATTTCTTTATTTTCTTTTCTTTGATTAATTGTGCTTTTTCTACTTTTATTTTTTTAAGTAAAATTGAAGAAGGTTCAATATTTTGATTTTCTTCTCTCCATTTGGCTGTTAGTTTTCCCTCAATTGCTTCTTGAAGTATTGATTGTTTTAATTTAGTTAAGATATCTTGTTGGTTTTCAATTTCAGTTTCTAAATCATAATTAACGGCTTTTATTTTAATGAATTTATTGATAAACTTTTTTTGTTCAGTAATTGGAGGTAAAAAAATATTTTGATTAAAAAATTTATCTTTTTGTAATCTAATTCTTTGTGTAGTTCCATCACTTCCTAATCTACAAATATTATCAAACCAATCAGTAGATGTTAATTCTAAAAAGAAATGTATATCAATGATTTCTTTGTTTAGTTCAAAATACCAAAAATCGTTAGTTACAATTGCATTGTCAAGTTCTTTTGGAACTATCCCAAATGCACCATTCCTTGCATCTATACCTGATAGAATGAAGTCCCCTTCTTTAACTTGAAACATTTTAGATTTAATATCATAACCTTTTTTTAAACCTCTTAGAATAACACCTTTATGATGCATTTTTATTGTTACTAGTTTATAATCTGTTTCTGCATTTAATGATATTGGTCTTTTTATTCTTGTTAAAAAGTCACCTATTGTTAAAGACATTATTTAAACTCACATTTTAATTTAGTTAATAGTTTGTCACTTTTAACAAATGAATTATGAATCATTTCAAGAAGTTCAGAAGATGAATGTATTTTTTCCTCTTCTTGTCTATGAGGATTTTTTATATCAAGGTTATAACCATTGTTTTTTATAGTTTCAATATCTATTTTCCAAGAGAACTCATTTTCAACTCTTTTATTCCACCAAGATTTTAAATTATCAAACTCATTTAATTGGATTGGTTTAGTTTTACTATATGCTTTTTGTCCTTCTGGAAGTTTGTGTTCATAATACCAAACTTCTTTTGTTGGTGTTCCTTTTGTAAAAAATAATAAGTTTGTAGCAACACTTGCATAAGGCTGAAATACAGAGTTTGGAAGTCTAATTATTGTATGTAAATTACAATCTTCAAGTAGTTTTTGTCTAATTCTTTGTTTTACTCCATCACCAGTTAAACTACCATCAGGTAATACAATTCCTGCTCTTCCTCCATTTTTTAAATACTGTATCATTAAAATACAGAATAAGTCAGCACTCTCTTTTGTTCTCTAATTAGTTGGACAGTTAGTTTCCATACCATCTGATACTGTTCCTCCAAATGGTGGATTAGCTAAAATACAATCAACCCTATTTTTTTGTGTTATTGAAGTTAATTCTTTTGAAAGTGCATCGTCATAAACAATATTAGGAACTTCAATATCGTGTAAAATTAGATTTGTAAGTGCTAACATATGAGGAAGGGGTTTTAATTCACTTCCTTTTATAGTTTTTTGTAAAGTTATTCGGTCTTCTATATTATGAACTTCATTTGATCTAATATGTTCTATTGCATTTGTTAAGAAACCACCTGTTCCACAAGCAGGGTCAAAAACTATTTCACCAAGTTTTGGATTTACCATTTGAGTTATAAATTGTGTAATAGCTCTTGGCGTATAAAACTCTCCACTATTACCTGCACTTTGAAGTTCTTTTAATATAGTTTCATAAATATCACCAAATAAATGTCTATCATCACTACTATTAAAATCAATTTCATTTAGTTTATTGATTACTTGCCTAATCAATGTTCCAGATTTCATATAGTTGTTATTACCCTCAAAAACCTCTTTGATAAGTAGTGCTCTTTTATTTGTAGAAGCACTTGGTAATGTTTTCAAATCAGCAAATAATTTATTATCAACAAACTCTAATAGGTCATCTCCTGTTATACCTTCATCGTCAGTTGCCCAATTTCTCCATTGTAATTCATTTGGAATTGGTGATAGATAGTCGTCATTTAAAAGTTCCATCTCAATATCTTTATCGTCAAAGATTTTTAAAAATATCATCCAACCTAATTGTTCTATTCTTTGTGCATCACCATTAAGACCTTTGTCTTTTCTCATAATATTTTGTATTGTTTTTATTATTCCACCAATATTTGCCATTAAATTATATTATTCTCCAAAATTTATTAATTATGCAACATTACTATAAAGTTGCTGTTCTATTTCTGTTATTACATGAAGATAATTACTTTTACCACCAAACTCTTTTATTATTTCAACAGGAGAACCAAACTGTTTAAAATCAGGTAATTGTAAAACTTGAATTGTCTCAATATTTTCAATACCTTCATCTGCATATTTATCAAGTAAAGTATTTATAATTTCAACTGCTTTATCACCATACTTTGTGAAGTAGTTTTTCTTTTTAACATTATTAGCTCTTTCACTTCTTGTAAGGGGAGGCATATCAAATGCACAATGGCAAATCATATCAAACAAATCCATGTCTTTACTAACTTCATCTTTAAAGTTATCAAAGATGATACCTTTTTCTTCTAGTTCTTCAATTAAAACTTGTTTTTTATCTGAATTATTCCATTTATTTAAAAACTCATCAATTGAAGAGAACTCTTTATTCACTTGTTGTTTTGTATAATCTTTTAAACTACATGTAATTAATTTCCCATTTGAATCAAGATATTGTATTCTTTCATTTAGTATAGATACATTTACATTATTTACAAATATTTTTTCTCTTGGTTCAGTATTAGGTTCTGTGTCTGAAATAATAGGAGGTTCATGTTCAAATTCTATTTCATTACCTTCTTCATCAATTGGATTTTCTTCTGATTGTTCTTCTTCCTCAGATGACTCAAATTCGTCATCTTCTCCAACTGATTTAATTTTTACAGCTTCTCCATCAAAATCAGTGTCAGCAAATAAATCGGTTACATTTCTAAAATCCATAATTGTAAAATAAGTTTTTCCATATTCTTCATTTATTCTAGTACCTCGTCCAATGATTTGTTTGAATTCTGTCATTGAAGCAATATTGCTATCTAATACAATTAATTTACAAGTTTGAGCATCAACACCTGTTGTCATTAGTTTTGAAGTAGTTGCTATTACGGGATACTTTTCTTCTGGATTAATAAAATTATCTAGTTCCCTTTTTCCTTCGTCATTATCACCCGTTATTTGCATAACATATTTTGGATTTTCAGCCATTAAGTCAGAGTTTTCTTTTGCTAATGCATTTCTCATTCTTTGGGCATGTTCAATATCAATACAAAATACAATGGTTTTATCAAACCTATTGTGTTTTTTTAAATATTCAGTAACCTTTTTTGCAACAATTTCACTTCTTTCATAGATAACAAGATTTTTATCATAGTCTTTTCTATTGTAGTTTCTATCTTCAATAGAATGTCCCTTAATGTCTTTTTTATCTTTCTCAGGTCTCCAACCTTCTAAATCAATATCAAGTCCAACTTTTAGAACTTTATAAGGAGCTAAGAAACCATCTTCAATTCCTTGTTTTAGAGAGTAAGTATAAACAGGTTCTCCAAAATATTCTATATTAGAAACTTCTTTTGTTTCTTTTGGTGTAGCGGTTAAACCAATATGTGTAGCATTTGAAAAGTAATCTAAAATTTCTCTCCAAGCACTATCTTCTGATGCACTTCCTCTATGAGCTTCGTCAATAACAATTAAATCAAAAAAGTCAGGGCTAAATTCTCTATATGCATCTTTATCTTCATCATAGTTTGTAAGTCCTTGATATAGAGCTAAGTATATTTCATAAGACTTATCTATTTGTTTTTTTCTAATAACAGTCATTTTATCTTTGAAATGCCTAAAGTCACCTCTTTTTGTTTGGTCTATTAATGCATTTCTATCTGCTAAGAATAGTATTCTTTTTTTAGCTCCGCTTTTCCAAAGTCTATGAATTATTTGAAATGCAGTATATGTTTTACCTGTTCCTGTTGCCATTACAAGTAAAATTCTTTTTTGTTGTTTTGCAATAGATTCAAGTGTTCTGTTAATAGCTATTTGTTGATAGTATCTTGGACTTCTACTTGTTCCATCTATATAATAGTCTTGTGATATGATTTTTTCTTGTGTTGAATCTTCTATATTTTTATATTTTTTATATCTATTCCAAAGTTCTTGTGGAGTAGGGAACTCTTCAAGTGTTAATTCTTGTTCAATTGTTCCATTTGAAAGTGTTTTGTCATGTTCATAAAAACCGTCACCATTACTACTATATACAAAAGGAATATCTAAAATTTCTGAATATTCTATACCTTGTTGTATACCTTCTGTAATAGGAAAAGTATTTTTTTTAGCCTCAATAATAGCTATTGGGATATTAGGTTTATAGTAAAGAATATAATCGGCTCTTTTACCCTTATTTCTTTTTGTTTTATTACCTTTAACAAATATTCTACCATCAGTAAAAGAAACTTCTTCTCTAATTTGTGAATGGATGTTCCAACCTGCTTCTTGTATTGCAGGGGTAATGTACTTTGTACAAATATCTCTTTCCGATAATGACTTTTTTTCTTTCATAGTTACAACTTTATTATAAAATAGTTATTATTTTACCAGAATAAAGCAAAAAAATAATAATATTAGAAATTAATAAAGGATAATATAAATGAATACATTAGCATTTGTAATTGGAAACAATGACTATATTGAAGAAAGGGCAAAGCTTGTAAATGCTGTTAATGATGCAAGGGAAATAGCAAGTGTCTTTGAAAGGTTAGGATATGAAGTTATTTCAGGTTTTGATTGTAATACTGAAAGTATTTGTACTTTATTAGAAGATTATAATTCTAAAATCAATGACTATGATGCATCTATATTTTATTTTGCAGGTCATGGGTTTCAATTTGATGGTGAAAATTATTTAGCAGCAATTGACTGCCCAATTGAAAATTCTAATCAATATATGTGTAAAAGACATAGCATTATGTTAGCTGAAATTACAGATATTATAAAAAATGCAACAACAACTATCAATATTATAATTATTGATGCTTGTAGGGTTAGTGTTGGTAGAGGGGTGCAACAACATTTTACAAATGTAAATGCACCTGAGGGAACAATAATAGCTTTTTCAACTTCACCTGGTGAATCCGCATCTGATGCAGGTATTGATGGTCACAGTATTTACACTGGTACATTATTAAAATATATAGGTAGGGAAAGACTTTCAGTAGAAGAATTATTTAAAAAAGTTAGAAGAACTATATTTAATCTTACAAGTGGAAGTCAAACAAGTTGGGAACATACATCATTAGTAGGTGATTTTTATTTTAATACTGGACAAATGGTTCATTCTATTTCTTTGCCGTATGATGAAAATGTTGTTAAAGATAGGCAATATCAATATAAGGGTACAAGAATTGATAAGATTATTGAACAACTTAAAACATACAACTGGGATAAACAAAATCCAGCAATCTTAGAATTTTTAAAAGTACCTAGTTCTGAAATAACAAATAATGAAAATTTTTTAGTAGGTAGAAATATTTATCAATGTTCAGGTTATGCATTTGAAGCTACTAATTTTATTAAAGATTTAAATTCTAACCTTAGACAATATTTTGATGATGAAGAAAACCATTTGTTAAATGGCATTTTATATGAAATATATTTTAATAGTAATGGTGATTTCCGACATGAAAATATTAAAAAGAATATGATAGAGGAAGTATTTAGTTTAAGATATGATGATAGTTTTAAAAAGTCATTTGAATTTTTAAATAAAACATTAGAACCATTTCAAGAAGAATTATTTTTTATACCAATAGATGGAAATGAAGCTATGATAGATATTGATATTTATGCTGAACAAAAAAGTAAAAAAGAAATTTTCACTGATAAAGAAATAAATTATGAAGAGATACAATCTATTAAAATAAATGAAGTTGATATTCATAAAAGTTTTAGTAAAGTGTGTCAAAGTGGATTGAATATGGATGGGCTTAAAAATTGTTTATCAGATTTTTTAGTAGCCCCTGAGAATAAAATTAATATAAATATAAATAGTAATATTGAAATTAAGAATTTTAGTTTTATTAAAAGTAAAGAAGATGATATATTTGATTTTTAGATGAATATTACTTCTCTAAATGTTTATTAGATTTATTTATAAAAATATATAGATAGGTAGATATAGGGTAGATAAGTCAATATTATGACTTATCTTTTAATCCATTTCTCATTGCTTCAACTACGTTATTATCAGCCTTTGTCTTAGTAAAATATTCAAATGCTAACACACCTTGGAATAAAAGCATATCTTCACCATCTTTTATTTCTAGTCCTTTTTCTTTTGCTAGATTTAAAAAAGGTGTTATTTTTCCATATACACAATCAAAGGCAAATTTTGCATTTTTTAACACTTCATTTAAAATTTGTTCTGGGCAAGGTAGAAGTTCATCTTTTAAGCCAGCGCTTGTTGAGTTTACGATTAAATCATACTCTTTTATTTCAAACTCTTCCCACGTACTTGCTTTTAGATTATGCTTTTTAAAAAATTCCAATTTTCCTTCGCTTCTATTTAAAACAGTAACTTCAATATTACTTTGTTGAAGAGCCAAAGAGATTGCTTTTGCAGTTCCTCCTGCTCCTAAAAGTAGCACAGATTTGACATTACCAAAACTTTCAATTGCATGTAAAAATCCAGGAGCATCTGTATTATAAGCTATTATTTTTCCATTTTCATTTATATAAGTATTAACAGCTTTTATTTCATTTGCTAAACCTCTTACTTCATCTGCATTTTTATATGCAAACTCTTTGTGTGGAACTGTTATATTAGCACCTTTATAATTGTTCTGTAAAAAAACATCTTTTATTGTATTTCCATCTTCTAGTAAGTGTTTTTTATAGATGCCGTTATATTTTAGGTTTTCAAATCCTGCATTATGCATTTGAGGGGATTTTGAGTGTTCTACTGGGTTTCCAAAAATTACAAATTCTTCTTTTTTATTTGACATTTTTATCCTTTAAAGTGGGCAATTTTATCACAAAATTCAATAATAAGAAATAAAAGTTTAATTCTTTATGAGTAGAATTACATTACAAGTAAATATTAATTGATTAGATAAGAAGAGGAATAGAAGATGAATAATATATTTTATACTTTTACAAACACACAAGATGGAAACCTAGCTTATCATGTAAATGATGTAGAAAAAAATGTTGATAAGAATAGAGAAAAACTAGCTTTAAAACATGGTTTTGATTTAGATAACTTAATATATATGAATCAAGTACATGGAAATAATGTTGAAATAGTGAAAAAAGATAGTCCAAGATTAATTGATAATTGTGATGGAATTATTACAAATGAAAAAAATCTAGCACTTATGGTTATGGTTGCTGATTGTATACCAATTATTTTTATTGATAAAATTAATGGAGTAATAGCAGCTGTTCATGCTGGAAGAAACTCTACTTTTCTAAAAATTGCACAAGTTACTGTAAATAAGATGATAGAAAAATTTTCTTGTGAAGTAAAAAATATAGAAGTTATTTTAGGACCTTCTATTCAAAAATGTTGTTATGAAGTTAGTTTTGAGTTAGTTGATATTGTAAAAAAATCATTTGGAAAGGAGTTTGTAAATGGAAGATTTATTGACTTACAAGGCATAAATAAAATGCTTTTAAAAGAGCTAGGAATTACAAATATAACTATATCTAATACTTGTACAAAGTGCTCAAAAGAAGCATATTTTTCTTATAGAGCAGATAAAAATTGTGGAAGATTTGCAGGATTAGTATATATAATATAGATATTATGTAAGAGTTATGTAAATATCATACTAAAATCACACTTCTTAAACTTAAATAAAAATTTATAAGAAGAAGTTATCATTTTTTCACCTTTTGTAAGTTTCGATTGGTTACAATTTCGAGACAATTATGAAAAAGGAAAAGTGAATGAGTAAACCTGTTACAAAAGAAGAAGCATTAAATTATCATGAATTTCCTAGTCCGGGGAAATTAGCTACACAAACAACTACAAACTTAGATACACAAAAAGATTTATCTTTAGCATATACTCCAGGAGTTGCATTTCCTTGTTTGGAAATTGAAGCTGATCCTGAAGCTGCTTATAAATATACTACAAAAAGAAATCTTGTTGCTGTAATTACAAATGGAACTGCTGTTTTAGGTCTTGGTAATATTGGTGCAATGGCAGCTAAGCCTGTTATGGAAGGGAAATGTGTATTATTTAAGAAGTTTTCAGCTGTTGATTCTTTTGATATTGAAATTGATGAAGAAGATGCAGATAAATTTGTTGAAGTAGTAAAAGCAATTTCTCCTACATTTGGTGGAATTAATTTAGAAGATATTGGTTCTCCTGCATGTTTTGAAATTGAAAGAAGACTTATTGCTGAATTAGATATTCCTGTTATGCATGATGATCAACATGGTACGGCTATTATTACAAGTGCTGGATTGATAAATGCGAGTGATATTATAGGAAAGAAATTAGAAGATTTAAAAGTTGTTGTTGTAGGCGCTGGGGCTGCGGCAATTTCATGTTCAAGAATGTATAAAGCTATAGGTGTTAAGAATTTGATTATGTGTGACTCTAAAGGTGTTATACATGATGGAAGAGACGATTTAAATAAATATAAAAAAGAATTTTCAATTAGTGAGAGTATGAGTAAACTTGATGCATTTAGGGATGCTGATGTTGTTTTAGGACTATCTCGTCCTGGAACTTTTACTCAAGAGCATATTGCTGTTATGGCTGATGAACCTATTGTATTTTGTTTATCTAATCCAACTCCTGAATTATATCCTGAAGAAGTATTTGCTATTAGAGATAAAGCAATTGTAGGAACAGGAAGAAGTGATTTCCCTAACCAAGTAAATAATGTAATTGGTTTCCCTTTTATTTTTAGAGGTGCATTAGATGTTCAAGCTAAAAAAATCAATATGGCAATGAAAAAAGCAGCTGCTTATGCTATTGCAGATTTAGCTAAAAAACCAGTTCCTCAAAATGTAAAAGATATTTTTGGAAACTTATCTTACTCAAAAGAGTACATTATTCCAACAGTATTTGACAAAAGATTAATAGTTGAAGTTTCAAGTGCTGTTGCACAAGCTGCTATTGATTCTTCTGTTTCAAGAATAAAAGATTTTGACATAGAAGCTTATAAAGAAAAGTTATCTAAAATGATTTAAATGTAATTCATGGTATTATCTCATTCTTAAATGAAATAATACCTAGGATTAATAGAAAAAATGAAAGAATATATACTTCTAATCGATACAATCGATGCAAAAGGGCTTGTTTATAACATCTCAAAAGTCCTTTTTGCAAACAACTTAAATATAGAAAAAAATGCTGAATACGTAGAAAAAGAATCTAATAAATTTTTTATGAGAACTGTAATCTCTGGAGATGTAAACTATTCAATGCTTCAAAAAGAATTAACTGAAGTTTTACCAATTAACGCAACTATAAAACTAACCCCAAAAGCAAAAAAAGACATCGTAATACTT
>Ga0193955_1001612_pt1 | contig 10448 bp, 8 predicted proteins | sample BB_6_MG_FD_140343 | JGI IMG/M metagenome (GOLD analysis project Ga0193955, IMG submission 140343) | Microbial mat bacterial communities from the Broadkill River, Lewes, Delaware, United States - BB_6_MG | ecosystem: Environmental > Aquatic > Freshwater > River > Microbial mats | place: USA... | reverse complement strand
CCACTCACAGGATCAGAAACGCGGCCATCACCGGCATCGGCATTTCCGGAACCTACAGCCTGGTGCTCACCGCCATGAATTTTGCCTCTGACGTCACCTATGTGGTGGCCTTCCGACAACTCAGCATCCCTGTTGGCGCCGTTATGGGAATGACCGTCCTAAAAGAGAGCCGCACGGCTCCCAAACGTGTCGGCATCGCCATCATGTCTGTAGGACTCATTCTCGTGGCCACCGGTTGATTCTTCTGTGGAAATCTTCTCAAAAAACAGGTATAAACTCCCCCCAACAGAATGCAAAAAATCGAAAAGGGACACCCGAAGGATGCCCCTTTTCCTGTTATGATGATGAGCTTATAAAAAAGTCGGCCACGGCTCCTTTGTTCATGCGCCACTCGTGTATGCCCGGGAAACCACCCCAAAATTAGGGGCTGCCATCTTTTTTCGAAGCGATCAAATATACGCAACACATCTTAATGACAACTGGGAGTTCGCCATGAGCCAGGTCAACGAAAAGATATTTATTGATGCCCTTCAGATGGAAAGGGACTGTTGGGGTTTTGCCAAGAAAATATACACCTCCGGGGAAGACTTCGACATCCTCTCAGGAATCACTCGTGGCGGGGCTCAGATCTGCATCTACATGCAGGAGGTCTTTGCCCTTCTTTCAGGAAAATCCAAAGAGTTCACCACCATCCACGCCCAGTCCTACACAGGCATTGCCGAGGCCGGTGAGGTGATGGTGGAAAACCTGGAGTCCCTGAAGCGCCGCATGGAAAAAGGAAAGCGCCTTCTCATTGTGGACGACATCTTCGACCGCGGCAAGACCTTCAAAGCCGTTTACGACAAGGTCGTGGCAGAGGTGGAGTGCAATACTGAGGATGTCAAAATGGCCGCCCTCTACTACAAGCCCGAAAACACCCAGGTGGATATCACCCCTCATTTCCACTACCGCAAATACGCCTCCCAGGACTGGCTGGTGCTCCCCCACGAGCTGGATTCCCTCTCCAAAGAGGAGCTCGCCGCCAAAGGGTTTATCTTTCCCGACCCCAGAAAAGGCGCTTAAGCAAACAACACCACCCACAAAACAACAAAGCGGGCTCCCAAGAATATGGGTGTCCGCTTTTTTTTGTGCCTCCGGCGGCAAGGTGAGCCACCTTGAAAGCTGGTTGCGGCTGCGCTTTCCCCTCGTTCCTCGGGGAAATCACATCCGCCTTCGAACATGAAGCTGTCCGGTTCACTCATAAAGAAACGGTTTATCAGGCCCAGCTCATATAATTTGGCCTCCGCGGATCGCTTTATGAAAACGCTCCGCAAGAACTTTCCCGTTGCGATAGCCTTGGCAGCTCGATGGCTCATGCAAAATAGACACAGGTTGAGTCACCAAAATTGACGTCAATACCTGTTTATCAAGCTTTTCAAAAGCTTGGCCCCCGGCAGGGCCGCCGGAGGCAATATTGAGCTTAATAATAACCTTTAATTTTTACATGGTCACCGGAACCCTGCGGGTCATGAAGCTCACCTGGAACGGCAGGTGCTCAAAGTGCTTTACCCCCACCTCTTCAAACCCCAGGGATTTATACCAGGTTTTCAGTTCGGTAAACTCGTCAATGATGCCGATCCCAAGCGCGTCCACGCCGAGGTTGGCCGCCTCTCCCAGCACATGGGCAACAAGGCGCACCCCGGCTCCATGTCGCCTCTTTTCAGGAACAACCGAAAGCCGCTCAACGTAGATCTCCTGATCCGAGGCACGCTCCAACGCCACGCACCCCGATGGGCTGCCGTCCATACTTACAAAGAAATACCTCACCCCCCGGGAAAAATCATCGCGAACCCACGACTCCTGGCAAAACGAGGGGTGCTTGGGGCAATTCTCTTTTGAAAGGTGAAATTTTTCCGCCACGTCACGGTGGGAGAGACGAATCATTTTCGCAAGGTCGTCTGCATCCTGAGCTTGGGCTTCTCGAATCCTCATGTCACACATCACTCTTCTCCAGAAAGATCATCAATACCAATTGAGAACGTCTCATCATCATGCTCCCAAGCACCCTCTTTGTCCAAATCTTTTTACTCAAAAAATCACATCGTTACCGCAAAAGATACGTACCTGTTCGAATAACCCCAAGCCAAGGAACAAGGGATCAGGAGCAGACATCACCTGGAATCCAGGGCATCATCTCCCTGCCCTCAGGATATGAGAGTCTTTCCGGGGAAAAGGCGGTGCTTGGCCGAAAGGGTGTCGCCCTCGGTGTCATGAAACAGCCAGAGCCCTTTGCGCTTCCTGAACAGAGTAAGGTCTATCCGGGCCCCCTTTTCGATGGATGGGCAGAGCCCAAGAAATGCCCTGGGCTTCACGGCCACATTTTCAACGATCTCTTCCAGGGGAAGCCCCAACGCCATACAGGCTGAGGCCACGGTAAAAAGAGATCGATCGCCGCTCATGGAGGAGAGGAGGTGGAGATCAGTGCTGACGGTAAAGTCCCGAAAGCCCTGATCAAAGGCGGCACGTGCCGTCTTAAAAGAAAAGCTGGTCATGCCGTGGGCCAAATCGAAGCGGACACCCCTGGCCAGGGCTTCGGACACCTCCGGGCGCAGGCTTCCCCATGCGTCGACAACGGCATTGTCCTTGCGAAAAGCATGGGAGATGATATCCCCCGGTTTGGAAAGAAAAAGAATGTCCAGAAGACTCGGGGGAGAGGCCCCCATATGGTACATGACGGGAAGATTCAACTCCTCGCCGAGTGATGCGGTGACCCGGGCAAGATAAAGGGGGTCATCCGCCGTGGTGTTGCCTTCATCCGTGCGTACCTTGAGCCCCCGAATCAAATGGGGGTACTGAGTCACCAACTGCCTCGCCCCATCCACATCCTCCACCCCCGGCCCATTGGGACTCATGAGGTTGCCCAGGGTGATTCCATCCTTACGAAGGTTCAGCATGGTAAAAAGAGGAATGGGCGAATCTGCGTGGATCTCATCTACAAATGCATGAAACGTATCCGGGCCATAAGTGCCTGCATCCAGAAGGGCCGTCACCCCATGCTTCGGCCCCAGGCGATCCACAGAGAGCCCCATCCCACCCACATGGCAGTGAAAGTCCACCCACCCGGGTGAGATAAACTGATGGCTGCAATCCCACGTCACCACCTCACCACGGTCAACAAAGGGGGCAAGGAGCGAAGCCAAACGACCGGAGTTGTCCATCTCCTCAACCACCCCTTTGCGAATCAGGAGATCCCACCGCGAAAAGCTGCCATCCACATAAACATCGCCGCCATGGAGCAGGATATTTTCTCCCGTGTCGTCGCAGCCGGTAAGAAGCGTCGCCGCAGCCGGAAACAGGGCGGCCAGCGCCGCTGAGCCACAGACTTTCAGAAAATCGCGTCTGTCGAGTGAACGTTTCATACATTGCCTCCCGGTTTGGTTTTTCAAACAATCAGGAAAACAGCATGCCGTCTATCGTCAAAGCGCGTGGTAAAAACGTGCCTCCGGCGGCAAGGTGTGCCACCTTGAAAGCAGGTTGCGAATGCGCTTTGCCCCTCGTTCCTCGGGACAAATCACATCCGCCTTTAATCCACGCACTGCCAAGGAACATTTTTCAAAACCCGTCTATCAAACGTTTCAGACACTTACACCCCAAAAGAAATACAGCATACATAGCTGAATAATTGCGTTTTTTTTATTGTCACCTTAAACACCGGCAATACCCCAGCTCAGGTGAGAATGCCCTCAATAACAGCAACGGCCTCTTCCGGTGTGCAGACCACCCGCACCCTGCCCAGACGTTTCTCGTTTTCAAAACAACCGGGATCAAAGGCGAGAAGAACCACAGGGACATTGGACTTTACGGCCAGGGCAATTTCCGAAAGAGTCCCCGCACCTCCCTGAAGTGCCACCACCACCCTGCTGGAGAGGACATTGATCGCATTTCGGGCATCCCCCATGCCCGTCAGCACCGGAACCTGCACCCAGGGACTCACCCCTTCAAGGGTCTTGCCCGGCAGAATGCCGACAGTGAGCCCGCCTGCCTCAAAGGCACCTTTGGAGGAGGCCTGCATCACCCCGCAATCCCGGCCCCCATTCAGCAGGACCCAGCCCTTATTCGCCACACGCTGCCCCAGCTCTTCGGCCAGGACCAACACCTCCACCGGAACATCCGCCCCGCCCATGACCCCGATCACCGACCGTCCCAGCATCTCCCCCCCTTTACATTGTCATAAACCTGCCCTATATTTATCCATTCGAGCAATAGGGACACAGCTTGATGCATTAAAAAAATCACCATCCAAAACGCCTCGCTTCACGGTGAAGGCGTATGGAAACATAGTGTATACCGAAACGGCCTCGTTCGGATGACTGCGAGGCCTTCATGGTTCATCCATGACATTTACCATGCCACTCAGACTGGGGCTTATGAAAAAAAAATTGGGAATTAAAATCGGACGAAACGAGCTCTGCCCCTGCGGCAGCGGGAAAAAATATAAAAAATGCTGCGCCATGAAAAAAGGCCAGCCGGATCCGGACAATGTTGAAGCGTACTACAAAAAGAAATACGACATTCACCTGAAGAAGGCTGAAGACATTGAAAAGATAAGAAAGGCAGGAGATCTGGTGGTCCAGACCCATGAGCTGGTCAAGGGCATGATCAAGCCCGGTATCACCACCAATGAGATCAACACCGTTGTCCATGACTTCACCGTCAAACACGGTGCCATTCCGGCTCCCCTTAATTACAAGGGGTACCCCAAGAGCGTCTGCCTCTCCATCAACGACGTCATCTGCCACGGCATCCCCGGGGACCGAAGCCTGAAGGATGGGGACATCGTGAACGTGGATATCACATCCATTGTGGACGGTTTTTACGCCGACGCCAACCAGACCCACTATGTGGGCACCCCCTCCAAGGACGCCATCAAAATCGTCGAGGTGGCACGGGAGAGCCTCAAGCAGGCCCTTTCAGTGGTCAAGCCCGGCAACACCATTGGCGACATCGGACACGCCATCCAGAGCTATGCCGAAGGCCAGGGCTGCTCGGTGGTTCGCGAATTCATCGGGCACGGCGTGGGCTACGACTTCCACGAAGGCCCCCAGGTTCCCCACTTTGGCAGAAAAGGCCACGGCATCCCCCTGGTGCCCGGCATGGTCTTCACCATCGAGCCCATGATCAACCTGGGCAGGCCGGAACTCTATATCCTGGAAGACAACTGGACTGCCGTCACCCGTGACGGGTCCCTCTCCGCCCAATTCGAGGAGACCATTGTGGTCACCGAAGATGGGTACGACAGCCTGACACCCTTAGGGCTGTAATCACTTTATCCGTGGACGGAGTCACCACGACTGGCTCCGTCCATGGTTCACACCTCATTGCCCACCCCTGTCGTATCCCCTACCCCGGATATTTCACAAGAAAAAGAAGCCTCCGGCGGCAAGGTGTGCCACCTTGAAAGCAGGTTGCGGATGCGCTTTGCCCCTCGTTCCTCGGGACAAATCACATCCACCTTTAATTCGCGCACTACCTAAAAATCTTTTTTTTAAACCTGTTTATCAAACCCAGCTCATCAAATTGGCAAAAGTTTGGCCCCCGGCAGGGTCGCCGGAGGCACAAGCTGAATAGTTACTTTTGCAACAACTTAATCCCCCAAAATAAGGCACTTTAATTAAAGCATATTTCTTTGACCTGATCATTTCCCCATGAAATATCCGGGCTATGCATCCCCTGCAACTGAGTCCACAATCACCTTCTGAAACGTCCGGTCGAACAGGTAGATCCGGAACGCTCGCCCGATGCGTGCAAGTTCAAGGGTCATGGCGCTGTTCTTCTCCACGCTGAGCCCACGGCTGACGTGCTTCCTGAGCCGCATCTCCCGGGCCACCATCTTGCCCACCAACTCCGAGTAAAAGGTGAGGTCCTCCAGCTTCATCCCCATGGCCAGAACCTTCCGGGCCAGAGACGCCACCATCACATCCTCACGGTCAAATTTTCCATCACTCACCGGAAGAAGCAGCCCCATGTTCACCAGCTGGTCCACGGTATCGGATGTGAGCCCGGTATCGGTGATAAAGTCCTCCCGTGAAAGGGCCTGGGGATCCTCCTGACCAAAGACCACTTCATGCAAGGTGGCCATAACGGAGACCTCGTCGTCGGTCTCATTGTTACTGAACAACTCCCCGATCTGAGACAACGAGAGCCGGTGACGATTCTGGAGAAGGCGAATCAACCGAATCCTGTCCACGGTTTCAGGTGAGTACCACGCCATGTTGGCGTCGGTTTTCACCGTCCCGGGAAGAAGCCCCAGGTTGGCGTAGTGCTGAATCGTGGACCCCGGCAGTCCTGTCATGGACTTAAGGTCCCGCATCTTCATATACGGCGCCCCGTTGTCTGCACAGGGAGCTCTTTCGGATATCATCTGTTCCATATAGTAGCCTGGTCCTTGCCCCTTTCACATGGGTTGTCGTAGCCATCCGCTGCCAAGGGATGTAATCTCACGAACGGCCGGCATCAACCTGCCGGCAAAACGCCGACGCAAAAGGTGAGTATTTAGGATATGAGACTTAAAAAGCACAAAACAAGCAATCAAAGCATTGACGGCTCAATCAGAGCCACGTGGATTTACGCCCATGGCTCAGCCTGATTCGACAGCATCAATTGACGATATTCAACCTATGTTTCCCTATTGGTGCCCTGTAACCGGAGAATCCGTCATTCATGGTACCACCCAACAATAATTCCCGGTGCCTTCACCAGTTTACAGGCAAACCCCACCCCGGCCCCTGTCATTTTTCAAAAAAAGTCGGTTCAACAAGGAACCCTTTTGGCTCAAAGCAGTTACGCGGAAATCGCCGAATCAAGTATAAAACACGGCGATTTAATATCACGCGTCCCAACAGGCCGACATGAGATTGGTTCTGATTTTAGAACATTGTTTACGGATTTACAACCCACAAAGTATAAAGTGCAACTTTCCACTTTACACAGGAATTGACCGTCTGCTAAAACGCAAAGTGTGGAGAGAGGGGGGAAGTAGACATTTCAGTATATTTCATGGTGCTCTTTCCGACCCCTAAAGCATTGCTTTTGCAACTTCAAGGAGTCTAAGATGAACATCACAGTCCTCAGTGGTAGCCCAAAGGGTAAGCACAGCGTTACCCTGCAATCGGTCAACTACATCAGTAAATTGTACCCGGAACACACCTTTGATGTGTTCCACATCGGCCAAACCATCAAAACCCTGATGGAAGACGACGAGGCCTTCGACACCGTCATGGCGTCCGTGGAAGCCTCCGACCTCATCATCTGGGCCACACCGGTGTATGTCACCCTTGTCCCGGCCCAGTACAAGCGCTTCATCGAAAAAATCTTCAGCAGTGGATCAGCCCATCTTTTCAAAGGCAAGTACTCTTCTGTCATCACCACCTCCATCAGCTTTTTCGACAACTGCGCCGTGGACTACCTCAGAGCCATAAGCGATGACCTGAAGATGCTTTTTGGCGGATCCTACGCCACGGACTCCTATGACCTTCTGAGCGACGAGGGGCAAACCCGTCACTCCCAGTTTGCGGCCCAGCTTTTCGAAGACATAGAGGCAAAGGCACTGTTCGGGAGCCGCACCCTTCCCCTCACCGACAGCTGGCACGTTTATACCAGTGGCCCCGCCCCTGCCAAGGTTGATACAGGCTCAAAGAAAGTCCTTCTCCTTAAGGACGAGACCTACGACGACACCAACTTAGGGCGCATGATAGATCGCTGCGTCGCCGGATTTGACGGAGATATCGAGGTAATCAACCTTTCAGACCTCACCATCAAGGGCGACTGCTTAGGTTGCATCCAGTGCGGGTTCGACCACCATTGTGTCTACGAAGGCCAGGACGATTTTATCGACTTCGCCAAAGAGAAAGTGGCCGAGGCCGACATCCTGATCCTGGCAGGGGAAGTAAGGGATCGCTGGCTATCCTCGACTTGGAAGCAGTTTTTTGACCGCAGCTTTTACCAGAACCACGTCCCGGCGCTGAAAGACAAGCAGATCGGCCTTCTCATCTCTGGGCCCCTCACGCAGATGACGGCCCTCAAAGCGACCCTTGACGCCATCACCGAATGGCAGGGCGCCCACGTTGTGGACACCGTCACCGACGAAGTCGAAGACAGCGCGTTCATCGATTCCCGAATTGACACCCTTGTCCGCCGCATCACAGCCTTTGCAGAACATGGGTACATCCGCCCGGCCACCTTTGTGGGCATCGGCGGCCGAAAAATTTTCCGTGATGATGTCTGGGGCCGCCACCGCTTCGTCTTCCAGGCCGATCACGCCCACTACGAATCCAACGGGTTTTACGATTTCCCCCACGACGATGCCTTCTCTCTCAAGATGAGCGAGGACATGATTAAGCTCACCGCAGACCCGGAGATGCGCAAGGCTGTCCGAAAAATGCTGAAACAAGAGATGGTCAAGCCCCACATCAAGGTGGTGGAAAAAGCGGGTGCTGAAGAAGAGTAGCGCCTGAGCACTGCCTCTCTTAAAAAAACGCCGCCCCCTGCACCTCTTACAACACGTGCAGGGGGCGTTTTTTTTAAGGAGACCCTCCACCTGCCCTGTCGCTGAACAAAGGCTTCACCGGCCAGGAATTACCCCTGCCCATGAGGGTCGTGCTTGCCTTTGCCATTGGCTTCCAGCACAGCCAACCCATGGAATGGAACTCAAGCACTGTCAGCTCTCGCAAGGTGACAAACGATAAGCAACGACACACTTCGTGCGAACGGGACTGCGGGATGCCACCTCCTCGCTGCCAAAAGGATTCAATTGCTTACTGACAACTTCCCCACAGGGAACTTGGCAATTAAAAAACACCTTTGATTCCGGGCTGTAGACACAATTCCCTTGACAAATGACCGCCAGTCACGGTTTTTTAGTAAAAAAAAATCACACGTAAAGTCTCAACTCATCATCAATCCGATATTGTTCTCGATTCCGGGCTTCAGCCTTTCTGCTGATCTGGAAGGCGAACCACCATGACCTGAGGAGTGAACCATGAAGCGACGTGCTTTTCGCCGTACCTGCGTTCTTTTCGCCGGGGTTGTCATGCTGACCCTTTTTACTTCCCCTGCCTTCGCCAAGACGTGGCGATTCAACTACAGCGTTTTCTTCCCCGCGTCCCACGGTCAGGCACAGGCCGCCGATGCCTGGGCCAAAGAGGTAGAAAAGCAAAGCGGGGGACGCATCAAAATTACCGTCTTTCCCGGCGGGACCCTCACCAACGCCAAAAACTGCTACGACGGGGTGGTGGGAGGTATCTCGGACATTGGGATGTCTGTCTTCGCATACAACCGCGGTCGATTCCCCGTCATGGAGGCCTGTGACCTGCCCATGGGATACCCCGACGGACTCACCGCCTCACGCACCGTCAACGACTACTACCAGGCCACCTCGCCCAAGGAGCTGGACAAAGTAAAGGTGCTCTACCTCCACGCCCACGGTCCCGGCCTCCTCCACACACAGAAGCCGGTCTCCACACTCTCTGACCTTAAAGGAATGAAGATCCGCTCCACAGGTCTTTCCGCCAAAGTCGTGGAAGCCCTGGGCGCAGTCCCCGTGGCCATGCCCCAGGGAAGCACCTACGAGTCTCTCCAAAAAGGTGTCGTGGAAGGCACCTTCGGGCCCGTGGAGGTCCTGAAAGGATGGCGTCAGGCCGAGGTGGTCAAGTCCACCACCCTCTGTGATGCCGTGGGCTACACCACCACCATGTACGTGGTCATCAACAAAAAGAAGTGGAACGCCCTGCCCGAAGACCTCAAAGCAATCATGGAAGAGACCAGCGCCAGATGGGTCGATGTCCATGGCAAGGCATGGGATGACCTGGACACCCAGGGAATGGCCTACAGCCTGGAGAAGGGCAACCAAAAGATCACCCTTGATGACAACGAAAGCGCTGCCTGGAAAGAGGCGGTAAAGCCCGTGGTGGACGACTACATTTCACGTGCCTCTGCCAAGGGCGTGGATGCGGAAAACCTTGTGGATACCCTGAAGGGCCTCATCGCCAAAGAGACCGAGGCCAACAAATCATGATGCCCGCAATCAGCAGAGCGGTGACAAAAGTGTCCAACGTTTCAGCCTGGCTCTCCTCCATCTGCCTGCTGGGCATGATGAGTGTCACCTGCATCGATGTCACCCTTCGTTTTTTCAGGCACCCCATCCCCGGTGCCTTCGAAACCGTCGGGTTTCTGGGCGCACTCATGGTGGCCTTTGCCCTGGCCGACACCACCCTTAAAGGGGGGCACATCGCCGTGGAGTTTCTCGTGGAAAAACTCCACTCCGGCGTGCGCAGATGGCTGGATCGCATCACGACCCTCGTGCTGATCCTCCTCTTCGGCCTCCTGACCCTGCGCATGGGCGGCTATGCCCTTGAGCTGAAAGAGGCCGCCGAGGTCTCCATGACCCTTAAAATGCCCGTCTGGCCCGTGGT
>Ga0193955_1001611_pt1 | contig 10453 bp, 7 predicted proteins | sample BB_6_MG_FD_140343 | JGI IMG/M metagenome (GOLD analysis project Ga0193955, IMG submission 140343) | Microbial mat bacterial communities from the Broadkill River, Lewes, Delaware, United States - BB_6_MG | ecosystem: Environmental > Aquatic > Freshwater > River > Microbial mats | place: USA... | reverse complement strand
ATGCATGGTGTGAGTCTTCGGGAGCTTTCGGGCTCAGGGCATCCACTGAAAAAAAACGAGGTGGCGTATGTTTGCAGGGGCATGGGATCGGCTTTGGACCATGAATGATGAGATCAAGGAGTTGTTTACGTGTGGTGTGAGGCGGCGGAAGGCCGGATTGGCGGCCAGTGTCGACACCACCACCGGGGAAGATGCCGATCTTACGGGCAAGATCGTGAACGCCCCTGCCGAGCATGTTAAGCGCATCAAATCAGGGCCGGGCGGGGTGCAGGAGGGGGAGCCGCGAAGTTATTCCAAGCGACAGCGCATCGGCCTTGTCCTGGGACTGGTCCTCTTTATTCTGATGCTCATCGCACCTCAACCCCCCGGCATGGGCCCCACGGCCCAGCGCATGGCTGCGGTTGCGCTGCTGATGGCCACCTGGTGGCTGAGTGAGGCGATTCCCATTCCCGCCACAAGCCTGCTTCCCATCGCTCTGTTTCCGCTTCTGGGGATCATGCACACCAAGAAGGCAACGGCACCTTATGCCAGTCATCTGATTTTTCTGTTTATGGGGGGCTTTATCATTGCTCTGTCCATGCAGCGCTGGAACCTGCACCGCCGTATTGCCATGAACATCGTCAAGGCCATCGGGTTCTCTCCCAGTCGGTTGATCTTCGGGTTCATGCTGGCAACGGCGGCCATTTCCGCTTTTGTCTCCAATACTGCCACCACCGTTATGATGATGCCCATAGGCCTTGCCATCATCTCCCATGTGGTGACCGAAGGGAAAAAAGAGGGGCTGGACAAGGAGATCGACTTTTCGGCAGATAAGTTCGCCTTCGGCCTCAACCTGATGCTCGGCATCGCCTATGCCGCTTCCATCGGTGGCATCGCAACCCTTATCGGCACGCCGCCCAATACAGTTCTTGCCGCCTACCTGACCAAAACCTATGGCTATGAAATCACCTTTGCCGGTTGGATGGTGGTGGGCCTTCCCCTGGTGATTGTCTTTCTTCCCCTCTGCTGGCTCTGGCTGACACGTATCGCGAACCCCATGAAGTTAAAAAAGGTGCCCGGAGGGCCGGAACTCATCAACAAGGAGCTTCGCGATATGGGCTCCATGGGCGCGGGGGAGAGGTGGACCGCTGTGGTCTTTACCCTCACCGCCCTGGGCTGGATTTTCAGAAAAAAGCTCGGCTTTCTTTTTCCGGATCCCACGCTTGTCACCGATGCGACCATTGCCATGGCCGGGGCGCTGGTTCTTTTCCTGATCCCTGTGGACCTTAAGAGGAATAAATTTGTCATGAATTGGGACTGGGCGGCGAAAATGCCCTGGGGCGTTCTGATTCTCTTTGGCGGTGGCCTCTCCATGGCTGCAGGGTTCAAGCAGACCAAACTCGCCGATTGGATCGGTTCCCAGGTGAGCCTCCTCGAACACGCGCCCATCCTGGTGCTCATCATCGCGGTGACGGCGCTGATCATGATGCTCACGGAGCTGACCTCCAACACCGCCACATCGGCCATGGTCATGCCGATTCTTTCGGCCGTTGCCATCGGTCTGGGGCAGAACCCGCTTCTCCTGGTGGTTCCCGCAGCCATCGCCGCATCGTGCGCCTTCATGCTCCCCGTGGCCACCCCGCCCAACGCCATTGTCTTCGGCTCCGGTTATGTCACCATTCCTCAAATGGCACGGAACGGCATCGGGCTGAACATCATGGGTGTTATTCTCGTCACCATCCTCACCTACCTCCTCGTTATCCCGGCCTTTGATATAGCCATTGGCGTGCTGCCGGAGTGGGTGCAGGTGATACCGAAGTAAGGTAATATGTCCCTCCGGTGGAAACGCCATTCAGGCAAGATACCTTGAACGCTGGTTTCCATTGCGCTTTGTTCCTCACATCCTTGGGGCAAAGCGCAACATCTTTTGCCCTATCTGCATCTAAAACCGGCAAGCCTCCGCAACTCGGTGCAGGTTTGAGGTTTTTTTAGGGTATATCCTTTGTATTCATGGGTTACCCTGCATTCTGTTGATGGTATGATATGAGGATTGAATCGAAAATAGACGATATCGATATTGGCCTGTAAAAACCCATTCAAGCCTGTTTTTCCCCTCTGCTCAAAGCTCCTCGCTTTCATTCGGCACCCCACACTGTTTCGTTGAACCGGTAAACGTAAGATGAAGATCAACGTGTCATTTAGCCTCAATCGGAGACTGTGAATACGACAGTACGCTATCTGTAGGGGATTGAGCTCTATAGGGTTCGGTGGTGATAACTCCGATTATGCGGTTACCCTGAAGTAAAAAAGAGGAGGCGCATCCATGAGCAAACCCAGGGTAGATTACGCAGCCCATGAGGAGGCCTATCGCTTATTTCGGTCCCAGGGCCGGGAAGGGTGGGATACGGCAGAGGGCACGGAGAAGACCCTTCGCGAATGGGTGCAGGCTCTTGAGAACAAGTGCGTTCCCAGTACCGGCAAAGCTCTTGAGCTGGGTTGTGGTGCCGGGGATGTGAGCTTGTTGCTTGCAAAGGTTGGTTACGAGGTCTTTGGTGTGGATATTTCGCCCACGGCCATCGAGTGGGCAAGGGAAAAAGCCGTGGCGTGTGGCTTGCTGGTGAGCTTCGGCGTTGGCAATGTACTCAACCTCAAAGGGTATACAGATGAAGCATTTGACCTCGTTGTTGATGGGCACTGCCTGCATTGCATCATAGGGGACGATCGGTCGGCATTCCTGAAGGCAGCAAGGCGGGTGTTGAGGCAGGGTGGGGTCCTTATTGTTAAAACCATGTGCGGTGAACCCGCTATGGGGTGGGCGAGAGAGCATTTTGACCTGAAGTCCCGATGCGTGATCAGGGATGATGGCCTTGTGATTCGGTTTCTTGGAATGCCGCAAGACATTCTCACGGAGCTGCGGGGCTCGGGGTTTCGATCGATCGACTGGCAGGTGCTTCCGGCCGTATCGGAAGACGATCAGGAGACTCTTCTGGTGTATGCTGCCAAGTAGGTTCGGTCGTGATGACAAGGGGGACCAGAGATACCCGGTTCTTAACCGGTGCCCCCTTTCCCCTGCAAAACAACCGCAGTGAAGGCATTGCTGCCGGTTCTCTATCCCGGATAGCTTATGAGAAAACGATCAACCCAAAGCAATAGAACGTGATTGCAGCGGGTTATTGTGAGAAATTCAGTTGTTTCAAAAATGCAAACAGTAGTTCAGGTTTTCTATTCGTGGTTCCGTTCGAAATGCCATGGGGATTGTTGCGAGTGAAGGTTTTTCTTCTGTGGCTTTTCCGATCATTGGCTCGGGTTCATTTAACCGGAAAAGGGCGTTGGGGCCATGTTACTCGAATTTGAGTCCATCGAAAGCAAGGCAGATGTTCGTATTGTCGAGTTTGTGAAACTGAGGTGACAGCACCTTGGATTTTGTTGTGCCCGGCGTGAAAGGTGCCTGCGTGTTGGCTCGGATCCTTCAACCGTTTCACCCACTGCTTGGAAATATGCCAAGGTTAAGACGCTGCAGAGATAATACTTCCGGTATCAATGATTTCACGGAGTTTACGAGAGAGTTCCTCCATGCGAATGGGCTTTTGTATGAAACCGTTGCAGCCGCGGGCCATGATATCGGCGGCCATCCCTATGGGGCTGTAACCACTGGTGAGAAGAACCTTGACGTCGGGGTCAATGGTTTTCAGTTTGTCGTAGGTTTCAGCGCCTCCCATGGTCGGCATGATCATGTCCAGGATGACGACGGAGATGTTGTTTCGGTTCTTTTTGTATATGTCGATGCATGTGTCTCCACTTCGGGCCAGGATGACGTTGTAGCCCAGCTTCAGTAAGAACTGCTTGCCTGCTTCGGCAACGAACTGCTCATCATCCACCAGCAGAACCGTTTCATCCCCTTTCTGGGCGGGGCTGTCATATTGGATATTCGCGGAAACAGCTTTTCTGGAGGCCGGCAGGTATATGCGGAAGGTTGATCCGTTTCCTTTTTCGCTGCTCACCTCAATAATACCGTTGTGGTTTTTGACAATGCCGTAAGCCGAGGCAAGCCCCAGTCCTGTGCCTTTACTCTCCCCCATACGCTTTGTTGTAAAAAAGGGCTCGAAGACCCTTTCCAGCGTGGCCTGGTCCATGCCGATTCCGTTATCGGAGACCGATATCTTGACGTAATTGCCGGGCAATTCGGGGTAGGGCTTTACAAAATTCTCATCCAGAATGACGTTCTGAGTCTTTATGAGGAGGTCTCCCCCATCCGGCATTGCCTGCCCTGCGTTCATATAAAGGTTTAAGAAGACCTGTTCGAGTTGGGAGCGGTCCGCTTCAACCGGCCAGAGCTCCCCAAGGAGCTCTGTATGGATGTTGAGCTCTTTACGTGTTCTGCCGAACATGCCGGAACTGGAGTCGATTAACAGGTTCAGGTCGGTGGGCTGTACCTCGTTTTTTCCACCCCTTGCATAACCGAGCAGCTGGCGAGTCAAGTTCGCGGCACTGTTGACGTATTTCTCCATTTCCTGCAGGTGCAGGTGGTGGGGGGAGGAGGCGTCCGTGTCAAACATAATGAGGGAGACTCTGCCTGAGATTCCCATCAGGATGTTATTGAAGTCGTGGGCGATACCCCCGGCCAGGGTACCCACAGCATCCATCTTCTGGACCTTGAAGAGATGCTCTTCAATTCTCTTGGATTCGGTCATGTCCCGGGAGTGGATTACGATCCCCGACGTCTTGTTGTTTTCGATAAAAGGGGAGCAGGTTACATCCATGTATCGGCATCCGAGCTTCGGGTAGTCTGCCCAAGAATTGAAACGCACGGTTTTGCCTGAAAAACAGCCCTTGAGTTTTGTTTTCACCTCACTGGTGAGGATCCTGTCACCGACAATGTCGTTGGCGTTGCGACCTATGACCTTTCCGTGGTCTGTGCCGTAGGCCCGGAGAAAGCTGTCGTTTACCACCAGGAAGGTGAATTCTGGGCTGATTAGTGAGATGTGGTCGGTGGAGGATGAAATGATAGACTTGTATTTGCGGAGGGTCGCTTCGAAACTCTTGCGTTCGTCGATTTCATGCTTCAACCGGTCGTTGGATTGCGTCTGTTCGGTCAGTTGTCCTTGGGTGCTCGCCAGACTTTGCAGCATTTTGTTGAATTCGGAAGAGAGCGTTCCGATTTCATCGCTGCTTGTAACTGAGAATCCATCGGACAGGTCCCCACTTTTCCCCACCCTTATCACATGTTCTGTAAACCGCTTGATGGGCTGGAGTACAGTCCGCCTAATAAACAGTAATCCTCCCAAGAGAATGACTGCCATCGTCAAAAGTGTGGAGTAAATGGCATGGCGTATGGTGGTTTGGCCCAGGGATGTGATGGTTTTGGGTACCATCGATTTGGTCAGGAATGCTAACTCTCCATTGATACCAAAATATTTGCTGTAAACACACAGGTACCCTGGGGCAGCCTGTTCGATGAGGCTGTTTGACCCGCTTTCAAAACGGCTCAGGATACCCTGAAGGGGAGCGCTGGGTTTATCCGGTTGAACCGGCATAATCTGAAAATCTATCTTGGTCTGGTTCGACAGTGTTTTGATGACTTTTTTGGTGAGGAGCCTCCCCATGATGAAGGTCCCCCTTACGGGGCCTTCATTGTTACTCGTAAGAACAGGGCGGGATGTTGTCAGCATGGGGCCTGCATTGGTCATGAAAATACCGGACATGCTTATTTTAGAGAGTGGTACTCCCTCCAGTCGGTGGGGGACGAGGGGGGATAATGACGGGTTGCCCAGGAACTCTTTCAGGGCCAACGTCTCTCCTGTTTTAGGACCACGGATTTGCCCCCAGATGACCTTATTACTGGCGTTGAGGATACAGATAATATTTAAATTGTTGTCTAGAAAAGTGCTTTGGACCAGGTTTGACTGTGCGTACTTTTCTGATTCGCCAATTGCATATTCATAGGTATCATCCCAGGCCGACCAGTCATGACAGAGGGTATTCAGGTGGCGGAGCTCATCTCGGATCGCCAGGGTCACGCGCATGGCGTCTTTTGCAGCTTCTTCCCTTTCCAGGGAAACAAAGGCAGGGAAAATGATGAATCTGTGCATGCATAACTCGACGGCACCATAAAGGATAAAACTGGCCAGTATGATTCCTACTACTTTTGATCTTAGCTGCATGAAAGTTTTCCTCAGAATGATATTTATGCATGATGAAATTCTGAATGTCAGAGGTCGTGTACAGCATCTTTATAAGGTCTCGGACCCCTGTTAAGTAACACTTTGGCGATTCTTTGGTTTTTGGCAAAGTGAACATGATGTTTTAAGTAGCATTAGGAATGTGATAGTTCAATAAAAATGACTTAATTGTGTTGTTGTGGGTAGTTGTTGTGAGTTATTATGCGATGATGATGGCCGGGGTTCTTCATAGAAAACGTGTCGGTAAATTTCTAATTGAGTGGCCTGTCGGTGTTGGTGCCCGATAGGCCAACTGGTTGTTCACGACTCCTTTCCATATTTACATGATGCCATAATGGTGCTCTTTTCACCGCGCCATGTGTTACAGTATTTTTTTGATACACAGGTATGTGTTACGTATGCCCATTGTATGGATCTGTTTTTGTCATTTAAGCATGAATACGGTTGTGGATGGGCGCTATCATCCCAATAAATCCGCCCTCTGATTCACCAGGTGTCTCATATGATATAGGTTGTCGGGTGAATATCTTTGGATGCCGGAGAACATAGAAAGATGTGGTATGAAGTATAGAAAAATGATGGTTGTTTCAGGGTGTTTGCTTGGCATGGCTTTGTTCATGGCTGTGAGGGCCAACGTCAATTATGGCGTCAAACCCAATGTGGGGAGAATCCCCCGGGTATCCGCCATGATTTTATACAAGGGCAGTGCCGATGAAGACATTATTAGGGCCATGAAGAACAACAGGCAGATAATGTTTGAAACGTATTATGATTCACTGGTTGTGGGGCAGAGAACCCCACTTTTGTCTGCATTGGAAAAAAAACGGACAGGGCTTGTCGTGTATTTGCTTAAAAACGGTGTCTCTGTTCGCGGCTCGCTTGAGATTCTTCAAAAAGAGGATCTGCCCGAATCGATTGAAACACTGCGGATGATTGTTGAGGAAGAAGGGCTGTGGGATGTGATTGACTGCAAGACGGGTTGCTTTGATATGAATTAACCGGTGCATTCATTAAAAAAGATACATGTCAACCAACACCAAAAAAGGATGATTCCAAATGACCAGGCATAATTGTGAAACATGCCGCTTCAGGGCAACGTATGACAGGAATGCAGACTCGTTTTTGGGAAAGCTGTGGCGATGGCACATTGGCTGGTGTCCCGGATGGAAACGGTACATGACATCTCTTCCCGATGAAAAGAGGGGGGAGTTGGCGCAAATGTATGACTTAGAAAAATACCGACACTAAGGCAACCTTGTCTCCGATGTGGTTGCCCGGATTGTTTCGACCCAAATGAGATGAATAAATTGAATATGAAAAAAGCTGGCTTAAGTATCGAGATAACAGAGGGGCACCCGGCATATCGGTGGGCAAAACGACAGTCCGATTCTGTAAATGCCATGGGGCATATTGGAACGCATATCGATTGTTATACCCATGAGCCAGAACTCGCAGTCTATCGCGTTGAGGCTGTTGTTGTCGATTGCAGTGTCAGGATGCCTTCCTTATCCGCTATATCATCGTTGAATATTTGTGACAGAGCCCTGGTGCTCTATACCTCCAATTTAGAGACGAACGGGTATGGCAACAGCCGCTACGGTGAAACATCTACGGTGTTGACCCAGGACGTGCTTGATACGATTCTGACAATGAAACCGCAATTTATTGTTATCGACAGTTACGGTATCGGGGCACATGGTGATGAACACATTGCCTTTGATAAGCGTTGTGAAGCGTGTGGCTGTTTTGTCGTGGAGAACGTGGCCTTGACACGTCATGTGGCAGGGCATCTCACGTCTGTTGACATTACAATTCATCAAACGACGGCCTCTACGGGCAAGCGTTGTGATGTGGTGGGGTATTTGTCAGGTTAGCGGTCTTGGGTAAGAAGGGCTATGGTGGTGGGGTCCGTCTCTATCGTCTTTCTTGAGCTTTTTTGACGCGTTATGTATAGTAGGTGATTATCATTTCTTGTTTTAAAAGGGAAAACGCATCTCTGCCCATTGTTGCGACAATAGCGTCTGGTGCTGGTTCCTTCTCCTGATAGCAATGCATGCCACATGGCAGGCTTTTAGAGCACTCTTATCCCTTCTGATCACTCCGCATCCGGGTCGTTTCCTGAGCTTTCTTTCACACGTGCTTCGCAGGCATGCATCGTCAATGGCAAAGAAATTACTTAACATCCTTGAGGCGTCTCATATGAAAAAAATGTCCGTTGTTCTGGGTGCTGTAATGGTTGTTTTTGTGTGGTCCTCCTTTCAATCGAAAGCAGAAGGATCGTGGTTGGATAAAATTAATATCTTTAAAAAGTCGGGAGGGGAGACCGAGGCCGTGTCCGACGATAAGCCAAGTTATGGTGAGATTGGCGATGCATTTAAAGAAGCGCTTCGTATGGGGACTGAAAACGTCGTCAGCCAGTTGGGGGTGGTTGATGGGTTCAATGGGGACCCCTCAATTCACATCCCGTTGCCGAAAGAGTTGGTAACCATCAAAACAATGCTGGCGAATATCGGGATGTCTCATCTGGTTGATGATCTTGAACTCAAATTAAACCGAGCTGCCGAATCGGCAACGCCAAAAGCAAAAAAGCTGTTCATGCAGGCCATCACCGAGATGACCTTTGAAGATGTAAAAACCATTTATGAAGGCCCAGACAATTCGGCAACCGTGTACTTTCAGGGCAAGATGACCCCACCCCTGAAAAAGGAAATGAAGCCCATTGTCGAAGAGACCCTCTCCCAGGTCGGTGCCATCAAAGCGTATGATAACGTGATGGCACAGTACAAGACACTGCCGTTTGTCCCCGATGTGAAAGCGGATTTGACAGACTATGTTTTGGAGAAGGGGATAGACGGGATTTTTTATTACATTGCAAAGGAAGAGGCTGAAATTCGTAAAAACCCGCTAAAACATACAACGGATTTGCTGAAGAAGGTTTTTGGGGTCGACTGATACCACCTGGATCCTCCTTGATGCCATCGAAATAAAAAATGCAAAGAGATGGATGCCTCCGGCGGCGAGGTGAGCCAGCTCGAAAGCTTGTTGCCGTTGCGCTTCGCCCCTCGTTCCTCAAGGTCAAGTCGCAACGGCCTTTATTTTAGAATGTAACTTTATATTTCCCTAACCCTTGTTTTTTCACAGTAAGATTTATAGCTGTGATGCCTGAGTAAAAGATCGACGTCAACCTCTCTCAACAAGTTGGTACCTTTAAACATGGCAGGGAGTTATACACAGCTCAGCCAATCCGTGTTTCCACAAGACCCTTCTTAGTATCCTTCAGGCTCATCCATCATGCAAATAGCGCGCTCTCAGTGGCTTCCTGCGGGGCGTTGGGCTCGGGTGCCTACAACTTTATGCCGGAATGCGCTTCCTTGATGAAGTGCACCATTTGGTCATAGGGGTGTGCACCGGTGAGCTGCTTATTCTCGTACACGAGGGTTGGGATAGCCGTGATGCCCAGGCTTCGGGAGAGTTTCCAGTCCCTGTCCACGGCATCGCTGAAGCTTCGCGTCTCAATCACCTCCAGGGCCTTCTCCTTCGATAACCCCACGGATTCTACCATTTTTAACAGCACTTCTGTTTCAGCAAAATTCAGTTTGTGGACCAGGTACGCCTGAAAGGCCGCCATGTGGAACTCATCGCCTTTCCCTTGTGTATCCGCCCAAAGGCCGACTTCCTGGGCCAGGCGGCTGTTGTAAATGGTCCGAACGGAGCCGAATGGCAGTCCGATTTGTGAGGCGGTTTGCTGGAGCTTCTGCACCATGAGGTCCATTTCGAGATCGGACCGGCCGAAGAGTCTCGACAGGGGCATCCCCTCCATAGGGACTTCCGGGTGCAGGGGGAAGCAGCGCCATCGGACCGTGATACCCATCTCCCGTTTCAGCTTTTCAATACTCCCGGTAATGAAATAGCAGTAGGGTCATTGATAGTCGGAAAAAATGTCAAGAATCCGTGTTGGATCAGTCATTTCAGGCCTCCTTGGTTGAGGGTAGTCTATAGAAAAAAGAATAAGCTGTCCCCAATCAAAGTCAAGGGGCTTTCAGGAATCGGTTAACGGCGTAAACCACGAAGATCACGAAGCGCCCTTCGGGCTGCACGAAGCAGGGTTAAAAACCTTGGCCATCGGAGGCCTCTAAGTTAAAGCTGCCTCCGGCGGCCCTGCCGGGGGCCAAACTTTTGAAAAGTTTGATAAACAGGTCTTGAAAAACACCCTTGGGTACATCGAAAGCCCAAGGCGAATGTGATTTGCCCCGAGGAACGAGGGGCAAAGCGCATTTGCAACCTGCTTTCAAGGT
>Ga0193955_1001609_pt1 | contig 10463 bp, 6 predicted proteins | sample BB_6_MG_FD_140343 | JGI IMG/M metagenome (GOLD analysis project Ga0193955, IMG submission 140343) | Microbial mat bacterial communities from the Broadkill River, Lewes, Delaware, United States - BB_6_MG | ecosystem: Environmental > Aquatic > Freshwater > River > Microbial mats | place: USA... | reverse complement strand
TCCCCGGGGCCTGTTTCGCTCCCGCGGGAGAATACCGAGGAGGAGCGAAAATCCCATCAAACCCTCACGGATAGTTTTTGGGGCAACTGCCAAGACGATCAGGCTCGTGGCGATCAGATACACCGGCCTGCTAAAGGCAATTTCAGCAGGATATCCCCAGGAAAAAAAAAGCTGAATGGGGATGATGAGTCGGATAATGGCGTTGGGACCAAGACAACAACGCACAATTTAGATACAGCAACCGATAAGGACATGACCGTTTTAGGTAATACGGTGCAAAAAAATGGTGCCGTAGAGAAAGCGGATCCGTTTAGATCTGGTGTTCGCAGTCATTCTCTGTGGGCCGGGAAAATTTACGCTGATTTTCGAAAAAACGACGAAAAAATACCTCGTTGGACTGATCCGGATTTTTCCCAGCTTCAAGGGACGCAGATTTTACGTGCATTTGAATCCTTGCCGGATAAAATTTGGGGCAAGCTGGAAATAGCCCTTAAGTCCTTCCCGGTTTCTGAAACTCTCCTGGGGGAGAATACTGGGGGGGAGCGTGAATCCCATCAAACATTTACCGGGCGTTATTTTTATAATCATCCTGATAAACGGCTTCCTGGAGATCAAACACACCGGCCGGATAACGGCCAGGTCGTCAAAGAATCATCAGGAAAAAAAGCAGCGAATGGCACTGACAATTCAGATAATGGTGACAGGGTTGAGGGTGAAAGTCGTACTTTAAGAAACGAAATTTTTCAAGACGGAACAGATGCCATAATAACAGGCTTGTCAATGGAAAATTTTGCCGGGCTGAGTCATGGCGATTCCCAGGATGCCTTTGGCGTTGATAAGATTCAGGTTAATCGCCAAAACTCTGACAGAACATTAGTCGGTGTGGCTGATCCTGAGTCCCATAGAACCAGGCAGAAGGACATACTGGGCGACTCCGACGTCTTGGCTGGTGGCATTAAAGGGGGGCTGGAAACAGTCGACAAATCCTTTTGGCTTCCTGCATCACTCCCGCCGCAGAACACTGAGGCGAAGCTGACATTCAATCCAATCATTGCGGATAGCCCTTTGGAAAACTGCCTGGACAAACAGATAGCTGTAGATCAAAAAGGCTTGCTTGATGAGGGTGAATCAGTAAAAGAAGGCGAAAATTTCGCCAACGCGTCGGATGATGGGGCCAGAATTGAGACTGAAATTCCTATTTCAAGAAACGAATTCATCAAGGGTAGTGCAGATGCGGTAATGACCGGTACGCCGATGGAAAACCTTGCCGGACGGCGTTGCGATGATTTTCGGGACTTGGATCTGGATTCAGAGTTTTGGGATAAGACTTGGTCTTCTACCATAATTAAAAAAGATGGAAGCACGGAGAATCTTGTTCCTTTTCAGTCAGGCGTCGGCAGTCCTTTTGGAAAGCCCGGAAAAATTATTGACGACCTATATCTTCAGTGGATACATCGCCTTTTGTCGTGCCTTGGTGCGATGGTCGATCAGGAGGCGTCTGACAGTCTTCGTGGGGAGGCTTTGGCAGTGCTTGGGGGCATGATCTTTGGCGCTGCAGTCTCCACACCGAACCCTGAGGTGTTTTTGGCTGAGCTATCGTCTATGGTTTTCAGGCTGATGTCCGAGGAAGAAGCATCGTCTAAAAAGGCGAGTCGGGTGTCGATTGAAAAGTTGACCGAGCAACTTCTAAATGGGCGCGACGGAACGGACGATCCGGGGTCTGTCTTTAACCGAAGTGTTGCAGGCAAGCCTCTGGAGACTTTTCGGCCAGGAATACTCTGGCCAGGTATCCTTTCAAACGCATGGCGCTGGATTCTTATGTCCGGTTTGGTACCGGACTTTAGGGAATCGGATTGCAATTCTGATAAAAGCGCCACTTATCTCTCTGTGATGGACAGCGTTTTGTCTTTGCCGCCGGAAAAAAGGGAGCCGTTCTCAATACAAGTTTTGTTTAAATTTGCAGAACGCATGCAGCTTCCCGTTATGCCTTTTTCAAATCGTCTTGCCACAGGTGCCTCTAAAACCGGAAAAACCTTTGCTCAGATTTTGGAAACTGACGGGGATTCGGGGGCGGTTTTAGCGGGGTCGCTTAACTCCGGTGCGGGGGATCAATCACTGCTGGACCCAGAGCAAAAAAACGGGAAAGCACTGTCCGATTCTAATCCTCTCGTCAGTATCTCTTTCGAAGAATTAAGCGACTTGTTTCAAAGTCCGGTGGTCCAACATAACATAAAATCTATCCTGAATCTGGAAGAGATCTGGGATGTGATACAGACTATAATTCATCAGAAGGTCCGGGAAAAAGGCTTTGAAACCGTCTTAGAAAAATTTAAATTAGACGCCTGTAACCCACAGCAAAATCCATCTGATCACAGGCAAGAGCAAGACTTGGATTCGTTGGCGGATAAATTAAGCCTGATCTTGAAAAACGGGCCTGACCCCAAAGATTTTTTGGTTCGAATGCTGTCAGAGCTTGTATCCGGCGATTCTCACAAAGAACATGGTCCCGGAGAGCATTTGGAATCATCTGGGACAGACCATAAAAATTGGGGGAAACCACCTGCCGAAAAGAAGTTGGGAAGGGCGGGGGCTGATTTGCCCACATGGCATCCGGTTGAAGAGCCGCATGGGGTGGGAGCGGAAACTCCTTCTGCAGTAACTTCCCGGGAATGGGGCCGGAACACAGAACCTGTTTTTGTTGAAAATGCCGGGATGGTTCTTGCCGGACCCTATTTCTCCATGCTTTTCAAAAAGCTGGATCTGCTTGATAATAAGGCGTTTAAATCCCATTATGCCGCTGAAACAGCGGTTCATGTGCTGGAATACATGGTCACAGGGGAGCAGTCTGCGCCGGAATACCGGCTGGTGCTGAATAAACTGCTTTGCGGCCTGGAACCGAATCGTCCCACTCATAAACTTTTTTTACTGGAAAAAGCTCAAACAGACGTGACCCGGGAACTGATCCTCAGCATGATTGCCCATTGGAAAGTTCTGGGAAAGACATCCGTCGAGGGATTCAGGCAATCTTTTTTGACCCGGGAGGGCCGGTTGATGGCCACTGAAGAGGCCTGGAATCTGGTGGTGGCTCCCAAACCTTTTGACATGCTCCTTGATCGGATTCCCTGGACATTTTCCCCTATCCGCCTTGCCTGGATGGATCGACCGCTTTATGTCCACTGGCGTTAAACGTTTGCCGCAGATATCTCAAACCAAATCTAAACAGGAATATGATTCATGATGAAAACACACCTTCTGGTTTTTATTTACCGGGTTGGCCTTATCCTTTTCTGCTTTGCCTGCGCCTGCAAGGCAACAGCCGCAGACGTTGACTGGGAAGCCGCGCCATGCAGCTGCACCCCCAATGCCGATATTCCTGTGATCGGATATTTTGATGCATCCTTGCCCGTTGAACTTGAAAATGCACCCCCCGATGCGCAGGAGGGCAAAGCGGCCTTCTTGAATTTCTCCCTGCTCACAAGGCTTACCTATGTATGCAACACCCTGAACCCTGATGGTACGTTAGTTTCGTATTGGGATTTTAACCGGATTAAAAAACGGATGGCCTTGGCCCAAAAGTTCAATACCAAGGTTGATTTGGGGTTAAAGCTGTCTCCCCAATTTGAATCATTTCAGATTCCCGATGAAAATGACCTGACACCGCTGGCCGGAGAAATTTCAGACTTGATTTTGGCGTTTAAGAACGATTTAAACACTGAATTGTACAGGGAACGGGTGGAACATGTCAGTGAAATTATCACCAGCCACTTTTCCGGTGAACTTGGGGCGATTAAGGATGAAATAAGCCAAATGAACGCCGCCTTTATCGAGACGGACCAGGTGAAGGCCAATTTTGATTTGATTAACCAAAAGCTCAACGAAACCATAGGGCTGGTGCTGAAGGTTAAGACGCTTGATGAAATTACCAAAACAGAAAAGACAGAAGCGCAGTTAAAAGAAGAGATATTTGAGGCGCTTAAACTTAAAAGGAAAGAGGAACGGTCGCTATTTGGGAAAATTGTGGACTATATTCTCTTTTTTATTCCTGAAGATAATGAAGATCTTGAAAAGCAAAGCGCTGTGGAGGCGGATCAGGAGACCATTGAGAAAAAAGGGGAGATTATCAAGGGGTTCATCAATGAATATTTAGATGATTATGAAAAATTAACCAAGATGCCCCATTGGAAGGACTATGCCCAGACGCCTCAATCTGAACCTGAAAAAAAGATTTCAGAAAACAAAATAGCATCGCCGAATGCGTTGGTGGACAGCCTGGCAGTTCTTGAAGCCGGATTAAGGGACTGCTCTTCAGAATTTTGCATCGAAAAGCTGGCAGCGCTCAAGATTCAGGTTCAAAAGATCATGTCCGGTGCGGGGATTCCGGACGATGTATCCAAGACTATCATGGAAAAAATTAAGCTCTCAACCCCGGAGGAAACCGTGACGGCGCCTGAGGTGATCCTGGAAGAGATGAAAGGTGCATTAGATAATCATAAAGCCGTTATGGATGCCACCCCCAAAGACTGGATATGGAACCCGGACTCCGGATTTGAGATGACTTCCTTTGCCCTGGATCTCTGGAAATTTGTCGGTAAAATGGGGTTCGGCGGTCTTACTTTGGACCTGTCTGAACTTAAACCCCAGGAAAATCGAGGTTTTTTTGAGGCGTTTTTATCCGCCGTTGAAGAGACCCGAACAGATAATGACGCGTCTATTAATCTTATCATCAGCAGCCGGATTTTCGATCCGGATTCGACGCCGGCAAAAGAAAACAGTCCGGCCGGTATACTCAGAACCCATGCCGCCATCCTGAACTCTATTATTGTAAAATTCCCCGGGGCCCGCCCCACCGATCTTGGTACGCTTCAACAGACAATCAGCAGATATATCAATTGGGCCGGGGCCACTGATAAGCTGCTTTTATATCTGAATAAAGACGATTTAGACCTGTTAAATCCCATGGATGGCGCCACAATGGGGCAACTGGAAGCGGAAGAAGCCGGAATGAGACTGCTCAAAAAAGATACCCAGGGACTTTGTCTGGACCAGAATGTTTTTATCTCCGATGACGCCTCTACCCCCCCTGATCAGTTTTTGTCGGAATATATTATTGATACCGAAGATATGTTTTTTGTCCGGGAACTTTTATATGAATTCAATACAAACTACCTGAACATTTGTGCACTCCTGTGCCCGTTCAAGACCCTGGCATTCACATTTATCCGTGTGTTGGCCGTGGTGTGGCTTTTAATCTGGTTGCTCTCTGTAAGTTTTAACTGGTTTGACAGTCTATGCGGTCTCAAAGCGTTCCTTTCTGATCATTTTATTATATTCTGGGGAACGGGACTTCTGATCTGTTTGTCCTGGCTTTTGGTGGTTTTGTGTGACCCGTTTATGAAAGAACACCGTGAGGAAGCTTTTTATGCCATTGCCGGGGTTATTGTCGTAAAGATAATTCTGGGAATATGGCGAAGCCTGCTCATGGCAAAAAGGTAAATGAAGCTGACTGCTGATGACTAATAGCTGACAGCTAAAAAAGGAGAGATGAGATGCCAAAAACGTTTATTCCCCGGCCCAATGTCCGGGACACTCATTCCCCCAGGGCTGAATCTAAAGGCAAAATGAGTGCCCGTATTCCTGACAATAGGCCCATATCGGCAGCCCAGCGCAAGATCATTCGGACGGTCCAGATGAAATTTACAGAGCCGGAACCCGTCCAGGGAAAGGGCATTGCACAAAGAGCTGAATTGGATGATGAAGAACTGGCCCAGGGTAAGTTTGTTGCCCAGATGCAAATTGATGATGAAGAAGAGATCCAGGGCAAGTTTCAACCTGCCTCTCTGCCGGTTCAGAAAAAAGAGAATCAAACGGGACTGCCGGATCATGTTAAAGACAGGGTGGAGTCGTCCTTTAACACTGATTTCTCAGATGTCAGGGTTCATGCCGATTCCGGAAAAGCGACCCAGGTTGGGGCTTTGGCCTATACCCAGGGATCGGACATTCATTTTGCACCGGGGCAGTTCAGTCCGGATTCAGGGGCCGGTCGTCAACTTCTGGGCCATGAATTGGCCCATGTGGTTCAGCAACGCCAGGGGCGGGTTCAGCCAACCACAGAGGTGAATGGGATGCCAGTGAATGATAATGCGTCTTTAGAACAGGAAGCAGATAGTCTGGGCAGAAAGGTTTGAGCGTGACCACATTATTTAAAAAAGAGGTGTCACAAACTTGAGCACTTCCCCTGATGTCGGTAAAAACAGCGCTACCCTTGAAAGAGAGTTGGGTTGGTTCAACCGGGTGCTGGAAACTAGGATTGCACTTTATTTTGAAAATGCCTGTCCGGTTCAATCTATCTACGACATTGTTCCACCGGGCCTGGACAGGGATGATTCCACCTATGCCCAACTTGTTAAGGCCAACGGATTTGGCTATGATGAGCGTATTATCCTCATACTTTCACTGATCCCCCACATCCGTCCCCATCTTCTGGATACTTTTTTTATTCATAATAAGAATTTTGACCGACCCTTTACTGAGTTTGGGGGGTGGAAGGGCATCACCCACGGTGGTTTTCTTCCCACTGGAGAGACGGCTTCATTTATCTTGGCTGCAGGAGATCTGGACAAACGATTTGAACTGATGAATCTTCTGGGGAGCGATCACGGATTTGCAAAACAGAATATACTGAGACTTGAAAATAACAGCAGGCACGAACCCTTTTTCAGCGGCGCCCTCGTGATTTCAGCCGAGTATTTGAGTCTTTTTACCACAGGCGCTGCCCATAAACCGGATTACAATATCGCCTTTCCCGCCAAGCTGACGACCACCCGGCTGACCTGGGAGGATCTTGTCGTTCCGGGAGAGGTTGCTGAGCAGATTGATCATATTAATTGTTGGGTCCGACATGCCGGCACCATCATGGAAGAATGGGGGTATGACAGGATCCTGAAACCCGGATACCGAAGTCTGTTTTACGGTCCGCCCGGTACCGGCAAAACTTTGACGGCAACGTTGATCGGGCAAGGGGTGGGCATGGATGTGTACCGGATTGATCTTTCAATGATCGTCTCTAAATATATCGGCGAAACGGAAAAAAATCTGGCCAATGTATTTGACCAGGCCGAAAATCGGGACTGGATACTTTTTTTTGACGAAGCCGATGCCCTTTTTGGGAAAAGAACCCAGGCAAATTCATCCAATGACCGTCATGCCAACCAGGAAATTTCTTATCTTCTCCAGCGCATCGAAGATTTTCCTGGTTTGGTGATTTTGGCCACCAACCTGAAATCGAATATTGATGAGGCCTTTGCCCGGCGTTTCCAGTCCGTGGTCTACTTCCCCGAGCCCGATGCCGAAGATCGCCTGCAATTATGGCAAAAGGTTCTGGGCCTAAATCATCATAATCTGGATGAGGCAGCCGTCAGACAGATTGCCTCCAAATACCGCCTGACAGGCGGTGCCATTGTAAATGTGTTGAGGTATGCTGCCGTTCATGCCCTCAGAGAAGACCGGCGTCGGATCGAACAGGGAGATTTAATCAAAGGAATATCCAGGGAATTGGTCAAGGAGGGAAAAACACCCTGACGGCTTTTATTGCCCATGAACAGAAACGCGCTTGGATTTGTAAAAGAATTGAAAGCCCCGGCCGGCTGATGGCGGTTGGGGCTTGTTTTTTTTAAAATGACTCTGTATCTGTGTATTCGTTTGTTATCACTGATAAGAATACTTGAAAATTGACGCTGCTCTGGGATAAAATTAAGTTTTTTTGGGGTTCCTTTAGACCGGAAGCGTTAGGGTCTGTTGTCATGGGATGTTTAAAGTTGGAAAATTTTATTTTTTGAGAGCTAATAGTTAAGGGCTGACAGCCTGCCCAAAGGGTGCTAATTAAACTTAAGCGAAAGTTGGAAATATGAAAATACTTGTCATTAATTCAGGAAGTTCTTCCCTGAAATATAAATTGTTTGATTTAACCGGTCCCAAGGTTATTTGCGCGGGGTTGGTGGAACGAATCGGCAGTTCGGAAAGTAGTTTGGCCCATACCGTGTACCCTGATTCCGGTCCGGGTGAAAAAAGCGAGATGCTTGAAAACTTTGAAAATCACACCCAGGCCATTGAAAAGGTGGCTGATTTGCTGATGTCCGGTGAGCGGCCGCTTGTAACGTCAGCCCAGGAACTGGCCGCCATCGGGCACCGGGTGGCCCAGGGAGGTGAAATTTTTAAAGAAAACTGTATTGTGGATGCCGGGGCCATTGAGGGCGTCCGGAAGAATATTACGCTGGCTCCTTTGCATAATCCAGCCAATCTGGCCGGGATTGAAGCGGCCATGACCCATTTCCCCGGTGTGCCTTCGGTGGCCGTTTTTGATACGTTGTTTGCAAGCAGGCTTCCGGATTATGTGTACCGGTATGCCTTGCCCAACGAATACTACAGTCAATATAAAGTCCGGCGTTACGGATTTCATGGGACCTCCCACGCCTATGTCACCAAAAAGCTCGCCGGTTTGATGGGAAAACCGTTAAATGAATTGAGCAATATTGTCTGCCATTTAGGAAATGGGTCTTCCATCACTGCTGTGCAAGGCGGCGTGTGCCGGGAAACCTCCATGGGCATGACACCGACTTCCGGTTTGATCATGGGAACCCGCTGCGGTGATATTGATCCGGCTTTGCCGGCCTATCTTGCGTTCTGTACCGGGAAAAGCCCTGGCGAAATTCAGACCGTGCTTGACCGTGAAAGTGGTCTTACCGGGATCTGCGGTATGAATGATATGCGCGATATTCACAAGGCCATTAATTCTGGTGATGATAATGCCCGGCTCGCCTTTGAGATGCTGTGCCATGGTATTAAAAAATATATCGGGGCTTATTATGCCGTGTTGGGTCGTCTGGATGCCATTGCCTTTACCGCAGGTATCGGAGAAAATGACCCGGAAGTGCGCCGCAAAAGCCTGGAAGGGCTTGAGCATATGGGTATTATCTTGGATAAAGAGCGCAATGCCGGGTTGAGGGGGAAGGCCGCCCGTATTTCAACAGATGATAGCACCGTTGCAGTCTGGGTGGTGCCAACGGATGAAGAACTTGAGATTGCAACCATCTGCAAAGATCTTGTAAGTGAAAATGCTTGAGCCCCTGCAACGTGCTTTTTTTTAAACACTAATGGTCAAACACCATTACCAAAAGGTCATGTTTGGGTCATGTCGAGGTTAGATTCGAGTGATAAAAGATAAATCATGCTGGATGTGGCATGTTTAAGTTTAATTCAGGTCGCTAACAGATACGGCCATTTTAATCTAGCACACTTTCTTCTTTTCTTTTCCTTCCCGGGCGACTCGGCTTTTTGGCCGGGCCGCCCGGGCTTATTTATGGAACTGGATATTGTGATGGCGGGCGCTGTAAATGCGACATTGAATTGTGTGTCAGTTCTTTAAAGAATGTTACAATTTGGTGATACAAAAATGTATTATTCATTCAGATCACTTTTGATAGTTCAAAGCCGGCCCACACACAAATCAGTCCGGCGCTTAACTGGATCAATCCGTTCAGTACGGCCAGACCGATCTGTCCATTTCGCATGTATAAAAATAGTTCAAATCCGAAGGTTGAAAAGGTGGTGAACCCACCTAAAAATCCCGTAAAAATAAGGAGTCTGATCTCCGGGGGGAAAATTTGACGTGCATCGGCAATACCGCCTAAAAGCCCTATGATAAAGCATCCTAAGACGTTGACAGTGATGGTTCCCAAGGGAAGCGACGTGCTTTTGACGGCATTGATATACCCCTCATATACCAGAAAGCGGCAAATGGCTCCCATGGCACCGCCTAATCCTACCATTGCTATTTTAATCATTTTTGTAATTTACCCGTTTGTTTCGGTTGGGTTTAAGTGGCAATAAACCCGTTTAACCCATGACTGTTAAAAATGCCTCGCCCATTATGCATGGTATTGGACGTGACCAAATCAATTGGGACAGTCATAAATTAAAATGGAGATGAATACCACCTCTTTATTAAAATAAGCAGGCAGGCATAATTACAATTATGAATCATTGACACAATAATGTATCAAACTTTTGCAGATGCGCGCGAAATATATACGAAAAAGAAAATTAGATGCGGTTCAGAAATTTGTTTTAGAAACACCTTTTGCCGGGAAAAGAAGACAGACCCGGCAAATGGTTCTCTATACCAGTCTATCTGGTTTTCAACTGGATATTGTGCGAAGCGATGGTACGGCTCACGGCCTGGTTCATTTCGTCTAAGTCGAGATTAGAACGGTATTTCCCGTCCATTTCACGAATTTCAACCCCATCTATGGTTTTGCGTGTCAGTTTAAGCAGTACACTGAGTCCGAATGTCTTTTTAACTTCAAATATTTTTTTGTTGCTGTCCATTTTTATAAATCCTCTTAATAATAAATCCTTGATTTGTGTCTCAAATCATAAATTTTTAAAAGCAATTAGCGTACCATTGC
>Ga0193955_1001606_pt1 | contig 10465 bp, 14 predicted proteins | sample BB_6_MG_FD_140343 | JGI IMG/M metagenome (GOLD analysis project Ga0193955, IMG submission 140343) | Microbial mat bacterial communities from the Broadkill River, Lewes, Delaware, United States - BB_6_MG | ecosystem: Environmental > Aquatic > Freshwater > River > Microbial mats | place: USA... | reverse complement strand
TATATAATTTAAACCTTCTTCATATTGAGATTTACCAGTGCTTTCTATTACTCCAGATAAAGCTGATTGAAATACTCTTTTACCATATGATGCTGCTGCTGCAATTCCTATTCCATTTTGGATAGTTAATTGATTGTTAAGTAACGGACTTCCTGCGTTGCCTGTATCTTGTTGTGGACTTTCTGCAAAACCTGTTAAATTTGCGTTAGATACTGTATGTCTATATTCACTCATTATACATCAGCTTCTATAAAATCAAATTCTAATAGCTTAACACCATTAGTTTTGCGTGTACGAGTTCCACCAGATATATGAGCTAAATATTCAAATGTTTCTCCATCGTGAGTATGTTTAAAATCAAATAGAGTTTTTTTATCTAACTTATTCATTATCCATCTATATATAGCTTTTTCTAAAACAGTACCATTATAGTATATTCTAAGTTTACCAACACAGTTAGTTAAATTAATAGTTGATTTTCCTATCCCACTTGAATTACTAAGATTTGGATTAGCATTTGTTGCAAATACATCTGTATCTAATTTAAGTGTTTCATAAGCACCAGTATCATGTATTCTAGCTTCCCATGTATCTGCTGAATCATCCCAAATTTGACCGTTTTTAACTGCTGTCAACGCTACTTTGACACTATAAACTATATAGTAATTTCCACCTTCACCGAGTATTGCTGGTTGTTTATCACCACGATTAGTTTTAATAGCTACTTGGTAGCCGTTTAATTCAAACATCTTATTATTAAAGAAGTAAGTTCTAAACTCATCCATAGCTGTCATAACTTCAGTTTCTCTGCTTACTCTAAAAATAATGTTATACATTGCGTTGTAATCACTTCTATCGGCAAGGTCAACTGATGGCGTTTCTGTAAAGTATTCTTCTGATACTGGAATTGTTTCTTTTAAAGCATAATCAAAAGCGTTATTGCTTGATGTGTCAATAACTACTGGCATACCTTTATACATTGCTAATAAATAACCACCTTGAAATATTATTGATTGTGTATTAGCGTTTAATTGTTCTACTATTTTGTCATACATTAATTTTTTAAACATCTTTCACAGCTCCTAACTGTCGTAAAAACTTGTCATTACCTTCTTGCATAGATTGATCATTCTCTGAAGTACTATAATCTAATCCTAATATCCTACTCCATACCCATCTATCTATTTTGTTTTGTGCTACATCTATAAACCCTTTGTTCTTTGTTACCTCTTTTCCACTTATATAATGTTCGAATCCTTTTTGTTGATATATAACATATTCTACTGCATTAGTATTATATATGAATACCATTTCTTGTGGGTTTTCGTAATAATAAGGTGCATCTCTTACCATATTACCACTATCGCTGAATAATGACATATTGCTGATTGGTATTTCTATAAACTCACTTAGCTTAAGGTTAACCAATATTCCTTATACCTCTTCGTGCGATATTTATTACCCTTTTCATTATATGGTTTTTCCATTACCGATGCGATAGAACTAAACTCTGTTGCATTAGCGTTATTTTGTGGTACATTCTTAAATGATATTCTATCATATTGTTCAAAGTCTAATTGTGTTGTAGTCTTTACAATATCTTCTGTTACACCCATTAATACATTGCTCATAGGTGTTGTTGTGCTTTTTCTTCTTGTTTCAATATTACAATAAAACGGTATACCTTGCTGTGAGTAATTAATGTCGCTTTGCCCTTTTTCATTAGTCAATTTTTTAAATAGATACATTATGTTATTGGTATACTTGTTACGCATTAATAACCTACCTGATATTCATCTTCTGGAACTTCTCCGCATATTCTACCTTCTATATACACTTGTGCGTTATAGATAGGCATTATAACAGATTGAATCCATGTGAAGTCTTTATCATTAAACGATAAATCCCATTCATCATAGTAAGCTGCTTCTACCATTGCTATTAATGAATCAATGATGCCTTGTCGCTCACCGTTTTCATTTTTAAACACTTTGTATTCTATTAAATCTTTATGACTAAACCTACTTCTATTTGTATAAGGGCTTGTAATATATTTCTCATGCAATTTTCTTGCTTGTTTTTTTAACCTAAGCTCTGTGTTAGGCCATAATGAACTAATATCATTTAAACCTGTATAATGTATTGCTCCTGCTTCTGTTAGATAATAATATCTTCCTGTTAAATCATATTTAACATATTCATCTATTTCTATTGCCATTGTATCACCTCAATTTTAAAGAAGCCCCACAAATCGTGAGGCTATCTATATTTATTCCTTTGGAGCTTTCAGTGTTGCTAATTCAGCTTCTAACTTTTTGATAGTAGCTTTTAATTCTTTGTTTTCTTTCTTTAAGTTTTCGCTATCATCTTTATCTAATCCAACAAATTTAACTACTTGTTTTCCTTTAACTTCTGTGATAACTACTTCCTTCCATCCATCTTTTAAAAATTTATCTTTAAATTCAGGATTAATTTTAATACCTTCTGCGCCTTTAATCATACTAATTTTACTCATAATTTATTCTCCTTTTTATGCTTGTGCTGTATCATCACGAACAACGAAAATGTGGTCTGTTACTCCACCGTTAATATCGTTTAAATATACGAATGTATCCCATGTTGGATATACATTGATAAAGTAACCATTAACACCTGGTACTTCACCTGGTTCATTAATATAAATATCATCAAATGCTGGTACTGTTTCTGTTAATCCTACTGTTGCGAATAACATATCAATTGCAAATGATCCTGTTGCTGGTTCAAATGATAAGTTTGCGTTAGTTGGTGCGTAATCAAATGATGTAAATAATCTTTCTGTATCAATTACTTCAATAACTGCAATTTTATCAATGATAGAAATACGAGTATTTAAACTAGCTCCATCACCCATAATGTCAGTTGTGTCGATTTTTCTATCAAATGCTGTTGATTGTTCTAATAAATTCATAATAGTTGTACTTACATAAGAAACTAACATACCTGTAACAGAATGTCTACGAAGTTTAGCTTCACCATTTGCACTTGCTAATGCTTCTTTCCATCTATCATATACATTTGCTGTTGTATAAGTTGCAGTATCATATACAATTACATTTCCTGCTGCAATAGCTTTTGTTGCAACTGTTGAGAAGAATCTAGCATCAATTGTTGGATTCCATTGTGTTTTAACAAATTTGTCTAATGTGATAGTTGGATTTACTACTCCACCTGTTTGTTGCACATCTCTTTTGTCTAAATACATACTTACATATCTATCAAATGCAATTGTGTAAGTATCTTCATAGTTATCTACTTGTGTGATACCTGTTCCATCTACTGCTGCTGCTGCTCTACCATATGCTCTCATACCTGGTGTTTCAATACCATATCTCTTGAATACTTTTGCTGATTGCCAATCTACTGCATCAGTATCCGAAATTATAAATGGTGCTGAGTATGTTCCATTGATCATTGTTTCTAATGCTTTTTTGTCATAAGTTGTTGACGTAACTGTTAATGCCATAGTGTTTCACTCCTTTTTTTATCTATTCCATCTAGTTTTTCTTTCTTTTCCCTCTTCTTGTTGGTTCTGGTTATTTACACCAGGTGGAGTATAATTTCTTCCTTTATACTCTTTAGCCCAAGAAGGGTTTTTTTCAAGAATGTTTTTATAGATATCTTCGTATTTTGTATCATCTGTTTTTCTAACTTTCGCTAAATCAAAAACATCATCTACTCTTTCACTATTAAACGTTTTATTGATTTCCGTTTTTTGTTCATATTCGAAGATACTATTGTTTGCTTTATTTAAAGAATTTTCAGTAGTTTCATATTTCGTTTTAAATTCATTAGCTTGTTCTTCTAACTCTTTTAACTTTGCTGTTAATTCATTATCGTTAGACTTATAAATTTCTTTAGCTTTTTTAAATTCATCTTCCGAATCAAATCCTACTTCTTTAAATAATTGACTTCTTATTTCAGAGCTAAGTGTACTTTTTATCTCTTCCTTCTTAGCTTCAAAATGATTGTCCCTTACTGAATCGGCAAATTCATTAATCTCTTTATGGATTGATGCAATACTTTCATCAGTAAATTTTCCTTCTTTTAAACCGTTGTTTAATAATTCTTTTACTTTTTCAATTTTCATTTTATTTCTCCTTGTTTTAAGTGAGGTTTTGACTATTTCCCACTGCTTCGACCTCGAGTTTTACAAGACTCGACAACTTACATAAACTTTTTAATTTGTTGGTACATATCAATTGCTTCATCTTCGCTTGCACAAGTAATACCAAATCTTTGTCCATTTGAAGTAAAGCCTATTACCCAATCTTGTTCGCCTTCATTACCTTTGTTGTCATACATAATGTTAGATACATTTTCTAACTTAACAACACTTAAACCTTCTTTTGTATTAAACTCAATTAAACTTCTTTCTAAATCTAAATTCATATTTCCTCCTAATTAGTTGAATGTCAAATAACATCTGCATCCTATTCTTTGATTTGCGGGCAATGTTATATCTCCTGGACCATCAGCTAGATGTCCTTGAAGATCAAACTTGTCATCTATTTCTATTCTAACACCATTCATAATTTTATGATTAGAGTTAGGCAAATCTCTTACTTTACTATCTCCTTGTGTTCTCCATATTTTGTGAGTTAGTCCTGCACTTTTAGCATAAGTAACTTTTACTTGTTCTGCTAAAGCGTGAGTTTCTGTATCTATAATTCTTTTTACTCTTTTTGGGTTATCATATGTTTCTATTAATTTTCGTTCAATAGAAGCCAATGATTGTTGTTTGCTTATCATAGTTTTATAATCACTATAAATGTTTTTGCTTAAATTACTTTTAATTAACTTGTCTACATTATTTCTTTTAACCAATGTTTCTACTTTTATTCTTTTTGCTGTGTTTTTATTAGAATCATAGAATATACTTAACTTTTCGAAAGCTTTTTTCTTGTTTCCTTTGAACTGTTCGCCTTCACCTTTTAAATAAGCGTTAGTTAATTCATTAATTGTTTTAGTGAACTTTACTGGTCTATTTGGTTTTGCAAACTTAATAACCTCGTTTATTTTTTTTAATCTTCTAATAGTAAAATCACTTTTCTTACTTTTGAATATTTTTAATGTAACAGCACTTAAAACCATCATAAGTAATATATTGTTATCAAATCCATTTTGTTTTATTGGCACTTTATTAACAATACTTGTTATATCGCTTTTTTTCACCTTATCTTTGTCTTTAATTTGCTTATTTACAGTTAATGTAACTTGGTTTAAATAATCTTTATAATCCTTGTTAGACTTTGTTATTCCTAATTGTATAAATTGTTCATTTATTGTATCTATTAAAGATAAACTCATTCTTCATCATCTTCATTCTCTTCATTATCATCTTCGTTGCTTGTATCAAAGAACGCATCTTGTTTTTCCTTAGCTCTTTTATCTATTCTATCTAATTCTTCTTGTGCTTGATTAGGAGTTAGTTTCCTAATGTTAATCATGTAATCATAATCACTTCTAAGGTTTTCTGACACTTCTGTTCTTGCTACTTCTCCTTGTTTGTTATCATCAGTGATTATAGAATCATCAGCTATAAATTGAATATCTAGTTTATCTGCATCTATACCACCGAAAGCTAAACCTTCTAGTTGTAATACTTTAACTGAATTTTTTATAAGTTTTTCAACAAAATCTTGGATATTCTTTTCTTCATTTCTTTTTTCTGTATATGTTTTAGAACGTTTACTTATAACTTCAGTTGCTGTAAGAGAACCATCTGGGTTAAATGAATAATACCCAGCATCTAATCCTAATTGTACTGATATCAAATTCAATAATCCTTGACCCATATCAATAATTTCTTGTGATCTATAATCTCCTGAAAATGTAGTTATTTCATTTGTTACATCTAAAGCTCCATCAGGTGCTATTATAATCTCATCATTTTTATAATCAATACCTCTTGAAAAATCTCCATATTGGTTTGTAAATGATGTTAACCATTTTTGTGGGACTGCTTGTTTTTGTTTACCTGCTTTTAATTCACTATAAATGTTATCAATATTCATATTAAATAGTTCTATTAAATCTTCTGCATTGCTTGTAAATGGTAAACCTTCAGGTGTATCAAAGTCTACATTATTAGCTTTTGCATTTTTACCATATGTAATTAATATTTCATCAAAATTTTCTAATACAATAGTTTCTTCAGCTTCAGGAAACAAACTCTTTAACTCTGAACGTTTGTATTCTTCTTTATTCTTTTGATATGTGTATAATTCATTTGTAATAATTAAACTACCATTAATAATTTCATTAATAACTATCAATACATAACTGACTTTATCTTTTTTACCAATTTTAGCGTATTTAGCACCGCTAATATCAGTTTGTGTATACTGTATTGGAATATAGAAGTCTGCATCTATCCAATCATAAGTTAATTTTTTATTACTTATGTAAGGCATTGCAGCCATTCCACCAAGTGCATAAAAAGATTTTTCAGTTAAATTTTTTAAATTTAATATGAATTGTGTTTCTTTAAAAACATTTTGAAAATAGTTATCAACACTTGTATTGTTGTTAATTTTAATAATTGCTTTTTCTCCAAAACTTAATCTTGTCATATCTTCACATATAAACTTAGTAGGGTTAGCGTGCTTACCTACCCTTGTTGAAACAGCTTGTTTTACTTTGTCATAGAAAGATACATTATAAGAAGGATGTTCACACCCTGCATAGAGATTTTTAGCTTGTCTTTTAAAATATTGATATCCGTTTGTTTCATATAAATCTGGGTGTAAACTTTTTAATAACTCATAAGCTTTTGTTCTTATTAAACTTTGATATATCATTTTTATAAATCCTCCTATCTTTTTAAACAATATAATTACCTCCTACGAAGCATATTGCTAAATTCAAATTTATTGCCTATAACTTCATTTTGCATTATTGTTTCGTGTATTTGATTCATTTCTGATAAAGTGCTATATTCCTTAGCATCTAAAGAACCAATAAACTTTGCAGTTTTTTTATTATCTAATCTTTCATTGTTTTTCATTTCTGCTTTTTTGGTAGCTTCAATAAGATGTGGAACTCTCTCGCTATATTCAACTGCATCATAACCTAATAATATATTTTCAAATTGGATACGACTTTTAATATTTGATTTTTCTTGCAATAAGGTTTCTTTTTTATTTAATCTTGAAATTTGTATATACCATAATTGTCTTTCTTGCTTTATTCTTTCAAGTGCTAATCTGAATCCTTTATCTGCACTATCTACATAAACAGTGATATATTTAATATTTTTAACTTTGCAATACTCTTCATATACTCTTTTGCAAAACTTTTCAAACTCATCTAAGTAATCAAATATATCTTTGTCTTTTTGTAACTTAGGATCGTTTTGATGAAAAAACTCATCTAAATACAAAACTTTGTTATTTGTCCTTACAAATCCTGATAAGTGTAGATGGAAACTATCTGTATAACCTGTGTCAATTCCCATGTTTAATTTGTTAATATTGTTTTTCATTATTTCTTCATGAGATTTCACAAAGCTATCATCAAATTTTGGATAACATGGTCCTTCAGTAATTAAAACCCATCTACCTTCTATTTGTTGTAAAAACATATTAGGTGGCAATTTTTCTTTTAAATCTTCAACATCTTGTTGTGTAAACATAGGGTTATCTAAGAAGTGAAAGTGTAAAACAATATATTTCTTTTTATAACCATCTAAGATGTATGTTTGATAAAACTCGTGTGATTCATCACCCTCTGGATTACCTATAAACATATTTTTTCTATCTCTAAATGTTAATGTTCTACCAATAAGCTTAGATAACAAAGTTATACTAATAAGTGGTGCTTCATCTGCTAATACACTTCTATATGTAGAACCTCTCATATATCTATCAGCATTTTCTTTATCTAAACCAAAGTATCTAAACACACTTACTTTTCCTTTGTATCTTATATATAGATATCCATACTGTTTATTAATAAAATAACTTTTACCTTGTTTTACTTTTAAATCTAATAGATTTCTTCTTTCCATATAACCCAAGTCTTTTAAAAACAACATAAGATCTGTTATAACATTTTCATATACAATAGGTCTTGTTACACCAACAATAGCGTATCTGTTCCAACCTTTTGCTTTTTCTTCATCTTTTGTATTATAAGTCATTTCTAATCTATGTAATAACCAGGAGCGTGTTCCAATTAATGTTTTACCTGTTCTTATCGCTCCATGAACTATATACATATCGTTATTTGGAAATAATTCTTCTATATTGTGTAATACAACTTGCTTTTCACTAAACTCTGTAAACACTAACTTGGTTTACTACTAGGATCAATATATGATTCAGGACTATTTAATACTTTTACTGATTGCTTTTGCATTGTTATTATATAATTATCATTATAGCCTTCATCAACATTATTTTGTATTCCTAATTCTGCAAGTTGTCGTTTATAATTAAGTTCTTGAACTTTAATAGCTTTATCTAACAATGTTCCCATAATTGTATTTAATACTCCAATACCTCTTTCACTTGTTAATAAATTGTCAATTGTTGTTTGTTTATTTATACCATTGTATATTTTGTCAACAATTTGTACAGCTCTGTTATCTTCTACCATTTCATATAGTTTAACCATTTGCTTTTGTTGTGCTTTTTCTAAGCTGTTTAATATCTGTTTGTTTTTTTTATCTAACTGTACATTTTTATATTTAATTACACTTGCTCTTGATATTTTCATTCTCTCTGATATTTGAACATCACTCAAAGGTGGGTTTTGCTTCTTATACACTTGTATTTGCAATATTTGTTCATTGTTTAACGCCATTATAATTCACCTCAATCTGGTATGTAGCCCAGCCACTATATCTCAATATAATTATATCACTAATTAGACATATGTCAATTTAACGCAAAAAGAGTACACATATACATACTCTCTTCACTATCGATATTGCAATATATCCTCTTTTCCGCCCACACCTATATTTACAGTTTATCGTATCACAGTATGTGCTTTATATGTATATTGTAACATATGTTACATAAAAAGAAAAGAGAACACTACGGAAGTGTCCTCGATCCTGAAAGGAGATATTCAATTAAAGATATATAATCTTCATAAGTTATTATAACATTGTATTATAAATTAGTCAAAAGGAAAGAGCTAGTATCTCTACTAACTCAAGGAAGGGGATGTGTGAATAATTGAGACTTCGAATCTCGCACAACAACACTTTTTATCGTTGTTCACTCCGTGATTATTCACTCATGCTATGTAAGGGATAAGTTGCGACTAATGTCGCTGGCACTGAACAAATGGGGATTCTCGAATTGCCCTTCATTTCACCAATACGTCTATCGGTTATTTGCATCAGTCTTACAATGCTTCTACTCGTTCAGCATCAGCAACACCCAACTTTTTAATAAGTTCAATTAAACTTATATATGGCTTCTACAACCATTTCTCTATAAATGTTTGGTGTGTCGCTTATCTTTCGACTACATACATATTATAGCATATTGTGTTTTATATGTCTAATAGTTATGTATGCTAATTTAGTTATTTTCTTCTACATAAGTATAACATATAACTGAATGATTGTTAACATGTATAACATCACCATTCATTAATACCATTTTAGTTTTTGTGTTTGTCATTGTGAATGAATAAACTTCATATGTTTTGATGTATGAGTTATTATACTCTACTTCGCATCTACACTCTTTATCTCCTCTGCAAGCTGTTAATGATATAACTAAGAATAATATAACCATAACACTTAATAGTTTTTTCAATTTACTTCCTCCTCTACTATTGGAAAACTATCCATTAATTCATTATATCTTTGTTCTGCTTCATCCTCAACCCAATCTTCAAATTCATACCATTCTATGAGTCTCTGTTGATAATCTAATAAAAACTCTACTTCTTCTGGGCTTAAAGTTTCACCATTTGTCATTTTAGTAGATAAATACTGTTGATAATCTTCTAATAAATTATCAAAGTAAAAAGTTTCTCTATATAATTCATCAATAAAATCATCAATAAAATTATCATAATCATCAAGCCAATCAACATAATCTTGATGATTAGCCATAGCAATTAATGTTATTTCACTATTTTCACACGGAATCTCGACATAAATTATTTCTACATCATTTTCAGTAATTAACACTGGTACTTCTACATATTCAATTACTGTTTCAATTACAACTATTTCTTTCTCTACATATATATTTTCTGGTTCTCCACTACAAGCGGTTAATGATATTACAGCCAAGATCAATATTGCTAAGCTTAATATTTTTTTCATATTTCCTCCTAATACTTCTTATATTTTTTCTTCTTACTACCATACTTCTTATAAATGATTACTCGCCATAATCTGTTTATCTTCCAGAAGCGATAACTACTGTTCTTCGTTTTTAGCTTTTTCATATGC
>Ga0193955_1001603_pt1 | contig 10485 bp, 10 predicted proteins | sample BB_6_MG_FD_140343 | JGI IMG/M metagenome (GOLD analysis project Ga0193955, IMG submission 140343) | Microbial mat bacterial communities from the Broadkill River, Lewes, Delaware, United States - BB_6_MG | ecosystem: Environmental > Aquatic > Freshwater > River > Microbial mats | place: USA... | reverse complement strand
ACAACAACCATGACAAGATCAGGACCTTTTTTCATACCCTGCACTTCTTCTCTTATTATTTCGTTAATGTGGAAACATCCCAGTAAAACCGCTGCAAGTTTTCCATACTCTCTAAATAAATCAAGATTTCTTTTAACTATAGCAGCAAGTTAAACGATTTTCTTGACAGATCGCACAAAAAACCACAAATAGCCCCTTGATACTGCTTAATTTTCCCCGATTTTCGCAACAGTTGTCACAATATCGGTCAAAATCATAATGCCAACCAAAGAACCAAAGGCAGTGTCAGCATGGACAATATGGTTTGGCCCGTAATAATTGCGGCCATCATCTGTGCATCCCCACCTAGCTGACGAGCTAAAATATACCCAGAGGGCGCGGTAGGTACTGCAGAAAACACAACCAACAGACCCGTAACCAGCGGAGAAAGTTCCATCCATTGAGCAAAAAACAGCATAAATAGCGGAAATAACAATAATTTAATGATTCCTGACAACCACATCGCACTTTGCGCCGAGCGTAACGACGCAATATTCAAACCAGCGCCAACCGCTAACAAGCCTAGAGGCAGCGCCATCTGGCCTAGCAATTGCGCCACAGAAAGCAGTTCTGCATGCAACCCCACGCCAGACACGTTCAGCCCAATGCCCAATATACAAGCCAGTATCAGCGGATTCTTGACCAACGTACGAAGAAAACCTGATACACCTTTCCCAGAAGGGATATGGATAGAGAACACCAAAACACACAGCAAATTGATCAACGGAATCATTAAAGCAACCACAATTGCCGACAACGCAATGGCATCTTCACCAAATATTGCCGTAGCGACAGCTAAGGCCACATAGGTATTAAAACGAATAGCTCCCTGATAGAACGATGTAAACGCAGCTGATGACAAATGCATAATCGGCTTCAAACACAAACAGAGGACACTTCCAACTACCAGTAGGACAATAATCGCCAGAGCAATGTCATCAAAGGCGATCCCCGCCATATCCGCTGTACTTAATTTGCTAACCAACAGCACAGGAAATAATACGAAGTAGGTGAGCTTCTCAGCTGGCTCCCAAAAGCCATCTCCAGGAAAACCACTTTTACGTCCGGCAAACCCGATCATTAACAATGCAAACACTGGCCATAATGCGCTAAGAACCGAAAACATACTTGCGAACATCCCTAAGTAAGAGTATTTCTATGGACTGATTGAGCCCTACTGTGGCACACAGCATTATTATTGTTAAGGAAACCGTCTTATGACATCACTGGTATTAACCGTTATTGGGCCCGACAAACCTGGGCTCGTTGAACGCCTATCCCATACGATTGCCAAGCACGAAGGTAATTGGCTGGAATCCGGTCTGTCCCGCCTTGGAGGCAAATTTGCTGGCATCCTCGTTATCCAAGTGCCTGATGAGCAGGTTACTGCGCTACATAAAGCCCTGCAAGATTTACAAAATAGCGGCCTGAAAATTATTGCCGAGTCTGCGGATGATCAGGAACGAGCCACCGACTTGCGACCTTTTACATTGGAATTAGTGGGACACGACAAACCAGGGATCGTGCGTGAAATATCCCAGGCGCTCGCACAACGGCACATTAATGTGGAGACATTAAAAACCGAACTGGTATCAGGCTCCATGTCTGCAGAGTTACTATTTAAAGCCGAAGCGCACTTACTAGCACCAGCGGATTTTGACATGGACGAACTACAGGGAGCAATTGAAGGGATCGCCAGCGACCTGATGGTGGATATTACACTAAACGACTAAATACCCCTGCGCGTGCTTGCTTCATCGAAGGTTAATCCGGCATAGCGTTTTATAGACCATCTCACTAACTTTTCGGAGCAGAAATATGGGAGTTTTTTCTTGGATCATCATGGGTCTACTAGCGGGCGCTGTTGCCAAATGGTTAATGCCAGGTAAGGATCCAGGCGGATTTTTTATCACCATGATTCTGGGTATTGCCGGCGGTATCGTTGGTGGTTATATAGGCACTATGCTTGGGTTTGGTAAGGTAGATGGCTTCAACTTAGGCAGCTTTGGTCTAGCCACTGCCGGAGCGGTCTTGCTGTTATTTATCTACCGCAACATCAAAGGTCGCAGCTAAGCTGACAACAAGGTGGTTAAACCTCATAGCCACCTTGTTAATCATTATCTGCCGTTAACTCTTCCAGTTTTATCATCGCCCAGTCAACTGGCAACTCAGCTTGGCATACCCTATTTCGGCCTGAATGCTTTGCCCTATATAGCGCATCGTCCGCTCTTTTCATCCATTCTCGGGCTGATTCGATCTCACCCAACTCTGCCACACCGACCGACACGGTGACATAGTGGCCTGAGATCAACTTCGTTTGTTCCAGCAGACCTCTTGCCTGTTCAGCTAAACTAAGCGCATCCTCTAAACCGCCATTGGTTAAGACAACAAACTCTTCTCCACCAAAACGGTATAAGCGCTCTTCTTCTCGGATCATTCCCTTCAGAAAATCAACGAACCGCTGTAGGAAAATATCACCCGTCGCATGCCCAAACTGGTCATTAATTTGTTTAAAATGGTCAACATCAAATAACACCAGAGAAACAGCGTTTTTTCTGTTTTGGTAATTGGAAACAGCTTTCTCTATATCGTCATCCAAAGAACGCCGGTTATAGGCACCGGTCAGAGGATCAATCGTCGCCTCTTGAGATAAACGACGCCGATCTCGTGCCATTCGCACTGAGAAAATTGACGAAAACAGACAAACGAGCACGTAGGAGACCTGAAAGCTGAATAACTGCAACCAACCCAACTCATCAAGCACAATATAAGACAGCGCCAGCAACGAAAGTACGCTAATTATCAAAGCTTCGCGCAGGCGAACCATAAAGAAACCTGCAACAGCTGTCGGATAAGACCAGAACAGCATGTCAGCGCCCTTGAGTATGGTTACTGTTAGCATCCCTACCGTATAAACTAAGGTAAATAGAAGGCTTACTAATCTAAAGTAAGCTCGGTTGCCTGAAAGCGCCACCAATATCACCATCCCAATAACAATAAGAAGATCAATCAGGCCTAACGTATATTCACCCTGAATAAATCGCCACACACTAAAAGGGAGTATCGCAACCACCCCAAGCGCCCCTTGCACACGCATCAAGTCCATTTCAGGCGAACTATCAGGTCGAGAGGTTTTGTAGCGCGCTATAATTCTGTCAAACAACATATTTCCCTTGCGCAGTTTGAAACTTCAGAGTGTATTCATTCACACGAAAAAGTACTAGCAATAAAAAAGCGGGCATTCGCCCGCTTTGAGAGTCAACTAGATGCGCTGTTGCAACCGTGATTTGCCGCGGGCCACCGCTGCCCTAACCTGACTGGGTGCTGTGCCACCTATATGATTTCTCGCAGAAACAGAGCCTTCTAGTGTCAGAACCTCAAACACATCGGCACCGATTGTGTCAGAAAATTGCTGAAGCTCTTCAAGTGACATTTCACCTAAATCTTTACCTGACTCAATCCCATAGGCTACAGACTTACCAACCACTTCGTGGGCATCACGGAACGGCATACCTTTACGCACCAGATAATCCGCTAGGTCGGTTGCTGTTGAGAAACCACGTAGCGCAGCTTCTCGCATGTTCTCTTTGCGTGACTCCAAGGCTGGTACCATGTCAGCAAAAGCACGTAAGCAGCCTTTTACCGTATCAATGGCATCAAACAATGGCTCTTTATCTTCTTGATTATCTTTGTTGTAGGCCAAAGGTTGAGACTTCATTAGCGTTAGAAGACTCATTAAATGTCCATAAACACGCCCAGACTTACCACGCACCAACTCAGGCACATCGGGGTTCTTTTTCTGTGGCATAATGGAGGAGCCTGTACAGAAACGATCTGGCAAGTTGATGAAGTTAAATTGTGCAGAGGTCCACAGCACCAGCTCTTCCGACATACGGGTCATATGCATCATCAACACACTGGAGGCTGCACAAAATTCAATAGCGAAATCACGGTCTGATACGGCATCTAGTGAGTTTTCTGCCGGTGCATCAAAGCCTAACAACTTACAAGTGATCTCACGTTGAATAGGGTAAGTCGTGCCTGCCAAGGCTGCTGCTCCTAACGGCATAATATTGACCCGCTTACGAGTATCTACGAAGCGCTCATAGTCGCGGCTCAACATTTCAAACCATGCCAGCAAATGATGCCCAAACGTGACCGGCTGCGCGGTTTGCAAATGCGTAAAGCCAGGCATAATCGTGTCAGCTTCCTGTTCAGCCAACATCAGCAGGCCTTCTTGCAAACGCGTAATTTCGGACAAAATAAGATCAATCTCATCGCGCACATACAAACGGATGTCGGTTGCTACTTGATCATTACGCGAACGGCCGGTGTGCAGCTTTTTACCTGTAATCCCGATCTTAGCTGTTAGTGCAGCTTCGATGTTCATATGAACATCTTCCAGCGCTATAGACCATTCAAAGCGCCCAGCCTCAATATCTTGCTGAATCTCAGACAATCCCTGAATAATAGCGTCACGCTCCTCTTCTGTAAGCACACCCGCTTCTGTCAGCATGGTGGCATGAGCAACGGAACCTTGAATATCTTGTCGATACATACGTTGATCAAACTCAACAGATGCCGTAAAACGTGCGACAAACGCATCGGTAGGTTCATTAAAACGACCACCCCATTGCTGGTTGGTTTTATTGCTCATGCGAAGGACCTCATTACTCAATCAGGACAGACCTTTCTGGTCTGAAGAATCTCGCGATTATAGCAGTTTTCTGCTCAGATGGAGCCATCTCTTGATATATGCCAGCCCCCACAATGGTGATGATCTGTTACAATCGCCTGATTCGCCGTAACAGGCTGGTAGACGTCATTACTTCAGGACAGGATTATGCAGAAAAACCTTGTGCGCATTGCAACCCGGAAAAGCCTGCTCGCCCTATGGCAAGCTGAATACGTAAAGGCAGAATTGGAAAAACACCATCCAGGTATTCAAGTTGAGCTGCTGGGCATGACAACACGGGGCGACAAGATTCTGGATACACCACTTGCCAAGGTTGGCGGTAAAGGCCTGTTTGTCAAAGAGTTAGAAGTCGCCATGCTGGAAGATCGAGCCGACATTGCTGTTCATTCAATGAAGGACGTTCCTATGGAGTTTCCAGATGGACTCGGACTATCCGTTATCTGCCCCCGCGAAAAGCCTACGGATGCCTTCGTCTCTAATAAATTCCAATCATTATCTGAATTACCGCAGGGCGCGATAGTTGGCACCTCGTCACTTCGCCGTCAGGCACTCCTTAGAGAACAACGTCCCGACTTAGAGATTCAAGATTTACGAGGCAACGTACAAACACGCCTAGGCAAATTAGATGATGGTCAATATGACGCCATCATTCTGGCAACAGCGGGACTGGTACGATTAGGGCTGCAAGACCGAATCAGCAGTGAACTGTCCGATGATATTAGCCTACCTGCAGGCGGACAAGGCGCTGTCGGTATCGAGTGCCGTACAAATGACGAAGCTATCAAGGCACTGCTAGCCCCCTTACACCATCCACAAACGGCGTACTGTGTACTCGCAGAGCGCGCCATGAATAAGCGTTTAGAAGGCGGCTGCCAAGTCCCTATCGCCTGCTATGCAACACTCAACGACGCCGGTAATGAAATCTACCTTAGGGGCTTAGTTGCACGCCCTGACGGGACGACTGTATTACGCGATGAAGAGCGAGGCGCACCTGACGACGCCGAACAGATCGGTATTCGCCTTGCCGAACGGCTACTCGCGGCTGGAGCTGATGAAATTTTGAGTGAAGTCTATGCCGGCAACAACAACTAATAACGACCTGCCAGACCTTTCTGAGCAGCACGTTTTAGTGACACGACCAATCCATCAAGCGGCAGAACAAATCCGTCTGCTTGAAAGCTGTGGTGCAGAAGTTACCCACCTTCCTATGCTGGATATATCACCAATAGACAGCAATGATGCTCGTTACTGCCTTTTAAAAACACAGATGATGAATCTGGACCTCTACCATATCATCATCTGTATCAGCCCTAATGCAGCCACATTAGCCCACGAATGGATTGACCAATATTGGCCACAACTGCCTATCAACATTGACTGGTATGCAATTGGGAAAAAAACAGCGGCTTTACTGAATAGTTTTGATATTCCTGCCCGATACTCTCCGGCAGGTTTTGACTCTGAGGCTATGCTTACCATGCCTGCGCTACAGTCACTGAACAATAAAAAAGTTCTTATTCTAAGAGGAAGCAGCGGGCGAACCACTCTCGCAGAAACCTTAACCAGACGCGGCGCCCATGTTGAGTACGCCAATTTATATGATCGACAAACACCGATTTATGGTGATAGTCATATCAAAAGTACTATTTATAATAGCGCCCTTTCCTCTATCCTGATTACCAGTGGCGAAGCACTCGCCAACTTTGTTACAGTTGCTGCAGGGCAACACAAACAATTCAGCACTGATTCACTGCACGGACTCTATCTTGTGGTTCCTAGTGCACGCATTGCTGAGCAAGCCCGACTGATGGGATTTACACGAATAAAGGTAGCGCAAGGACCGGATGATATCTCCATGGTAAAAGCGCTAAACCCAGCCAACGACTCGGAAACCGACGCATGAAAAAGACCGAGAATACACCGAAAGATACGAAGAATAACGACGTAAACGAGCCAGAGAAGGCATCCGTAGACGCACCCGAACCAACCACTACCGAATCAGCTGAGTCAATCATAGATACAGCGAATCATGATTCTAAGGAAGCTTCTGCTGACAGCGAACCAGCTCCGCAGAGCACTGAAAAGATCACCGATGAGGCCATATCAGAGCCAACATCCCCAGAAGCTCCCGTAGCAGCCTCTGCCGCAGCATCCAGTACTGCTGAAGCAAAACAAGGCGCCACCTGGCCTGGAAAGCTCGCACTCGTTGTTTCGATCATCGCTCTAGGGGCCAGTGGTTATCTGTACTGGCAATCCATGCAGAAAATGCAGTCTGACACATCTACTATTGCTTCGCTCCAGTCAGACATGAAACAAGCCGTCGAAGAAGCCAAAGCCCAAGTGACCGACGCTAAAGCCCTTGTCACCTCCCAAGTTAACTCGGTTAACCAAAACCTCACCATGCTGCAAAATCAAAGCAGTAAGGAGCAAAAGGGCATTGAGGAGCTACAAGCACGCCTGACCCAGAGCATCCAGCAGGTCATGGCTAAACAAACCAACAGCCGCAAAGATTGGCTCCTCGCAGAAACGGAGTATCTCTTACGCCTAGCCAATCAACGGATTTTGATGGAGAACACCTCGGAAGGCGCTCTAGCGCTACTGAAGTCTGCTGATAAGATTTTAAAAGAAACCGATGATGTTTCCATCTATGCCGTACGAAAAGCACTGGCATCCGATATCGCAGCCCTAGAGTCTGTACCAACCTTTGATCTGGAAGGCAGCTACCTGAAGCTAGCCGCACTGAACGAGCAAGTAAACAATTTGCGTCTCATTCCACTAACCGACAAGAATAAACTACCTTCCTTAATCAAAGAAGTTACACCAGAGAGTGTTAGTGAAGCGTGGACACAAGACTTGAAAGAGTCTTGGGCGAAGGCTGTCGACAAACTAGAAAAACTGGTTGTTATTCAGCATCGCGATGAAAAGATAGAACCACTACTCTCACCAGAGCAAACCTATTATCTACAGCAAAATTTGCACCTGATGCTAGAGCAAGCCCAATTGTCATTACTGCAGAAAAAACAAACGGCGTTTGATCGCAGCCTCGAAAAAGCAGAAGGTTGGATTAATACTTATTTCGAAGAGAAAGACCCTACAACACAAGCGTTGCTTAGAGGCATAGGTGAACTGAAAAGTCTGAAAATCTCTCCAGAGATGCCCGATATCAGCGGCTCACTTAATTCGCTCAAAAGCTATCTCCAACAGATGACCAAACTTAAGGAAGAAGGAGCAGCCTAATGAAAAAACTGTTTCTGCTTCTCTTAATCGTTCTTGCCCTTGGCGCTTGGGTCGGCGAAAAAATGGTGCAAGACCCAGGCTATGTTTTAATCGCTTATAACGAGAGTACGATTGAAACCAGTTTGTGGGTTCTACTTGTTGCGCTATTTCTGGGCTTTTTACTGGCTCACTGGGCCGTTAATCTGTTTTTTAAAGCCCGGTTCCCGACCGCCAAATTGCGCGACTGGCGTGAACGTCGCTCTGCTAAGCTAGCACAAGGCAAAACACTCAAAGGCTTGTTGGCTCTATCTGAGGGCCGTTGGTGGAAAGCTCAACGCCTGCTCACACAGTCGGCCGAAGTATCAGGACAGCCTCTAATTAACTATATCGCCGCTGCTCGTGCTGCCCATGAACAACGCGAAGATAAGGCGGCGGATGAGCTTCTGCAACAAGCGCGCAACAGCGTCCCTCAAGCAGAACTTGCCATTGGTATTACTCAAGTCCAGATACAATTGGAAAGAGGCCAATTAGAGCCTTGTTTGGCTACACTTTTGCGCTTACGCCGGTTAGCTCCTAAACATACTTATGTACTGCGCTTACTTAAAGATGTTTATGTTCGCCTACAAGATTGGCAAGAGCTAACTAGCCTCATCCCTGAGCTTCGTAAACTCAAAGTTTTAGATGAGCAGGAGATCGCATCCCTTGAGCAAACCTGCTATGCCAACTTGCTGGGTAGCGCCTTGGCGAAACTGCCTGTAGAAGCGGATGACGACACCCGCCTGAAGACGCTCACCAAAGAGTGGCAAAGCATCCCCAGTGGCATGGCCCGTGATGAATCACTGGTACGCAACTATGTTGAGCTACTTGTTGAAGCTGGCTCCGAAGCTAAAGCCGAGCAGTTCTTACGAGAGCAAATCAAGCGCCAGTGGGATGAGGGTCTTGTTAAAATGTATGGTCGCGTTCAGGGTGAAGATGCACACAAACAACTGGAAGTCGCTAAAGGCTGGTTGAAGAAATATCCGGAAAGCGCTGCATTAAAACTGACTCTAGGCCGCCTCTCTATGCGTAATGAGCACTGGGGAAAAGCGGCTGACTATCTGGAAGAGAGTTTGGCAATCGAGAAGTCCCCAGAGGCTTACGGGGAGCTTACACGCCTTCTGCAGCACCTTGGTGATAGCGAGCGCTCACTTAGCATTATGCAAGAAGGGTTAACACTGATGGGTGAAGAGCTTCCTAGCTTACCTTTGCCCGACAAACGCCCAACCCCATAATTTGCGATGCCTTGATTAGCAAAAAGCTCGAAGCCTAAAACGGGTTCGAGCTTTTTGCTGATTGTCTTTATTTGTGACTCATCTATTTTTTAGGTCTTGGCGCATAAGCAAATACATCAGAGTGCATCTGCTCCTCTTTCAGCCCTTTCTCTTCTAATGCGTCCAATAACGCATACACCATCGCTGGAGACCCACTGGTATAAACAACCACATCCTCCAATGAATCAAAATCTTGTTTGATTGCATTGGGCAACAGATCAACACGCCCCGTCCAACCACACTGATCACCGGGTTCGCTAACAACGGGATGGTACGTTACGTTAGGATTTTGAGCGGCCCACTCAAGGGGCAACTCGAGGTGATATAAATCACCTGCGACGCGCGCGCCCCAATAAAGGTAAATGGGGTTATTCTTACCACTAGCTAACAGGTGCTCCATGATGCTTTTGATTTGAGCAAACCCTGTACTAGCTGCTGCTAAGATAACAGGGGTGTTCTCAGCAAGCTGATCTGCCCGCAAATAACATTCCCCTTTTGGAATCTCTATCTCCACCTGCTTTTTTGTCTGCAAATGATGAAGAATAGCGCTCGACATATCACTGCCAGCCACTTCTCGAATATGAAGTTCCAAGTTTCGCCCAGCTTCAGGGGCACTGCCGATAGAAAACGCCGCCTGACGCCCATCCGGCAAGATGATCTCCAAATACTGACCTGCATAGAATGCTACAGCCTGAGATGCCGTTGCAGGCAGCACTAACGAAACTCGATAAACGTCGTTATTCAGCTTCTCAACCTGTGCAATATCACAATTCAAACGTTTCACTGTTTGTTCTCCAGGGCGCTTCAGCCCTTTTATATTCACCCATAGATCACTTAACGGGACTGACGTACACGCCAGCCCGACAATATCGCTCTCCTTTTTATTGTTATACGCATGGAGATGCTTTTTCGGATAGTGTTGTTGAATCTCTCCCAAGATCAGCTCAAACTCGCAAATTTCGCAGACACCATTACGGCAGCTACGTGGCATACGGTAACCATGCCGCTCCAAAAGCTGCAGCAAAGTTTCACCAGGCTCCATGTCTAACCACAGCGGCTGATCATTTAAACGGACCCTAAACCTACTGGGCGTCATCCATTATTCCCAGCTCATCCCACGAGTCGTCAACTCGCTGCTTAATCTCATCGGACATTTTAATCGGCTCACCCCACTCACGATCCGTTTCACCGGGCCACTTATTGGTGGCATCCATACCCATTTTT
>Ga0193955_1001599_pt1 | contig 10491 bp, 9 predicted proteins | sample BB_6_MG_FD_140343 | JGI IMG/M metagenome (GOLD analysis project Ga0193955, IMG submission 140343) | Microbial mat bacterial communities from the Broadkill River, Lewes, Delaware, United States - BB_6_MG | ecosystem: Environmental > Aquatic > Freshwater > River > Microbial mats | place: USA... | reverse complement strand
CGGATCTTCCGATCCTGATGCTCAGCATTTACCCTGAAGATCAATACGCCATCCGGACCATCAAAGCCGGCGTATCCGGCTACCTGACCAAAGACAGCGCCCCTGAAGAACTGGTTGAGGCGATTCGGAAAGTGGCCCGCGGCGGTAAATACATCAGTGCTTCGTTGTCGGAAAAACTGGCCGAGTATCTGGAAAATAAATCAGAGCGTGCACTTCATGAAAATCTATCAGACCGGGAATACCAGGTGATGGTCATGATTGCTGCCGGAAAAACTGTATCCCAGATCGCCGAAGAGATGTGCCTGAGCGTTAAAACCATCAGTACCAACCGGTCCCGGGCACTGGCCAAAATGGGCATGGATAATAATTCCCAGTTCACCCATTATGCGGTGAAACAAGGGCTTGTTTAGTAAAAACAAGAACAATCGATTTTTCGAAAAAAAAACGTTGGGTTTTCGAAAAATCGGTTGTTGAATGTCAGTTCAATAATCACTGTTTTAAGGTCTGCCGTTTTTATTGGCAGTAATATTGGTAGTAGGGGCAGTCGTTGTCGCAGGATCCATCTTTTTTCTGATCCCGGGCCCGCTGCTGACCTGCGGCCATGGCCAGGGTGGCGCTGAATAATACAACCATAAGAGCGACGATGCTTTTTTTAAAGATTTTTTTCATGACTTAAGTCTCCTTAAAATTTAAAGTACAGTTGGTTGGTGTTCCTGGTCTTGCTTTTTGCTGTTAAACAGATTGCTCATAATCTGTCTATTGCAGAATTGACTTCATCATATATATTCATAGTAATATCGTAAATCAGCGCAACTCTCTTTTTGATGTCAGTGTTTGTCCTACAAATTTATGGCTGTTTTTTGGCTCCAACCATTTGTTTGTCTTCATTACGTCGTATTTTTAAACTAATTCCGTATTGCATTGATGATGTAGTTGGGTGGTTTATTGTCTGTGATTCTTAGTTGACTTTTTCTTTTTATTTTGAAAAGTATGGGTCGGAATCCATAATGAGTGTTTGGCTCAATATTTTTTACAGCCTAATCAAATTGCTCGCAATATATTGAGAATCATAGGATTCGTCATGCGCGTTTATTTGAGCGATTTATTAGTAAATGGTCATGCGCGTTTATCTTTTGTTAGGGTTCAGCCGTTTGCTATGGATCGTTATCAACAAAAGAGAGGAGAAAAGAAAGATGAAGTGCAGATTTTGTTTTACTTTAGCCCTTGTGTTAGTGTTGATCTTGTCCGCTCTGCCTGCTGTCGCCCAAGAGCCACAGGAATGTTTTTTATCAAGCCTGCATCACACCGGTGAAGGTATGCGGCACTGGTATGAGGCCAAGGACGGCTTCATGGCGATAAGCGGCGTGCCGTACGACGCCCTTGGCTGTAAAAATTGTCATGTGCAAAGCTGTGATGACTGCCATCTCCAAAAAACAGAGGATGGGTGTGACTACTCAACCGAGACAGCCCGGTCAAGTGACACCTGTCTTAAATGCCATGCCCGTGAAAAAGCCACAGCCAAGTATGATGAGGCCAATGCATGTATGGGCGTCCATGCGAAAAACAATATGGGGTGCATGGATTGTCACAGCAAAAGAGAGGTTCACGGAGATGGAAAAGCTTACACCAGCATGAGGCAGGACGGAGCGATGGATACAGCCTGCACCGATTGCCATACAAAAGACACAACAGAATATCCCGTGCTGCCCGACACCAAATCCCATACCGTGCATAAGGGTAAACTGGCTTGCAACGCGTGTCATGTGCAAAACTCCATGACATGCTACAATTGCCATCTCGGTGTCCTTGCCGAGACAAAATGCAAGCCCAAAAGTTTTGCAGCCAAAGCCAAGGATTTTTTGCTTTTGGTAAAATACAAAGGACAAATTACAAGCGGCACCATGCAGAGTTTAGTTGGAAAAAACAACGAACCGTTTATTTCCTATGTGCCTTATTATACCCATTCCATTATGTGTGAAGGCAGAAAATGCGAGCAATGCCACGCCACGGAAGCGGTCAAAACCCTTGCGGCATCCAAAGAATTTACCCCAGCCGTGTTTAAGGACGGCAAACTTGAATTTTATAAAGGGATCATTCCTGTGGTGCCTGGGTTGTTGAACTGGCCCTTCTTGGAAAAGAAAGGGGATCAGTGGGTGCAGTTCGAACCCAAGACAAAACCCCTTGTCCAGATGGCGCTATATGCCGAACCGTTCTCCCCGAAGGATTTGAAAAATTTGAAAGTTAAGATTAAATACGAAGAATAGCAGACAGATGTAAGACTAATATTGTTTCGGGTTCCGGCGTAATACAACTGTGTTACCTCATGCATGCTTATCCCATTGCCGGAACCCTTTATTTAAAGTCAACATAAAGGCGTTTGTTTCCCGCAGCATCGTACGCTGTAGCAAGCCCAAAACACGTCAAAGCCGCCCTGATTTACCCTTGACAGTTCACACCCTCTTATCTACCATGGCCTTTCATTGTGGCCTTGCGTGTAAAAATGATAATTTACGGGTGTATATAATTTTGAAATATTTCCTGACGGCATCTGAATGTTTTTGGCCGGGTCAGTGATTCATGGAACCAAATAGATTAGATGATTTGACAGAACAGGCCGTGGCCGGTCTTTTAGAAGGGAGCGGTGCGCCGGATCAGCCTTTTTGCAGGCAGCGCACTTACGCGGATATCCGTGCCATGGCCCATGCGATTCTGGATCAGTGCCCTGGGGCAGGTGATCAACAAGGACATCTTGCCGTATTTTCCACGGACAGGGCTGTTACCGCTGCCGCCATTATTGCCCGGCTTGCCGGCGGCCCCATACTGGTTTTGCCCCATGATATTTCGGATGAGGCGCTTATGGATCTGGCAAGTGACCCGGAACATACATGGGTGGTGGCTGATCCGGGTCGGACCTTGCCCGGCCGTTTCAAGACCGTTGTCGCTCAATCGGATGATCACCGCGGTGACACCCGTCCATTAACCCCCGCCATTGATTCGGATGCCCCCCTGCTTAAACTGTATACCGGCGGCTCCACGGGAAAACCGGCCATATGGACCAAGACCGTGGCCAATATCATGGGCGAAGCGCTCTTTCAGGTGAACACCCATGGCATCTGTCAAGAGGACGTGGTGGTTGCCACGGTGCCCCCCTATCATATCTACGGTCTGCTTTTTTCCGTGGCGGCTCCAATGCTTGCTGGCGCAAGGGTGGCGGATCAAATCTGCGGCTTTCCCCATGAAATCATCAATCTGGTCGCGGATACGGCGGCAACCATTCTTGTCAGTGTCCCGGCCCATTTCAGAGCCTTGACAGGTCATAATTTGGGGAACCATGGTCTGCGTCTGGCATTTTCGTCGGCAGGTGTGCTGGATGAAACGGATGAAACGGATTTTCGCCAAAGAAATAATGTTCCCGTCATGGAAGTATACGGATCAACGGAAACCGGCGGCATCGCCTTTCGGTGCCGGGGACGCGACGAAACTTTTTTTTCGCCTTTCAATGTTATTGAAACAAAGATTGCACAAGAGACTATAAAGATTAAATCGCCATTTGTTTCCCCTGAAATCCTTCGGGATGATTTGGGATTTTACCTGGTGCCGGACAGGGTAAAACCATGTTCGGGCAATCGTTTCGCCATCCTTGGCAGATCGGATGCCGTTGTAAAAATTGCCGGCATTCGGGTGGACCTGGATCAGGTGCTGGCGGTTTTGAAAACCATGGATGGTGTCAGGGATGCGTTGGTCCTGACCAAGCCTGTGCCCCGGGGCCGGGCCTTTGACATTTGTGCCCTTGTGGAAGGCGACTGCACCCATGCTGATATCCGGCAATTTCTCTCCGGACGGCTTGAGGCCGTGGCCCATCCCCGTCGCATCAAAGTTGTGGACCACATGCCCATGACCCGTTCGGGAAAGTATGACAGGGCTGCGGTTGCGGCGTTATTTGAAACAAACCAAGGCAAAGCAGAATGAACCGCAGAGTAGTGATAACAGGATATGGTGTCATCTCTCCCATCGGGGAGACCGAGGATGAGATCATCCGGCATCTGACCCAGGGTATTTCCGGGGTTAAAAAACTTGAAGATGACGGATTTTTGTCCGAGTTTATCCAGTCCGGTGTCTATGGCAGGATTGATTATCCCAAGACCTATCCCTTTGAACGCAATCATCGCAAGACCATGGGGCCGGTGGCCTTTGTTGCCTGTGAGTCCGCCCGGCGGGCCATTGAACAATCGGGGCTGGACAAGGCGTTTTTGACGTCCGGAGATGTCGGGGTGGCGTTCGGCTCCATCCATGGCAGCCCCTTTGTCCAGCGTGAGATCATGAAGGCCTATTTCAAGGCCGATAACGACGGCAGTCCAGGCATCAATGCGGCTGATTTCTTAAAATCCATGGCCCACACCACAGCCGTGAACATCACAAAGATGTTCGGCATATCCGGCCGGGTCATAAGTCCCTGTACGGCATGCACCACCAGCAGCCAGTCCATCGGTTTTGGCTATGAAGCCATTCGGTTCGGTATGCAGGAGGCCATGGTGTGCGGCGGTGCCGACGAATATGACACCTCAACCGTGGCTGTCTTTGACAATCTTCGGGCCTGCTCCATCCGCTTCAACGACACCCCGCATCTTACCCCGAGACCCTTTGACAGCCTGCGGGACGGCATGGTGGTGGGCGAAGGGGCCGGTGCCCTTGTGCTCGAGTCCCTGGACCATGCCAAACAACGTGGCGCAACCATCCTGGGCGAAGTGGTGGGCTTTGCCTCCAACAACAACGGCGGAGACATGATTCTGCCCAACCTGGCAGGCATCAGCCGGACATTGACCCTGGCCCTGGACGATGCGCAGATGTCCAGCCAAGACGTTGATTTCATCAGCGCCCACGCCACCGCCACCCGCCAGGGAGACACCATAGAAGCCATGGCCATCCATAATGTGTATGGAGAAAAAACACGGGTCACGGCCCTGAAAAGCTACATGGGGCATACCATTGCCGCCTGCGGGGCCATTGAGACCATCATTACTTTGATGATGATGAAGCACGGGTTTATTCCGCCCACCCTCAACCTTGACTCCGTTGATGAATCCTGTGCCATGCTCAACCATACACGGCAGGTGCTTGATGAGCAGATCCATACGGCATCGGTGCAGAATTTTGCCTTTGGCGGGGTGAATACCGCCCTTGTATTAAAGAAGTTCACTTGATGGGCCCAAAATCTTCAAACGCCGTACACGCGACTAAATCAAAGGGCACTGTTCTTTTGTCCTTTACCCGGGATCTGGTGGTCACCTTGCTGCTGTGGGGCTATTTTCTTTTTGGATTTATTTTGTTTTTTTCCCCGTTTTACCTGATCGCCTTTGTGTGTCCGCCCATACGGGAAATGGCAGTTCAATGTCTCAATTCCCTGTTTTACAAAGGGTTTTTCTTGCTGCTGCGCATGCTGATGCCGGGCCTTACCCTGCACATAGACCCAAAAATCAAAGATCTTGAAAACGGCATCATTGTCTGCAATCATGTCTCCTATCTGGATCCTTTGATGATGATCAGTTTGTTCCAGCGGCATAAAACCATTGTAAAAGCCACTTTTTTCAAGGTGCCGGTATTCGGGTGGGTTATAAGGGCGGCAGGCTATATTCCCTCCATGCCCAAGGGGCGGATGGCCGGGTTGATGGTAAAGCAGACCCGATCCCTGTCCGCTTTTTTTCAAAAAGGCGGCATCCTTTTTGTGTTTCCCGAGGGCACCCGGAACAGAAATGCCGGCAAGGGGACCCTGGCATTTCACAGTGGTGTGTTTAAAATAGCAAGGTTTTCCAGGGCTCCCATCAATGTCCTGGTGATTCGTAACACTGACCGAGTATTTACCCCGGGTCGGTTTTTATTTCACACCGATTTTTCAGGCACTATCAGGGTTGAACTTGCCGGCAGGATTCAACCGGATTATGATAGGCAGACTGTGTCTACGGCAGGGCTCATGGAAGAGGCCGCAAGGATTTTAACCGAAAAGCAAGAGGACATCTGAGTGGGAACATCAAACAGACAGTCCGTAATATTGGGATATGATGCGGTTTGTCCCCTGGGAACCCGGCTGCCTGATGCCTGGGAAAAAGCGCTGACGGCTCAAAGCGGCATTGGCCCGCTGACCCGGTTTCCCCTGGACGACAATTTTCCCGTGCGCATCGCAGGCCAGGTGGAAAGCATTGATGATCTGGACTATCCTTTTTTAAAACCCCGGGAACGCGCCAAGTGGACTTCGCCCATTTTCAAGCATGCCATGCTGACCGTCTCCCGGGCTATTGCCCAAAGCGGGATGGAAATTACCCCTGAGATTGCGCCCAGAACGGCTATTACCTACAGTTCCGCTCTGGGCGGGTTGGATGCCGCGCTGGATGCGGATCGCAGGCTGGCAACGGAGAATCGTCTGCCCAAGCCCTTTACCAATCCCAATGCCTGTATCAATATGGTGGGCGGCAAGGTTTCCATTCTTACCGGGGCCACAGGTCCCATCACCGCCACCATTTCCGCCTGTGCCACCGGCGCCACCTCCATGATCATCGGCGCCATGTTCATTGAACAGGGGCTGTGTGATGTGGCCATCTGCGGGGCCGTTGATTTTGCCCTGGTACCAACCATCATTGCAGGATTTTACACCATGAACGGCACCTTTTATCCCAAGCCCGGGGAGGATGTTTCGCCCCAGGCGGCCAGCCGGCCGTTCTCGAAAAACCGAAGAGGATTTGTGGTCTCCGAAGGGGCGGGTGCCGTGATCCTGGCCGCCCGGGAGTTTGCCCAGAGCTGGGGATTGAAATATCAGGTCGCACTTGCCGGATGGGGTATGACCTCGGACGCCCACCATGTGGTGGCGCCCCATTTGCCCACCGTAACCCGGTGCATGGAATTGGCCCTTGGGCATGCCGGCATTGCTCCCGAGGATATTTCCAGTATCAATGCCCATGCCACTGCCACCCCGGTGGGGGATAAGGTGGAGTATGATGCCCTGTCCGCGGTGTTCGGCAACAAGATCCCGCCGGTGACTGCTAATAAATCCATGATCGGGCACGCCATGGGCGCGTCCAGCGCCATTGAAACCATTTTTGCCGTCCAGGGAATGATTGACGGGCAGATCCCGCCCACCATCAACTATGACCCTGACCCTGACATGAATTTTGACTGCGTAACCGGCGATGCGCGATGTCTGGACCAGCCCTATGTGTTGAAAAATGCATTTGGATTTGGCGGATGCAATGCCTGCATGGTACTGCAAAAATGTTGAAAGAATAGAGATAAGACCATGAAAGCACCATTAAACAGGCGGGTTTTTGTGTTGGGCTACGGGGCTGCCACTCCTCTGGGAGCCACCTTTGACCTGACCTTTGAAAATGCTGTGGCCGGTAAAGCGGGATTTAGGCGGATCACCCGGTGTGAGACGAAATCCTTAAGCAATGTGGTGGGCGAAATACCTGACTGGGACCCTGTGGCAAGCGGGATGTTTGAAAAAAAAGAGGCACACAACTGGAATGCCGCGTTTGTATTGCTGACCGTGGCCGTGTGCCGGGAGGCTTTGGCCCATGCAGGCATTGTCATGGACCCCGATATCGGACGGCGTACCGCCTGTTTGATAGGGTCCGCCCTCAACGGCATGGATGCCTTCAAAATTGCCTCGGAGAAATATGCCGATGCAGGGCCTTTGCGGGTCAGCCCATATCTTTTGCCCAACCTGTGCGGCAACATGCCGGCCAGCAAAGCCGGTATTGATTTAGGCTTTACAGGGCCTTTGTTCTCCCCCCAGGGGGCGTGTGCATCGGGCAATCACGCCATCGGCATGGGGGCCAGAATGATCCGGGACGGTGATGTGGATGTGGTGCTGGCAGGCGGTGTAGATACGCCCCTGGTGCCGGAGATCGTCCAGGGATTTGCCAACATGGGGGCCACCATAAAAGTCAATCCCGAGGACCGTGCCTATGAAGACCCGGGCCAGGCGAGCCGCCCGTTCAGCAGCGACCGCAAGGGTATGGTGCTTTCCGAAGGGTGCGGGGTGGTGGTGCTGGCCGCAGAAGAGGTGGCCAGGGCCCACGGACTTAAACCCCGGGCAGAAGTGGCAGGGGTGGGCTGGACCTCGGATGCCTTTCATTTTACCAGTCCCAACCTTGAAACCATTGTCCGGGCCATGCACCAGGCCATTGACGATGCCCAGATTGCTCCCCGGGATATCCAGTATATTAATGCCCACGGCACTTCCACCTTTAAGGGAGACACATCCGAGGCCGACTGTTTAAGACAGGTGTTTGGACACCATTTAGGACAGATCCCCGTATCCTCCAATAAATCCCAGCTCGGTCACACATTGGGGGCTGCCGCAGCCATTGAGGCCGCATTGAGCATTGAGGCCATGCAGATGGGGATGGTGCTTCCCACAATTAACCATAAACCCGCCCCTGAATTTGACGACCTGGATGTGGTGCCCGATACTTTCCGGGCCCACCCGCACGATTTTCTGTTGTCCAATGCCTACGGGTTTGGCGGAACCAATTGCTGCATTGTATTCAAAGGGATGTAAGACCATGAAACCCAAACCATTTAAACCCGAGATCACAGATGAACACACCCCTTATGTAAAGGACCAGACCACAGGGCTGATCTGGCACCGCACCAGTCATAGAACCCTTTATGCGGACACGGACCGCTCCCAGGTGGTTTACCATGCCAATTATTTAAGGTTTTTTGAGCAGGGCAGGGCGGATTTGATGCGGGACATTGCCTACCCCTACCGGGAAATTGAAGAGAGCGGGTTTGTCTATCCCATCATTGAGACCAAGCTGAATTATTTTGCCCCGCTCTATTATGACGACCTGATGTGGATTCATACCCGGCCTGCCTCCCTGGAACGGGTGAAACTTCAGTTTGATTACGTGATCACAAGCCATACCTATGACCAGATTATCTGCAAAGGCTATACCCGGCATTGTGCCACCAATGCCCAGGGCATACCCGTTGGCGTGGATGAGAAAACCGTTAGAGTCTGGACCCAGTTTCCCGGCCAGGAGCAATCATGATGGGTTCGGATTAGTCTGGAACAATATTAAATTGTAGGCCGCCATATGCTTTTGGATGAAAGATGATGGGTTCTGGTTTAGCCTGCAATGCAGCCCTTTACCAAGAGCCACATACGTTTGGACCTCTCCACGTGAACCGTAAGTTGTGATAAATTTACTCATAGTATCAAAATAAAGAATAACATATTCACTGAAGAGACATGATAATACACTGGGACCTAGATCCCATCTTTTTTTCAATTGGCGGTATTCATATCCGATGGTACGGACTATTTTTTGCCGGAGCCTTCATGGCTGGTTCCTATATAATGCATCGAATTTATGATCGGGAAAACGTTTCTCCCGCTGAACTGGAACATTTGTTCGCGTATATGATTCTCGGCACAATTATAGGGGCCCGGCTTGGGCATTGCCTGTTTTATGATCCCGTTTACTATTTCACACATCCTGTAAATATCTTGAAGGTATGGGAAGGTGGGCTGGCCAGCCATGGCGGGGCGCTGGGAATCTTGATAGCGTTAGCCTTTTTTAGTCACAGACACAACCATCCTATGAGTTGGCTTCTGGATCGCCTGACCATTCCTGTGGCGTTTGGAGGCGCTTTAATTCGGATCGGAAATTTCATGAACTCTGAAATCGTAGGACTTCCGACTCACAGTGACTGGGGAATCGTCTTCGAACGGGTGGACAGCCTTCCACGGCACCCGGTCCAGCTTTACGAATCCCTGGCTTATTTGTGGATTTTTGTCCTGCTGGTCCTTGTTTACCGCTTCCGTGGGCACAAACTGGCTAACGGAAACCTGGCAGGCTTGTTTTTGGTTGCGATCTTCACGGTGCGTTTTTTACTCGAATATGTCAAAACGCCCCAGGCTGAGTTTGCTATGCCGTTGGGGCTGCATATGGGGCAGCTTTTAAGTATTCCATTCATTGCAGCGGGCGTTGCTCTGTTAATTAATAGACGTTGGCAAAGGCGCCGTAATGACCGCCCAGTTGACTAAAGATGTTCTATTTATGGGACTGTGGAAACTATCTTGCACCGATTCGCTGCATGCAGATAAAGACTAACAGGCCTGTTTCATAGATTGCCGCCTTCGCCGAAAAAATGATTTTTGATTTTCAAAAAAACTCTGACTTATAGACAAAATGCTCAATTGTAATTTAAGGGCGGCAATTTTCTCGACATTCACCCGTTTTGAGCCTTTTAAGCTTGGGCCGTTTTTCCAGTCGTGTAGCAATTTCTTGTCCAAGGACGCGGGCCCTTTCCCAGGTTTCTTTCTGGTCTTCCACACGATTGTAATTCAATGGTACACAGCTCTTATCCCCGTTAAAAAGTCTGGGCAGGGCACTCATGGGACAGTCATCAATATACCCGCAGTAGACACACTTGATATTGCCCGTCACCTTAAGCTGGTCAAATACTTCTATTCCTTCATGCGTTAACGCT
>Ga0193955_1001597_pt1 | contig 10495 bp, 10 predicted proteins | sample BB_6_MG_FD_140343 | JGI IMG/M metagenome (GOLD analysis project Ga0193955, IMG submission 140343) | Microbial mat bacterial communities from the Broadkill River, Lewes, Delaware, United States - BB_6_MG | ecosystem: Environmental > Aquatic > Freshwater > River > Microbial mats | place: USA... | reverse complement strand
ATCATTTTATAATAACTTTTGGGTATAATGTATATATAAAAATTATAGCAAAGGCTTATACTCACAAATGGCACCAAAAGTAAAAGATATAAATAAAGCAATAGAAAAAATATTCAAAGACAATAAAGATAGTATTCTTACACATGAAGATGTTATTGTACTTTTCCCTAAAAATCCAACTGTCGCAGTATCTAAAAAGATTCTAGCTCAAAAACAATTATTCAATGTTGATCTTATGAGTTCAAGAGAACAAGCAAAAAGAATTAACGAATTAGAATATCAAAAAAAAGAAGAAGCAAGAATTCGAAGACAAGAAGCGAGTGAAGGTGAAGAGTTCGATTTATTAAAAAATAAAGAACTTCTTGAATGGAGTAGAAGTGATTCTCCTGTCAGAATGTATTTACGAGAGATGGGTAAAGTTCCTTTACTTACTAAAGAAGAGGAGATTGAAATTTCTCAATCTATGGAAAAGGGTGAGAATACTATTCTTGATGCTATTTGTTCTGTTCCATATTTAATTGATTTTATTCTTGAATATAAAGAACCACTTGTTAACAGAGAAAGAAAAGTTAAAGAGTTATTTAAAAACTTTGATGATGATAATGAAACAGAAGATACCGATTCAGATGTAATTGATGATTTAGAAGAAGAAATAGCTAGTGCAGAAGATGCAGATAAAGTAAAAGATAAAAAGCTTGATAAAAGAGCTCAAAAAATTATTGAAGCATTTAAATTATTAGAAAAAGCTAAAAAAGATTGGATGAAATTTACAGCAAAAGAGGTTGCAAAAAGTGATTCTGAAATAGATGTTTTAACTTTTGACCTTTTAGCTGCATTTAAAAAAAGAAGTATTAAAGAAAGTTTAGTTGAACTTGGACCTACTAGTAAACTTATTGCTGAAATTGTAAAAGCTATGGAAACATCTTTAGGTAGCGCGGATGGTTTTGATGTTGAGTTAAAAAGATTAGAATATAAACTTCCTTTATTTAATGAAACATTATTAGAAAATCACAAAAAACTTTTAGAGAAAATTTTAACATTATCTAAAGTTGATATTGTAAGTATGGTTCCAGAAGCTACAATGGTTTCAACTTATATGGAGATCAAAAAGTTATACCAAACTGCAGAAGCAAGTGAGGGTGGATTCGACTTAGAAGAAGATGAATTAAAAGATGTTTTAGAGCAAATCAAATTAGGTAAAAAAATTACAGATGAATCTAAAAATAGAATGGCAAAATCAAATTTAAGACTTGTTGTTTCTATTGCTAAAAGATATACAAATAGAGGCTTACCATTCCTTGATTTAATTCAAGAGGGTAATATTGGTCTTATGAAAGCTGTTGACAAGTTTGAATATAAAAAAGGTTATAAGTTCTCTACTTATGCTACTTGGTGGATTAGGCAGGCAATTTCAAGAGCAATTGCAGACCAAGCAAGAACTATTAGAATCCCTATTCATATGATTGAAACTATTAATAGAATCAATAAAATTATTAGAAAAGGTATTCAAGAAAATGGTAAAGAACCAGATGTTGATCAAATTGCAAAAGAGGTTGGTCTTACTGTTGATAAAGTAAAACAAGTTATTAAAATAACGAAAGAACCGGTTTCTCTTGATGCACCTATTGGAAATGAAGATGATGGTAAATTTGGAGATTTTGTAGCAGATACTGCAGCTCCAACACCAGTTGACAATATTATGCATGATGATTTACTTGGTCAAATTGATCAAATATTAGGTCAGTTAAATGAAAGAGAACAAGCTGTTGTAAGAATGAGATTTGGTCTTTTAGAAGATAGAAGTGACAGAACTCTAGAAGAAATTGGAAACACATTAAGTGTTACGCGAGAGCGAGTAAGACAGATTGAATCAAGTGCCATTAAAAAATTAAAACATCCAAAAGTTGGGAGAAATCTTAAAAATTATGTTGAGAGTTAATCTCTTCATATTTTATGCAGATACTAAAAAAGGGACATCTATTTAATGTCCCTTTATTTGTAGAAAAAAACTTTTAGTTTTTTTCTACAAAGTTTTTAATTCTTGAGATACCTTCTCTAATTGTTGTTTCATCAGTTGCAAATGAAAATCTAAAATATCCCTCTGTTCCAAATGCAAGTCCTGGAACAACTGCAACACCTTGTTCTTCTAATAAATCTGCAGAAAATTTCATAGAATCTTCAGTTACTTCTTTAATATTAACAAAGATATAAAAAGCACCATGAGGTACAACACAACTTAATCCTTTGATCGCATTAAATTCTGTTACCGCAATATCTCTTCTTTTTTCAAACTCTTTTCTCATCATCTCTATATCTTCATCTGCACTACCATCTAAAGCAGTAACTGCAGCTTGAAGTGTGATTGAATTTACATTTGAAGTAACTTGACCTTGTAATTTAACCATAGTTTTTACAAGTTGTTTATTTGGAGTTGCTAAATATCCATATCTCCAACCAGTCATTGCTACAGCTTTACTAATACCATTAATTGTAACAGTTCTTTGAAACATATCTTCACTAACTGAAGCTACAGATGTAAATTCTAGGTCATCGTACATTATTTTTTCATACATCTCATCAGATAATACTATAATATCTGTTCCTTTTAAAACTTCACCTAAAGCGATAAGTTCTTCTTTTGTATATACGCCACCAGTTGGATTTGAAGGTGTATTTAAAAGTAAAATTCGTGTGTTTTCTGTAATAGCTGCTTTTAATTGTTCCGCAGTAATTTTAAAATTTGTGGAATCATCAGTATCAATAAAAACTGGTGTTCCATCAGAAAATTTTACTTGTTCTGGATATGTTACCCAATAAGGTGCTGGAATGATAACTTCATCACCTTTTTCAATCAAACATTGAAAGAGATTAAATAATGAATGTTTTGCTCCATTTGATACAATAATTTCATCAATCTGATATTCTAATCCATGGTCTTTTTTTAATTTATTTATAATTGCTTTTTTTGTTTCAATAGTACCCTCAACAGCTGTGTATTTAGTATGCCCATCTTGAATAGCTTGAATAGCAGCATCTTTGATAACTTGAGGAGTATCAAAATCTGGTTCCCCAGCACTAAAACTTAATATATCTTTACCTTGTGCTTTAAGCTCTCTTGCCAGTGCTGTTATAGCCATTGTAACTGAGGGAGATAATTTCTCCATTCTGTTTGCAATTTTCATTTATATTCCTTAGTATGATTTCACTAAAATTTTTGCAATTATACAGAAAAATTAATCAATATTTTATTAATTATAATGTAGTATAAATTAATACGGAGATTTAGATGAAATATATTTATACAATAATAATATTTGGTGTTTTATTTACTGGATGTGGATATAAAAGTCCACCTGTTTATGTAGATGACAATACAGAAACAAAGAAGTAACAAAGAATTATGATTTACGATTATTTAATTATAGGGACTGGTATAGCGGGACTTAATGCAGCAAGATTAATACCAAAAGATAAAAATGTATTAGTTGTATGTAAAAAAACACCATGGGAATGTAATACTTTTTGGGCACAAGGTGGTGTAGTACGAGCTAGAGATGAATCTGATATTCCATTACATATAAAAGATACATTAACTGCTGGTGTGTTTTTGAATGATGTGAAGGCTGTGGAAACACTTAGTAAAAATTCTATTGATGCAATTGATGATTTGATAAAGAATGGATTAGCTTTTGATAGAAATGAGAAAGGTGACTTAGCATTTACAAAAGAAGCTGCACATAGTACAAGTAGAATTATACATGCTGATGGAGATGCTACTGGTCGCGAGATGCATATGTTTTTGTTAAAACAATGTCCACATGAAGTAGTAATTGATTCAATAGTTATAGTCCTTTTATATGAAGATGGTATTTGTTATGGTGCTCATTTAATTGAAAATGGGAAAGACAAAATTGTTTATGCTCATAATACAATAATAGCTTCTGGTGGAGTTGGTTCAATATACAGGTATCATACAAATTCAACAACAATTGCGGGTGATATACAAGGTATTTGTGTTGAAAAAGGGATACCTTTAAAAGATATGGAGATGATGCAGTTTCATCCCACAGTGTATGTAGAAAATGATACAGCTAGAAAACAACTTTTAAGTGAAGCATTGCGAGGCGAGGGAGCTTTAATTGAAGATGAAGATGGTTATCAGTTTTTAAAAGACTATCATAAGGATAAAGAATTAGCACCTCGTGATGTTGTAAGTCGTGCTATTTATGATTATTCTAAAAAGACTGGTTCTAAAATATATTTGTCATTTAAAAATTTTAGTAAAGTATTTTTTAAAAAGAGATTTCCTAATATTTATAAGAGTTTAAAAGAGATTGGATTTGAATTACCCTTTGAAAGAGTACCAATTAGTCCTGCTTTTCATTATAGTATGGGTGGAATTGATGTTGATTTAAATTCGAAAGTCCGAAATACAAAAAATTTATATGCTGTTGGAGAAGTAGCATCGACAGGTGTTCATGGTGCAAATAGATTAGCTTCAAATTCTCTTTTAGAAGGTTTAGTATTTTCCAAACTAGCTGTAGAAAATATTGTAAGAGAAAATTTTCATATAAATTTAGATGATTATAAAAATATTCAACCACATTATATATTACAAAAGACTACTGATAAGGCTATCAAAAACGGTTTACGAAACTTAATGTGGACTAATGTTGGTATTGTAAGAGAACGCCAAGAGTTAATAGATGCCTATGATGAAGTAGAATCCTACTTAGATGAAGATATAGGGCGACTTCTTTTTTTAAGGTTACTTACGGCAAAATCCATTATTAAAAGTGCTATTAATAGGAAAGATTCTATTGGAGCACATTATATTAAGGAGAAATAATGTTTAAAGTTTTGATTCCATTACTTTTAATGTCAGTAGCTATGTTTGCTGCTGGCGGTGGGGGTGAACATGTAGAAAACCCTGATATTACAATGACATGGGTTGGTTTATCATGTTTATTTATATTTGCTGTAGGGTATTATTTTATTGCTGCAGAAGATAAATATGAGATAGATAAAGCTAAACCAGCACTATTCATTGGTACATTTATGTTTATTTTAGTGGCGATTTATTATGTACTAAATGGTTTAAATATGGAGTTAATTCATCTTCAAGCAAATCATTTAATTTTAGAGATTGCTGGTATTTTCTTTTTCCTATTTGTAGCAATGACATATATCGAATCTTTAATTCACATGGGTGTATTTGATAGATTAAAATATAATCTTGTAACAAAAGGATATACATATAAGCAACTATTCTGGACAACAGGTCTTATTGCATTCTTTTTATCTCCAATTGCAGATAATTTAACAACAGCATTGATTTTATCAACTGTTTTGATTACAATTGAAAAAAAGAGATTAGATTTTTTAGTTCCTGGAGCTATTAACATTGTTGTTTCTGCAAATGCAGGTGGAGCATGGTCTCCATTTGGTGATATTACTACACTTATGGCATGGACAGCAGGTAAGGGAACATTCGTAGATTTCTTATTTCTTTTCCCAGCTTCAATTATAGGGTATTTAGTAACAGCATTCTTATTATCTAAGTTTGTTCCTAATGAAGTACCACCATTTGACGCAGAAAAAGAGAAAAAACCAGAGATGGCTCAAGGTGCTAAAGTTGTTATGGTATTAGGTGTTTTAACTATTGCTTGTGCTGTACTTTCTCATCAAGTATTACATTTACCAGCTATGTGGGGAATGATGTTTGGTTTAGCCGTTCTTAAGCTTTATTCTTATGGATTAAAAAGAAAACATGGTGTAAATCACTTTAGTATCTTTGATTCTATTGCAAAAGTTGAATATAATACACTATTATTCTTCTTTGGTATTTTAGCAGCTGTTGGTGCATTATACTTTATTGGTTGGTTAGCATTAGCTGCTGTAGTTTACGATCCATCAGTTCTTGGACCAACATGGTCTAATATTGGTGTTGGTTTCTTATCTGCAATTGTTGATAATATTCCTGTTATGTCTGCCGTTCTTAAAGCAAATCCTGCAATGGGACTTGAACAATGGATGCTTGTAACTTTAACTGCTGGTGTTGGTGGTTCTATGATCTCTTTTGGATCTGCTGCTGGTGTTGGTGTTATGGGTAAACTACATGGTATTTATACTTTTGGATCACATATGAAATATGCGTGGACAATCGTTATAGGATATTTTGTATCTATTGGTGTTTGGTATGTTCAGTATCAAATATTAGGTATAGGACACTAAATTAACTTAAAAGTGAGTTTTCTCACTTTTTTGTTTTTATGATTAAGTTTTCTTTCTTGAGAAAATTTAATTATAAAAATATTTAAGGATTTTAATGAAACATGTACCAATTTTAGTTTTAGACTTCGGAAGTCAGTATACACAACTAATATCAAAAAGATTAAGAAATAATGGTTTTTATTCAGAAATAGTACCATACAATGAATCGATAGAAGATATTAAAGCACGAACTCCAAAAGGTATTGTTTTAAGTGGTGGACCTGCTTCTGTTTATGCTGAAGATGCATATAAAGTAGATAAAGCTGTTTTTGATTTGGGATTACCAATTTTAGGTATTTGTTATGGTATGCAAACAATTGCACACTATTTAGGTGGAAGTGTAATTCCAGCAGATCATCATGAGTATGGGAAAGCAGAGCTTACTGTTGAAACAAATACATGTCCAATATTTAAAGATATAACAAATAATGAAGTTGTTTGGATGTCTCATGGTGATAGAGTAGAATCTTTACCTACTGGTTTTGATATTATTGCTACAAGTTCAAATTCACCGTATGCTGCGATTGCAAATGAAGAGAAAAAAATATATGCATTTCAATATCATCCTGAAGTAACTCATTCAGTTGAGGGTGCAACGATGTTGACTAATTTTGCTAAACATATCTGTGGTTGTGAAAAAAATTGGAGTATGGGTAATTTTGCAAAAGAACAAATTGCTAAGATTAAAAGCCAAGTTGGTGATAAAAAAGTACTTTGTGGTGTAAGTGGCGGAGTTGATAGCTCTGTAGTTGCTACACTTTTAGCTGAAGCTATTGGTGATCAACTTGTACCCGTATTTGTTAATAATGGACTTTTAAGAGGAAATGAGGTTGAAGATGTTCAACTTATGTTTGCAAATAGAGGAATTGGATTAATTACAGTAGATGCAAGTGAACAATTTTTATCTAAATTAGCTGGTGTAACAGATCCTGAAACTAAAAGAAAAATAATTGGTGAAACTTTTATTGAAGTGTTTGATCAAGAAGCAAAAAAACATGATGGAATCGAATTTTTAGCACAAGGTACACTTTATACAGATGTGATTGAATCAGTATCTGTAAAAGGACCATCTAAAACAATCAAATCTCATCATAATGTTGGTGGACTTCCTGATTGGATGACTTTTGAACTTATTGAACCATTAAGAGAAATTTTTAAAGATGAAGTAAGAGTTTTAGGATTAGAATTAGGACTTCCATCTCAAATGATAGGAAGACACCCTTTTCCTGGACCGGGTCTTGCTATTAGAATCATGGGCGATGTTAATACTCCTGATTTAGAAATTTTAAGAAAAGCTGATACTATTATGCTTGATGTTTTAAGAAGTACTGGTTGGTACGATAAAACATGGCAAGCATTTACAGTACTTTTAAATGTAAAATCTGTTGGTGTTATGGGTGATAATAGAACCTATGATAATACTGCTTGTATTAGAATTGTTAATGCTATTGATGGTATGACAGCAACTTTTGCACATATTCCACATGATATTTTAGAGCAAATGAGTAGAAGAATAATCAATGAAGTTGATGGAATCAATAGAGTTGTATATGATATAAGTAGTAAACCACCTGCAACAATAGAGTGGGAATAAAAGATGAAACCTTCTTTAAAAAAAGGTTTCTCTATTATCGAACTAATTTTTGTTATAGCTGTGTTAGGTATAATCGCAGCTGTAGCAGTTCCAAAACTTATGGACTCAAGAAGTAGTGCACTTGTAACTACTATAAAACAAGATATTTCAACAATAACAACCTCCATACAATCTTATCATATGATAAACAACAAAATTGAAAAAATTACAGATAGTGTAAATATTAATTCCAGTACATGGAATATAGAAGATTTAAAAGTAGAATTTTTATCTGATGAGAATGAATGTGTAACTATTGAAATCACAGACAATAAATTAAGTGTAAAAATTGATAAAGATAGTAGTAAGGTATGTCAAAAATTGTATGATAGTGGAGTAAGAGATGTTAGTTATGAGTTATATTAATGGATAAAGTAGTATTTATCGATAGAGATGGTGTTATTAATATTGAAAAAGATTATCTTTATAAAATAGAAGATTTTGAGTTTATCGAAGGTGTTTTTAACGCTTTGGGTTATTTACAAAACTTAGGTTATAAGTTAGTTATCATCACAAATCAGTCTGGAATAGGTCGTGGTTATTATACAAAAGAACAATATGATTTATTAACTTTATGGTTAAAAAAAGAATTTCTTAAAAACCATATTTATATATCTGAAATATACTGTTGCCCTCATGCTCCAAATGATGGATGTGATTGTCGAAAACCACAAATCGGTATGATTAATCAAGCATCTGAAATTTTAGATATTGATTATAAAAATTCTTGGATAATAGGAGATAAGGGTTCTGATATAGAAACTGGATTAAATGCTAATATTCCAAATACAATTCAAGTCAAATCTGGTCATGCTTTTGATGAAAAAGAATCAAAAGCTTCGTTTATAATAAATTCTATTAAAGATGTTCTTACTATTATCAAGTCGTAAAAGATTTTTTGCTAAAATGATTCAAAATTAGAGATAGAACTTTAGTCTATAGGAAATTAAATGATAAAAACAATTAAAGAAGAGTTTTCTTCACATTTAGAAACAATAAATAAAGTAATTGGTTCTATGGAAAAAGATATTGAAATTGCTTCTACAATTATAGTAGATGCTTTAAAAAATGGGAACAAAATTTTATTATGTGGAAATGGCGGGAGTGCTGCAGATGCACAACATATTGCTGCAGAACTTACAGGAAGATATAAAACAGAAAGAAGAGGACTACCTGGGATTGCACTTACAACTGACACTAGTGCATTAACTGCTATTGGTAATGATTATGGTTATGATAGAGTATTTGATAGACAAGTTGAATCATTGGCAAATGAAGGTGATGTTATCATCGGTATTAGTACAAGTGGAAATAGCAAAAATGTTGTAAGTGCATTAAAACTTGGTCAAGAAATCGGGTGTAAAACGATAGGATTAACAGGAAGAGATGGTGGTGCTATGAATGATGTGTGTGATATCAATCTAGTAGTTCCTAGTGATAATACTCCTCGTATTCAAGAGATGCATATATTATTTGGTCATACAATTTGTCAAATCATAGATAACAATTTTTAAGAGGATAAAATTTTGGATATAACATTAGATGAGAAACAAAAAGAATATTTATTAGGTAGTATTCGAGATATTCCTGATTTTCCAAAACCGGGTATTGTATTTAAAGATATTACAACATTATTAAACAATAAAGAAGCATATAAGTTTTTAATGGATCATTTAGAGCAAAGATATAAAGATATGGATTTAGAATATATCGCTGGACTTGATGCGAGAGGTTTTATTTTTGGAGCTGCATTAGCTGATAGACTTGGAATAGGATTTGTACCTATTAGAAAAAAAGGTAAATTACCATCAACTACTATTTGTGAAAAATATGAATTAGAGTATGGTTTTGATGAAGTTGAAATACATTTAGATGCATTTTACAATAAAGAGGGTGCAAGAGTTTTAATTATCGATGACTTATGTGCTACAGGTGGAACTGCAAATGCTGCTTGTAGACTTGTAAAAGATACACGAGCAAATCTAGTAGAAATTTGTTTTTTAATGAATTTAAAATTTTTAAAAGGTGATGAAAAAGTAAAAGCACATGCACCTATTTATAGTGTACTAGATATTTAAAAGGTTTAAAAATATGAATAACTACATCCCAACACCAAGTAAATTTGATCCAGATTCAAATGGACATTTTGGAATATTCGGCGGACGATATGTTCCTGAAACATTGATGCCAATTTTATTGGACTTAGAAAAAGAATACAATAAATATAGATTTGATAAAGATTTTTGGGAAGAGGTGAACTACTATTTAAAAGAGTATGTAGGACGACCAAATCCTCTTTATTTTGCACAAAATATTAGTGAAGAGATTGGTGCAAAAGTATATTTAAAAAGAGAAGATTTAAATCATACTGGTGCTCATAAAGTAAATAATGTAATAGCACAAGGTTTATTAGCTAAAAAACTTGGTAAAACAAAAGTAATAGCAGAAACTGGTGCTGGTCAACATGGTGTAGCAACAGCAACTATTGCTGCTCTTATGGGACTCGAATGTACTGTTTTTATGGGTGCAAAAGATGTAGCACGACAAGAGTTAAATGTCTTTAGAATGAAACTATTGGGAGCAAAAGTT
>Ga0193955_1001595_pt1 | contig 10509 bp, 5 predicted proteins | sample BB_6_MG_FD_140343 | JGI IMG/M metagenome (GOLD analysis project Ga0193955, IMG submission 140343) | Microbial mat bacterial communities from the Broadkill River, Lewes, Delaware, United States - BB_6_MG | ecosystem: Environmental > Aquatic > Freshwater > River > Microbial mats | place: USA... | reverse complement strand
GTTGACAAGTCCATGGTGGATTCGATATTTGATCCGGGCAAAATTATGCAATTTGTGACCAGCGTGATGAACAGTCTTTTGGCGATTTTAAAGAATGTCTTTTTTATCTTATTGATGTTTGCCTTCCTGATCATTGAGGCCAGCGGCATCCCGGACAAAATTAAGACCATCAGGCATCACAAAAAAGACAGTCTTTCTTCCTATAACGCTATTATCGGCATGGTAAACAGATATCTGGGCATTAAATTCATAACCAGTTTCATAACCGGAGCAATGATATATTTAGGGCTTTTCTATATAGGCGTCGATTTTGCCGTCCTTTGGGCCGTGTTGAGTTTTATCCTCAATTTTATTCCGACCATCGGTTCTCTGATTGCATCCATTCCGGCCATTCTGCTTGCCCTTGTTCAGCTTGGACCGTTGGATGCACTCGGAACAGCCGTACTCTTTGTTATCGTTAACACCGTCGTCGGAACGATTGTAGAGCCCCGTATAATGGGACAGCGGGTGGGCCTTTCTTCCATCGTTGTATTGTTATCATTGATTTTCTGGGGATGGGTGTTGGGGCCCATGGGGATGCTCCTTTCCGTGCCGTTGACAATGGCTGTGAAAATTGCTTTAAGCGAAAATAAATCCACGCAATGGATTTCCATTCTTCTGGCCCCAAACAGTGAGATTTCTAAATACAACCCGGATATTTCGTGAATTTACGGGGGGTAAGGATCCTTTCCTCACGATCAGGGCGCCAACATATTGCTAATAGGGTTTCAACTGTATTTCGTATCACGGCCATGGGCAGATCGGGTTTATCAGCATACATACTCAGTCTACAACAAAATTGTTACCTATTGATTTTTTTGCCCAATAACAGAAGAAGCCCCCTCCCCTTCAATAGAATTACTGTACTCGAAAGTCTCAGACTCTGCTGAACTCACCGGACTTCCACAATATTTTAGTCCGGAGTCAAGAACAGGGGAGCCGAATGATCAAATGTTATGCGCTACCCGTTATATTTTTAACCTACCATCTATGTTGCTTTATCTCATAACGGCCAGAAAATGTATCATATTCCTCTCTGAAAACGAATCCAGCACTATCCGATTTCAGTTCCAGGGAAGTAAACCGAAACTGAATCACTGTCCCCTTTGCTATAATCGCTTTTCGGGCATCAATTTCCGGGCTTCCTTTTTCTTTTTTGTACATATCTATAATTTTTTTCTGGATTAAGGCTTTTTCTTGTTCAAGTTGTATTATTCGTTTTTTTTCAGCTGAAATGCGTTGAGACATATTTAGGAACATATCTCCACATTCATTGTATTCTTTTTCAGATTCTTTTTTGAGTGCTCTTATCTTTTTGTTCAATTCGCGAACCCGATCCAGATCTGCTTTTGTCATTTGTCTTCTATTATTCAGCTCTTTAATTTCTGCCTCAAAATTCGATATGTCTTTTTTTTCCAAACTTGAGAACAATTCTTTGAGCTGCACCTCTAAAGATTGTATATTTTCATTTGTCTGCTGCTTTGCTTTTTCAATTTTTTCAATGGCCTTCTTTTGGTCAATTATCTCCAATGAGTCACCGGCAATTAATTTGGAATCATTTTCCACCTTCACCTTTCGAAGAATAATTTTATTTCTTGCTCGAATTGTTGATGATGTAATATTGATATCCGTAAAAATGCAGACATCATCACTGTTAATAATTGATTGGGATACATAGAGAACATGAACGGGTTTTGTTTCTGTCTGTTTCCTGTATATCAATACAGTTTTTAGACTTGTCACTTCACTATCACGGATTGATGCCAGATGAGCGTCTCCTGAAGCGTTGATGCGGACATTTTCGACAAGCTCTTTCACCGTTATTTTTTCCAGCGATACAATCGCGCCTTTAATCCCCTCTGCTGTCAGTGTTCTACACTTAATCCTTTCAGTAGCAAGAATAAATCCATGAACCTTAACCTCACAGTCGTGATTGATTCTTGGACCCGTATCATCCAAATTTCCAGGAATATCTATTACAGGGGAGATGGAAAGAACACCGTGTTTTGAAAAGTCCGGCACGCCGTCACATGTGGCAAAAAAATCATTGTTTTTTCGTATCACATTGATACCGGTCTGAATTGGAAAATCGCCTGCATGATTTGCTATAAAGCACTGATTCACATTGATTCCCGCCTTCCCGGCAGTCCTATGGATGGACGCTATCCTGTCTTTTTTATGAACAATGACCGGTCTTAAAGCACTCCCTTTTTTAAAATGCAAATTTGGGGTCAGTTGGTCATGAACCGGAGCTTCCCCTTCTGCAATCATCACCTTATCTCCGGGCATCACCCTGTTTTCAAGCAGTTTGTGAATGGAGGGATTAATAATTCCTTTAGTGATTTTTTTTTGATAAAGCCACAGCATGACATTCATTGAGGTCATTGAACTTGGAATCTCTTTGTTAAGCTTGATAAACGCCTGAAAATTATTTTTGGTATAATGGATTTGGAAGTAAGAATCTAATTCGCGGATCATTTCCTGGTGGGCATTTTTAATATTTCCCCCCAATTTAAGGTTAATAATCTTAATTTTTTGCTGTAGTTGCTTAGCAACGATTTTTTCACGATTTTTTTCAGACAGCCCATAATCTTGTACAAGAATGTCTCCGATCCACCTGGGTTTTTGGGGAGGGGGAGAATCTTGTTTCTTATTTCCGATATTTGCTTTTTGGTGATCATCAAAGGCTTTTGTTTCCATTTTTTGACGCTGCAGTGCGTCTATAACATCCTGTTTATCCATTAATTTTTCTTTAAGAATAATTGCACCAAATAGAGCATTTTTTTCTTGTTCTTGGATGACGCTGGCTGCGCTTTCACGTAAAAGGGATGCCCAGTCTTCTTCTAATAAACGATTCTGGATTAATAGGATTTCGTCTCTGATCTCCGGGGTCATCTCTTTTCTGCTTACAAGGATATCTCCGATAATATGGTTTTCCTTGGTTTGGAGATATAATCTGGTCTGTTCAGACAGGGCGTTATCAATGGTTTTCTTTGTGGTAAATTGGTTTCTGATTGCGATTTCACCAAATTTTTTATCCATGGCTTTAATTTCAAGATGAACTGCATTTTTATGAATAAATTCCAGTTGGGATAAATCCATAATTTTACGTTCCAGCAAATCCAGATCAACATTTTTTAGCCGTTTCTGGAGATAATCCTCAGTGACAGTTTCCTGCAGTTCTTTGAATATATTTTTCAAGTCAAAAAACTGGTTATCCGTTGCTCTCCCATCCCCCCCGACATCTTTCAAATTCTGTGAAAGGGTGTTTGTTATAAATTGATGGGAAAGTTTCAGGATAATCTGATTATACTTAAAAAATTCTCGACACAATGTTTCATACTGAAGAGCCTCTCTAATGGGTTCAGCAGCGTCGAGTGAAGGTTGGCGTCCCTGATTTAATTCATTTTCAAGTAGCGTTTTGGCGGCCTTGTACTGCTTTTTTGAAATCAGTTTCTTCACCCGGAGGATATCGAGAATCCTTAAATTTGATTGATGTAACAAATTATTCATAAATCATTTAATATTGCTAATATGCTTTATAGACTATGGATGCCGGGAGAACCAGTCCACAGCCCCAAGGGTTACCATCATCACTTCAATTACTTTATATTCAATTTTCCAGATCCGTTGATACAACTTCGATAGTTAGATAACTTTCTGAGTTTATAATATAAAAACTTATAGAACCCAGCGACTTGGCATATAATGAGTTGATTAAAAAAACGCTGTAATATCAAACAGTAAGGGTGTATATTATATGTATCAATATTGATGCGGAAACGCAAACGGGCATTCAGATTTTGAGCAAGATTGAAATTATTGCATCTTTCGTACCGATGTAGAGCCCGAATACAAATTCAACTAAATCTTCGTAACCACGAGCTGCATTTAAAAGCTTTTGTTGCCAAGCAACATAAATATTTGCCTCCCCCCAATTGATCATGTCGGCAGTATCACGACCAAGACGATTTATTTTTTTAACAAGGATGATGTTTCCCTCATCTGTGTGCCGGCCAAAAGCCACTTGAATTTTAACAAGAGCTTGGTACAACCAAGTACATTACCTGGCCTGAATTCAAAACAGGCTCATAATTTTTCTTGTGCTTTTTTAAATTTTGCCAGCGGTGCCATTCTGGCTTTATTCAGGCTGAAAGTTCCGTCTGCTACAGTATAGTTGTCCGCCTTAAGAACGGCTTTGACGAACTGCGCAGCATCCCACTGGATGGTGCCCTGGTACAACCTTGATCTGCTATCTTTGCCAAGATATTTGACGGCCTTGGTAAAGGTGTTGTCCTTGAGCAGGGTGATTCTTGTCTTTATCCCCTGGCAGTCCGCACAGGGCAGCACGCCATTGTAGGTGCCTTACCAGTCCAGGGAATCCCGGCTTGAATGGTTGTCTACAGTGTTCTGTACGGCTGTTGCTGTATCTGCTTTGCTTTGGGTCTTTTGGGCTTTAGAGGCGCAGCCTAAACTGCAAAGCAGAAGAACTGCCAGAATTAATGCGAATAGTGTTGTTTTCATTGTGTTCCCTTTCGACGTAAGCTGTGCCTGTTTATGAGATAGTGTTATATAATGGCCAACCTGCCTGCAATAAACGCTTTCATGACCTTGATTGCCCGGTCTGTTTCAGCCCCTGCTTTAAGTGCAAAGTTGTGTGGCATGTCGGCAAACCATTCAATTTCAGCCTTACCTTTGGCATTCCGGTAAGCTTTTACAAACTGGTCTGCGGAGGCAAGAGGCAGGTTGGCGTCCTCTGTCCCCTGGATAATCAAAGCCGCAGGAAGGTCAATGGAGTCGTCTCTTTCAAGGGCGAGAAGCGGGTTGCCTTCCTTCATGGCTTCTGTATTTCCGAAATAAGCGTCACTGGCTTGAACCAAAAAATCGCGGTTATTCTCCTTTGCATACAGATACCGTGCATAGGGGTCGATTACCGGCCAGGCCCCAATTACATAGGAGAGACGGGCATCCGCACCCTCTGCGTCCGGAATATCCAACCTGCCGTAGCGTTCATCCATCGGACGCATGGCTGAAAGAAACAAGGTATGCCCGCCGCTGGAGGTTCCCAGGCCTCCCATGCCCTCCGGAACGGCGTTGAATTGTCCGGCATGGGCCTTGACCCACCGCGTTGCGAAATTTACATCCTCTACTTGGGATGGATACGGGTATGTCGGTGCTTTCCTTAATTCTATGGCCACCACGACCAGCCCGCTTTGCGCCAAAGCAGTATCAATAATTTCATTGTCCGCATACCCACCCAAGCCCCAGGCCCCGCCGTGTACATCCAGAAGCAGCGGGAAAGGCCCGTCACCTTTGGGTCTGTAAATGCGTGCCGGCAAGCTACCCGAATCATCCTTGCGGTAGGTAGTATCAGTAACCTGGACGGTGTATTTCCTCTCTGGATTGTAATAAACTGTTTGTGTCATAACAGTTGGTGTCATAACAGTTGGTGTCCTCATTCCATTTGTTTTAATTTTGCAGTCTTCCTCAAAATCCTGCCAGACTGCATCCGCAGTGATGGCGTGCAATGCCTCAAATCAAAATATGTCTTCCATGCCATGGGAAGTCAAGTGTTCGGGTCACGAATATCCTTTTGTTTGGAATAATTGCCTTTGACTTGACACAGAACTATTCCCTATCCTAAGTATCTTTTATAGTTTCAACACAGGCAAAAAAGCCATCGCCCCAATGCGTTTGAGATCTGTTCTTTCAGATAAAAAATAAGCGATTAATTAATTACAGGAGTTAAAAGCGCATGAAAAAACCGTTTTACCGTCTAACCTTAAGTCTATTACTACTAATGCCGGCGTTGATACTTGCATCCGGATGTGCATCCGTAAAGGTGAAAACAGATTTTGACTCTGAATACGATTTCAGCACGTTGCAAACCTATCGCTGGGCAACGGGGAAAGAACTGAACCCTGACGATGTTCTGGCTAAAAATCCATTGGTTCGCAAACGCTTTGTCAAATCGGTTGACAACGTCATGGCCTGGAAAGGATTCACTCTGCTGGAATCAGGAGATGCGGACTTTGTCATCGTCATGCACGCAGGCGCCAAGGAAAGAATCCGTGTGGATCAAACGCCCGGGGCAGCCGGCATTGGATTTTACGGACGAAGATACTACCGCGGCTGGTATGATCCATGGTGGGGCGCCTACGGCAACACAACCACCGTCAGCCACTATACCGAAGGGACCTTGGTGATCGACATCGTGCCTTGGAAAACCAAGGAACTGGCTTGGCGCGGCATGGGCACAAAAACGATTGGTGAGTACAACAGCGAAAAACAGCAAAAATGCATCGATGCGGTGGTCACAAAAATATTAAACGACTTCCCGCCAAGGTGAAAGTAATCCTCTATAAAATAAAAGATCAGCCGTCGGGTGGCAAATCCGACGACTGATCTTTTATGGATAATAAGGAGGTTATGCTGCCAGTTTTTTTCAATTCGAAACGTGGCGTCAAGTACAACCTACCATAATTTTATAACTTGTCAATAAAAAAGTTTTATCAACATAACTTTATTTGATCTTAGCTAAAATACGGGATGCCCACTTGGCATCACCCAGACGACCAGAAACGCTGGTACCCAGCTGGGACAATGTATCATTGCACTGGGCGTTGGCTTCAGCGTCTTCGTAAACAGCTGCGGCATTTTCAGCATCTGCTGCGTCAACCAGTAAGGCTTCAGCCAAAAAGAGCTGATCGCTGAAGTCGGTCAGCTTCTCGCGGCCCAGTACGAGCAGTTCGGAAAGGATGCTCTTGTCTGCGGCCTGCTGTTTAACCAATGCGATCAGAGCCGCATAGTCCTGTTTGCTGCGGCAAAGGCCTTCAGCAGATTTATACAGGGCCATTGCACCTTCTTTGTCGCCAAGCAGGTTCAGTGTGGCACTGCCTGCAAAGGTAAAGTCATAAACGGTCTTGGCTTTGCCGGCGGCTTTGCTGACCAGTTTTTGAGCCCACTCTTTATCATCAAACTTGTCAATGGCTACAGCGGCAAGCTTCATGATGTCACCGTTTCCAGTCGCTTTTGACTCCAGGCCGGAATAGATCTTTTTAACCCAGGCACTGTCCCCAAGGGTGTCTTGGATGGCATTGGTCAAGGTGTTGTAATCACCATAGCTCTTGCATTTGTCCAGAAGGGCTGTATAGATTTCTTTGATCCATTCGGCATCACCGAGGTCCGCATGGATGGCCGCAGCAAGCTTGATGAAATCGCTGAAATGGATGGTAAGTTTTTCAGCCTTTTTATACAGTTTGGCTGCATAAAATTTATCTTCTGTTTTTTCAAAAACTTCAACGGCCAGAAGACGCATGGGGGCACAAGTTTTGATTTCATTTTCCCGCAGGGCAAAATCATCATACATTTTTCCAAACTCTTCACGTTTGGCTTTCTGGAAAGCAATGGAATCGGTCCATGCTTTGTCGTCTTTGCCCACTTCAAGAATGGCATCGGCTGTTTTAAGGAAGTCCGCATTGTTTTTCACAGCAGCCTGGGCCTGTTTCAATACGGGCAGGGCTGCTGCGGTATCGCCAAGATCATTGGCCATGGCAAGTGCCAGGGAAACCAACTGACCACAGTCGGGATTGGTGGCAGCGGCTTTCTGGTAAACGCTTGAGGCAAAGGCTGCGTCGCCGGTATTTTCAAAACTTGCCTTGGCCAGTTTCAGATATTCATCAAACTTGGCATATTTTTCTTCGGCTTTCTTATAAACAGACAGGGTGAACTCATTGTCATCCAGCTGCGCTTTAACGATTTCAGCAAACTTGAGCAGCTCGTCGCCTTTTTCCAGGGAGCCGGCGGCTTTTTCATAGATGGCCCGGGCAAAATCTTTATCACCCAGATCTTTGATGGCACCTGCGGCAAGGGCGCTGAACCCGTCAGCTGTTTTGGCAGCGGCAATACCCTTTTCATAAATTTCCTTGGCCTTGTCCTGATCCTTGGTGCTGTCCAGGATGGATTTTGCAAAGGAGACAAAATCTTCGGGCTGGGTGCATTTTTCAAAGGCCTTATCCATAACCTGCTGGGCCATTTCCGGATCGGTTTTGGCCAACTCGTTGCTCAGGTTAAGGAAATCGGTGAGCTTGGTGCATTTGCCCATGGCCGCTTCATTCATCTCTTTGGCCATATCGTCCAGGCCAAGTTTACCGGCAGCAGTACCCAGACCGATGAAATCGGCAGCGCTCATGCACAGCATTTTAGCATTGGAAAGAAAGTTACCCACCACGTCGTCATCACCGATAATCTCTTTGGCAGCCTCGGCATAAACTACGGCTTCGTCATAGGTCTGGGCCCACTCTGCACCCTCTTCCATCAGTTCCACGGCCCAGTCCTTGTCATCCAGGCCTGTTACGATCTCTTTGGCCACACCAATGTATTCTTCCGGTGCATCACAGCTTTCCGCTTTCTCTTCCAGTTCTTCTTTGAGTCCCATAATCTCTCCTTATTTGGTTTTGTTTAATGATTTACGGGTATTATTCATCAATTATATTCAACGGGGAAACGCCCGTCGGCACACAGTCATTTCATGGGGGCAACCGGTAATATATCAGCCATGGGCGAACATGGCCTGTCAGTGCCGATTCAACCCGCAACACAGCATGAAAGTCGCGTAATCACTTTTTGGGACTTTCACATAATATATCCCCGACTCTAATAACATACTGATATAAAAACAGACAATGGGGATTTTGCATAAAGTTAAATTTTTTAGGGAAGACAGTTCAAATAAATTGAACAAAAATAGCAGGCCAGACAGAGGCAAATACATGGCGTATCAACGGTTTAACAGCACATTTGTCCCAAATTGCCGCACTGGATACAGGCACCGGAGACCAGACTATTTCGTCTGATTGATTTGCTTTGGCGCCTTAACTTATGCGACCAGGTATTGAAAAAACAGCGTCCATCACCTATAAGCCTTCTTATGGTTCCAGATATCCCTTACATCCTTCGTGGAAACCGATCTTTGTTCAGGCGGATCCTGTCTGTTATTCTGGTTCTCGGCGGTATTGCGCTGGGTCTTTGTTTTGTCGCATCGGGCACGGCCCAGGCCAACCCATTTACCCAGAAAAGCACAAAGTCTGAGCCCCAACAACATGATGGCAGGCGGCAAGCGCCCCTTAAGCTTTCCACATCCCAGACGCCGGGGCCAGGGGCTCAATCGTTAAACATAATGGAACGTATCATTTTTTTCCAAATGAAAATCAAGGAAAAAATGACGACGCTGATCAGGCAGGCCAAAAAGACCGGGGAAACCGGTCCGCTTCTATGGGTTCTGGCAGCGGGTTTTATATACGGGATGGTGCACTCTGCCGGTCCCGGCCACGGCAAAGCCCTGGCCCTGTCCTATATTGTGTCCATTAAACCGACACGATCCCGGGCCCTTGTATTCGGCAATATTCTGGCCATCAGTCATGGAATGTCCGGGGTGCTCCTGGTGTTTTGCGTCAAATATGTTTTGCAGGCATCCATGTCAGGCTCCCTTGCCTCGGTCACCCGGATCACCCAGGTCGCAAGCTATTCACTGATTATTGTTCTGGGTCTGTTTCTTTTTTTGCGCAAACTGCCGGTGTTCAAGACAGTTAAACCTGATCATGGGTCACCTGCGGATATCCAATCCATCCTGCCCGCTGTGTTCATGGGCATGATCCCCTGCCCCGGGGTTGTACTGTCCGTCCTGTTTTGTATCTCCTTAGGATTGCCCGGGTTCGGCATGATGCTGGCCTGCGCCATAACCCTTGGTATGGCCGCAACGCTCTCGCTGGTCGTGCTGGCTGCCATGGCCGGCAAAGCATCCATTCTGGTCCCATTGTCCAGGCGTTTTGCCTTTGCACACAATGCAGGAGACATCCTTGAAGCCCTGGCAGGTTTAATTCTCTTTGCCCTATCTCTTATGCTTCTACTCACAGTATTAAACACATAGACACAAACCTTTAATTCAAACAAAATTCAAAAAACAGTTGACAAAAAGTCAAAATAATGAAAATAAGGTTTTCGCTTACAGTTTAGATATAACTAACAAATACTTAAAACAATAATCATAAATGGCTCCAGAGACAAAGAATTGCATATTTAAATTAATGTAAACATATCACAACATCAGCATTCAAACCTGCCCGGCAGGCCTTTATTTGCGTCAATCTCCTGACGGGCAAAACTTTTACAAATCTTTTAAGGAGAAAAAAATGAAAAGAAAATTATCCGTATTCATCTTCAGCGCCCTGGTCTTTGGCCTATTTTTGATCCCGGCTGCCCAAGCCCACACCCCCTTGTGTTCCTGTTATGACAACGGCGACGGCAGCGTGACCTGCGAGGGCGGATTTTCCGACGGCTCCTCAGCTGCAGGTGTCCAGATGCGCGTTGAGGACGGTGCAGGCAAGGTGCTGAACCAGGGTAAAATGGATGATGACAGTGAATTCACCTTTGACAAGCCCGCAGGTGAGTACATGGTACAGTTTGACGCCG
>Ga0193955_1001592_pt1 | contig 10521 bp, 11 predicted proteins | sample BB_6_MG_FD_140343 | JGI IMG/M metagenome (GOLD analysis project Ga0193955, IMG submission 140343) | Microbial mat bacterial communities from the Broadkill River, Lewes, Delaware, United States - BB_6_MG | ecosystem: Environmental > Aquatic > Freshwater > River > Microbial mats | place: USA... | reverse complement strand
GGGTTGCCGGTACCGGCGGCGAAGATTACCACCCGCCCCTTTTCCAGATGACGAATGGCACGTCTGCGGATGAAAGGTTCCGCCACTCTGTCCATGCGGATTGCAGACTGAACCCTTGTGGGGATATCATGTTTTTCAAGGGCATCACACAATGCCAGACTGTTAATCACAGTGGCCAGCATGCCCATATTGTCGGCTGAGGTCCGGTCCATACCGGCGGAAGACCCGGCCACCCCGCGAAAGATGTTGCCGCCTCCGACAACAATTGAAATTTCCAAACCCAGATGAAAAACCTTAGCCACTTCACCGGCTACGTAGTTTATCATCTCGGGCGTAATGCCGAAGCCCTGATTACCCATCAGAGCTTCGCCACTTAACTTGATCAGAACCCGTTGAAACTCAGGTTTCGTATCCAAGCGATTATTCTCCTATCTGAAAGCGTGCAAATCTTTTAATCTGGATATTTTCGCCGATCTTTCCGATGGTTTCCTTGAGTACATCCTCAACGGTTTTCTGGGGATCTTTAATATACTGCTGGCTCAGCAGGCAGACTTCTTTGTAGAATTTCTCCACCTTGCCATCCACAATTTTATCAATGATATTTTCGGGTTTCCCTTCTTCCAGCATCTGAGCACGGTAGATTTCACGCTCTTTTTCAATAACGGATTGATCCACGTCTTCAGGAACCAGTCCGGCCGGATTGGCAGCCGCAATGTGCATGGCAATATCTTTGGCAAAATTTTCAAAATCTTCGGTTTTTGCCACAAAATCAGATTCGCAATTCACTTCAACGAGCACACCCAGTCTCGCACCGGTATGGATATAGGAATAAACGATACCCTCGCTGGTGGAGCGCCCTGCGCGCTTGGCGGCTTTGGCCAGGCCTTTTTTACGCAGAAGTTCAATCGCCTTATCCATATTCCCGTCCGCCTCGGCCAGGACTTTTTTGCAGTCCATAATTCCCGAACCGGTGGCTTCACGAAGCTCCTTTACCATTTGTGCAGTAATTTCAGCCATTTTGTAAGCTCCTTTTATATCAGATATTTAGAATCTCTATTTTCATCTTTATAAAATAACAATTAAGTTATTGAATTATTTCCACGGCATTTTATTGTGGGGCGCACCCCACATTTAAACAAACGATATCAGTTTCCACCTGCTATTCAGCAGCTGCAGGCTCCTGAGTTTCTGCAGTTTCCGCAGAGGTTTTTCTTTTTATTTTTTCAATCACAGGGCCGTCGGTACCGTCAGAAACGACCTCAACACCGACTTGTTCACCTGAAGCATCGGCAGATTTACCGCCGCCATCTTCCTTATCGGATTGAGCGCGCTGGCGTTCTTCCCAGATCTGGCGTCCTTCGATCACGGCGTCAGCGACCCGGGAAGCGAACAGACGAATGGAACGGATAGCATCGTCATTGCCGGGAATAACATAATCGATATCATCGGGATCACAATTGGTATCAACCACGGCAACTATTGGAATCCCCAGACGTTTTGCTTCTTTTACGGCAATGGTCTCATTTTTAGAATCAATGATAAACAGGGCTGCAGGCAGTTTTTTCATATTGGAAATACCGCCGATGGCAAATTCAAGTTTCGCCTTGTCTTTGAGCATTTTTGCCTGCTCTTTTTTGGGATAATTTTCCAATGTGCCGTCATTTTCAATGGAATTGAGAAAATGGAAGCGGGTAATATTATTTTTAATGGTCTGAAAGTTAGTCAGCATACCGCCCAACCAGCGATTTTCAACGTAATAGCTTTCAGCTCTATTGGCCTCTTCATAGATAGCCTCGGAAGCTTGTTTTTTTGTCCCAACGAACATTACATCGCCACCATTTGCGGCAATATTTTTAATAAAATCGTGGGCCTGTCTGTACAACTTAACGGTTTGCTGAAGATCGATAATGTAAATACCGTTTCTGGCACCAAAAATGTAACGCTTCATTTTAGGGTTCCAACGTTTGGTCTGATGCCCGAAATGTACGCCTGCTTCCAGTAATTCCTTAATCGTAATGTAAGCCATTTTTACTCCAATTTTTCAATGGTTTTAATGTTCATCCGCTTGCCTCATCCCCGGAATCGACTTTTAAAAAGCACCGGATCACAGGTCCGCAAGCGTGTGTTATTATTTTTGCAAAAGCAAAATCCCAACTTCTATATCAAAAGATAAGAAAACTTTCAATTTATTTTTTAAAAACAGCGAGCCGATGGTGACCGGCAAGATCTTTGACAAACTCCAGTTCCGCTACCCAGGCGAAGCTCTTGACAAGATTTTTGATCAAAGGTCTTTGATCAAATCCAATCTCAAGAATCAGACGGCCGGAAGGCAAAAGCCGGTCTCCGGCCTGGGCCAGAATCACCCGAACGGCATCCAGACCATCCACCCCCCCGTCCAACGCCCGGCGCGGTTCATGATCTTTTACCTCGGGCTCTAAGAATTCAATATCAGCACTGGGAATATAGGGCGGGTTGGATAAAATCAAATCAAACATCGGCCGCGGCGACACTGAAGCCAACCAGTCGCTCTTAAATAACGGTATCGGGGCTTGAGCAAACGCATCAATATTGGCGCAGGCCACAGCAAGCGCATCCCAAGAAAGGTCGCTGCCAAAATAGTAATGTCCCTGACAAGCATTGGAAATGGAGATGATCACCGCACCGGATCCGACACCAAGCTCTATCACCCGAGCCTGCTTGCCGCACGCCGCCATTTCCGACAAAATGGCCACAACCGTTTCCACAAGCGTTTCCGTATCCGGCCTGGGGATAAGCACACCCGGAGCAACCTTAAACTGATCCTTAAAAAAACCTTTGCGACCCGTAATATACGCAACAGGCTCCCTTGCGATCCGTCGCCGGATAAGAACCTTAAAATCCGCAAGCTCTTGTTTTTCCAGAGGGCGGTCATGCTGAAGATAGAGATCAAGGCGCCGAATCCCCAGAACCTGAGCCAAGAGAATTTCAGCTGTGAGCCTGGGGCTGTCAATACCATGCTGGGAGAAATAAGTGTCGGTCCAGGAAAGAATGGATTTTATGGTCCAGACATCCACAGATTCAGTTCCTCATGATCAATGTTCTTTTAAGGCCAGAGCCTGGTTATGTGCCCTCAAGGCATCAATGACTTCCTGAATCTCGCCTTCCATAATACTGTCCAGCCGGTACAAGGTCAAGCCGATGCGATGATCGGTCATCCGACCCTGGGGAAAGTTATAGGTGCGAATACGCCCAGACCTGTCACCGGACCCAACCTGACCTTTACGATCTGCCGCCCGCTTGGCCTCCTCTTCCTGAATCTTGGCATCCAAAATACGGGACTTGAGGACATTTAAAGCCTTGGCCTTATTTTTATGCTGGGATTTTTCATCCTGGCAGGTAGCCACAACGCCGGTAGGGATATGCGTAATACGAACAGCGGAATCTGTTGTATTTACAGACTGGCCGCCAGGCCCGGAAGAACGGAACACATCGACCTTCAAATCCGCAGGATTAATGTCAATATCCACATCCTCAGCTTCGGGCAGGACCGCCACAGTCACCGCAGAGGTGTGTACGCGCCCCTGGGTTTCAGTATCAGGAACCCGCTGCACCCGATGAATACCACTTTCATACTTAAACTGAGAATAAGCCCCCTTACCCTGAACCATGGAGACCACCTCCTTGAACCCTCCGGCAGCCGAGTCGTTCTTCTCAATAATTTCAATCTTCCAGCGCCTGGATTCCGCATACCTTGTGTACATACGGAAAAGATCTCCGGCAAAAATACCAGCCTCTTCCCCGCCGGTCCCGGCCCGGATCTCCAGAATAACATTTTTATCATCCCTGGGATCTTTAGGCATCAAAAGGACATTTAATTGCTCATGCAGCTGGGCGATTCTGGCTTCAAGTACAGGAACCTCTTCTTTGGCCATAGAGCGGATATCAGGGTCACTATCCTTAAGAAGATCCTTTGCCTCCCCAAGCTCTTCTTCAGCGCCTTCATATTCCCGAAACACCGGCACAATCTTATTCAATTCACCGTGCTCCTTGAGATACTCCTGATACTTTTTCTGATCCGACATAACGTCCGGATCACTGAGCAGATGCTCGATTTTTATAAATCGTTCTTCAATACCTTTTAATTTTTCGATCATGGTCAAATTGCCCCGGATAAAAATTCAAAAAGGGGTCTTTGTTCAAGACCCCTCTTACATACTTCCCGATAAAACAGCTAAACCAGTTTGCTTGCGTCAAACCCTGCGTATTTTTTCTTAAAGCGATCAATACGACCGGCAGAGTCAACCAGTTTCTGCTTGCCGGTGAAAAAGGGATGACACTGGGAGCAGATCTCCACCTTGATGTTCTCTTTTGTGGAACTGATGTCAAATGTTGCACCGCAGGCGCAAGCTGCCGTTGTTTTTGTGTAGTTCGGATGGATGTCTTTTTTCATCTTACACGTCACTCCTTGCAGTCTTCGATATAAAAGACCGTAATGGTTAAATATTAAAAAAATTTCTTGCTATGAATTCATCATTTCAAGAAACTCTTTATTATCCTTTGTTCCATTCATTTTTTCAAGCAAAAACTGCATTGAATCCACAGAATTTAAACTTGAAAGCAATTTTCTCAGGATCCAGACGCGATTCAGTACCTCAGGATCAAGGAGCAACTCCTCTTTTCGGGTACCCGAGCGATTCATATCAATGGCAGGAAAGACACGTTTGTCCGCAAGCTTTCGATCAAGCACAAGCTCCATATTACCCGTACCCTTGAACTCTTCGAAAATAACTTCGTCCATCCTGGAACCCGTATCAACAAGAGCCGTGGCAATAATTGTCAAGCTACCACCTTCCTCTATGTTTCGCGCCGCCCCAAAAAACCGCTTTGGGCGATCCAGAGCGTTGGAATCCACACCACCGGATAAAATCTTTCCGGAAGGCGGCATTACGGCGTTGTAAGCCCTTGCAAGACGCGTAATACTATCCAAAAGAATAACCACATCATGACCCTGCTCTACGATTCGCTTGGCTTTTTCAATAACCATCTCAGCCACCTGCACATGGCGCTCGGCCGGTTCATCAAAGGTAGAGGATATAACTTCGGCATTTACGGAGCGTGCCATATCTGTCACCTCCTCAGGACGTTCATCTATGAGCAGAATCATGGGGACAATATTTTTATGGGCCTGGATCATGGAGTTGGCTATGTTCTGGAGGAGCATGGTTTTACCGGCCTTAGGCGGCGACACGATAAGACCGCGCTGACCAAAGCCGATTGGAGACATGAGATCAATAACCCGCATGGAATAATTATCAGGCTCGGCCTCAAGATTCATCTTACGGTCCGGATATAACGGCAGAAGATTGTCAAACAAAATAGTTTCAGCCGCCATCTCAGGATTCATGAAATTCACGGCTTCCACTTTCAGCAATGCAAAATACCGCTCTGAATCTTTTGGCTGGCGGACCTGCCCGGAGATAGTATCTCCGGTACGCAGATTAAACCGTCGGATCTGGGAGGGGGAGACATAAATATCGTCGGGACCCGGCAGATAGTTGTACCCAGGGGCCCTTAGAAAACCAAATCCATCCGGAAGGATTTCCAAAGTACCTTCACCGTAAATCTGTCCGCTTTCTTCGATATTAGCCTGGAGCAAGGCAAAAATCAGTTCCTGCTTCTTAAGGCCGCCAATACCCTGAATATTGTATTTTTTGGCAAGCTTGGTCAGCTCACTGATTTTCATCTTATTGAGTTCTACAAGATTCATGCAATCTCCTGGTCTGATCCATCCGTTTGGTTAAAAGTGTATGAATTCACGCTGCAATTTTTTTGGGGATGTCTTTTTGACTATCTGGAGGCCGAATGCAGGCCTTGTGGAAAAAAAAGACAGATAATGTGAAACGTAAGTAATTTAAAAAATTTATTAAGATATTATCATTTTTTTGTCAAGCGCTGATTGACAAGTTTTCGATACAAAACTTCCACTGACGTAAAAACAGCTTCAGGCTCACCCCTATTTTCAATGACATAATCAGCCCGCTTGACTTTTTCAGCCTGGGGCATCTGAATAGCCAAAAGCTTTTCTGCACTTTCACGGCCCACACCGTCCCTGCAGGAAATTCGATCAATAAGGGTGTTATCCGCAGCCGTCACCACCACGACCACATCGAAAAGATACGCCATGCCAAGCTCAAACAAAAGAGGCACCTCAACCGCACAGGATGTTTTCTTTACACGCACAGCGTCATCCATCAGCCGGATCGTTTCACTTATGATTACAGGGTGTAAAATAGATTCAAGCTTTTCCCTATTTCCTTTTGCACTGACAATCATGCGCCGCAACTCCGGGCGATCCAACCTGCCGTCCGGAGCTACAATTTTGCACCCAAACACCTTGACCACCTGATTATAGGCCGCCTGCCCCGGTTCCACAACCTGCTTTGCAATTTGATCACAATCCAGCGTAACTAGCCCGATGCGCCGGAAACCTTCACACACAAGGCTCTTCCCAGACCCCGCAGACCCAGTCACGCCTATCTTAATCATTTTGCTCCATTATTATTCAGATTGTCTTTACTCATCAATTCCCAACATTTATCGATATTTGACTTATAATACGTTCCTGTGATATTTATCAAGCCCGTTAAATCAATCTATTGGCTTTATTTTTATTTACTATAGAAGGGGAACATACGTGGAGAGAACTTTATCCATTATCAAGCCTGACGGTGTAGCAAAAAACGTCATCGGCGAAGTTATCAAACGCTTTGAAACAAACGGCATTAAAATTGCGGCAATGAAAATGATCCACCTGAGCAAAACACAGGCCCAGGGCTTTTATGCAGTTCACAAGGAGCGTCCTTTTTTCGACAGCCTGACCGATTTCATGACATCAGGACCCATCGTTGTCATGGTGCTTGAAGGCGAGGACGTTATCGCAAAAAATAGAAAACTAATGGGTGCCACAAACTTCAAAGAAGCAGAAGAAGGCACCATCCGGAAGGACTACGCCACCGACATTGAAAAAAACGTTGTCCACGGTTCTGATGCACCGGAAACCGCTGCATTTGAAATAGGTTATTTTTTCAACGACCTGGAACTTCACGCCCGTTAATACCGGTTGAAAACGTCATCCCCGGCAGATCTTAATGCCGGGGATGATTCGATTTATTCCTACACCTTGGACGCAGTCGCATAACCTTCCAGATCAAGGGATACGAAATGAAATCCCGCGCGCTTAACCCCCTGCACCACTTTCTGCCTTAGATTCAAATCCACAAGACACTGCAATTCATTGGAACTGACCTCAATTCGCGCTAAATCCCCATGACACCGCACCCGGACCTGGCCAACTCCCAACTCATGGAGGCAGGCTTCTGCCCGTTCAACCCGCTTTAATTTTCCTTTGGTGATGACATCCCCCTGGGGAATACGGGTGGCCAAACAGGATTGGGCAGGTAAATTCCAGGTTTCAAGCCCAAGCATCTTTGAGCATACCCGGATTTGTTCTTTTGAGAATCCAACCTCAATCAAAGGCGACTCGAAACCCAATTCCCGGGCCGCCTCCATGCCGGGCCGAAATTCCTGCAAATCGTCCACATTGGCGCCATGAAACAACGTATGTACTCCGTGCTCCTTTGCCACTTCCGCGACCTTGGAAAATAAAAATGACTTACAAAAATAGCAGCGCCTGCCCGTATTACTGACCACTTTGGCATCATCCAGGATATTTGCAAAAACAAAAACGGGAGAGATACCTAAATACTGACCCAAACGCACCACCCGTTCCTTTTCTTTAACTGTAAAAAAATCAGAAACAACCGTAACAGGCACGATCAAACTTACCCCAGCAATACGTGCGGCTGCCAGTAAGTAGGCCGAATCTGCACCGCCGGAGAACGCAATGGCGATCCCCGAAGGATCATTTAACAGATCAAGAAGACGAGAAAATTTTTCATTTTTGCCCCGCAATACCTTGCCAGCATCCCTCCAACCACCCATATCATTTCTCATATTGTTTTTGATTAAAAAATTTATTTTATATCCACACGTTAAAGCCTGGCAACTTTTCATTATTTTTAATAATATTACCAAAATGGGAACAATAACCCAATTCAATCTCAACTTTCAACAAATATCTTCTTGACTTCCGCCAACTCTTTAGTGTATATACCCTGACGTTGTTCATCTGCTGGCTGATCGTCCAACGGCAGGACTACGGACTCTGACTCCGTCAATCTAGGTTCGAATCCTAGTCAGCCAGCCACTGATTATAAAGGCTTTCAAGGTTTTTCTTTGAAAGCCTTTTTTGCGTTTAGCCTATTTTGCAGATTTTCTTTGATTCCCCATAAGTAATTTTAATAAACCTGCTATACCGGGTTGGACCGGCATTAATAACGGTAAAATTATTTTGCCTTTTTTCAAAGCCCCCCCTTCTGATTCGACTATGTTCTAATGCCATAACAAATTTAAGGCACTTGTTTATATAACGGTATTTGTTTATATAATGAGAAAAGTGCATTGCTCAAAATTTAATGACGTCGTAAAAAGTCTTTCGGCTGAATTAAGTATGGGACCAGTCTATACGACAGATATGGCACCTATATATTTGCAGCCAAAAAGTTTACTTACTCATCGGTCCGCTTTACATGACCCATAAATTTTGAGAAAAATCTATAACTTATAAATATGAGCCAAGCAACAGTGATAAATATTCTGCCATCTGCCTTAATTGGGACAGGCGTATATCGAGAATGTTATATTCATCCGGAAAAGGATGATCAATGTATCAAAATTGTATACAGAGAAGGCGGAGATGCCGAGACTGACCGCGAACAAAAATATTATCGTTATTTGTCAAAAAGAGGTATTTCCTGGGAAATGTTGGCTCGATTTCACGGTAATATTGAGACAAATCTTGGCCCAGGTGCGGTTTTTGATCTCATACGGGATTATGACGACAACATATCCAAGACACTTGATACATATTTTAAGTCAACCGATGAGACTTGCGTTCCATACACAAACATATTCCAAAGCCTTTTTGAGCTCAAACACTACCTTTTAAAATACAATATAATAACCATGGCGTTCAAACCCAAAAATATTCTCTATAAACGCCTGAGCGAAACAACAGGCAGATGCGTAATCGTTGACAGCCTTGGCAATTCGGACTTTATACCCATTTGTACCTACAATAAATTTTTGGGGAATAAAAAAATCCTCAGAAAATGGGACCGGTTTGAAAAATTGCTGCTCAAAGAATACCGGGACAATACAAAGCTAAAAAAGTTCATTTTGCAGGATTGACAATCAACGTATGAAATACATGAGTGATGACAACATATACAGGCTGTTGAAGCTTCTAACGCTTGTGCTGAGCAGACTGCCTGTGTGGTTTGCCGATTTTTGTTCAAACCTTTTGGGTTTGCTTTGGTTCAAAATTGACAAACGACATCGGACCGTTACCCTTGAAAATCTAACCCATAGCTTTGGCCGTGAAATGGGGCCGAAACAGATAAAAATCACTGCAAAGCAGGTGTTTAAAAATATAGCCGCCATCATTTTGGAGGTAGCCTGGGGACAAAAATTTTCCAAGGAGTCGTTTTTATCCCATTTTACGATCAAGGGACTTGAACATATCCGGGCAGCCCATGCCAAGGGCAGAGGCGTCCTTGTTCTGACCTGCCATATGGGTAATTTTGAAATGCTCGCACCGGCCATTTACAAGACCGGACTCAAGGGGTATGTAATTTACAGATCTTTGGACTTTAAACCCCTGGACCAGTTGATCCAAAGGATTCGCCGGCGGTTCGGAGTAAGCGTAATACCGACCCAAGGCGCTTTTAAGCAAGTTGAGACGGCATTATCCAAGGGCGACATCGTGGCAACGCTGCTGGACACGAATGTCAGCTGGCATAAGGGTGTTTTTGTAAATTTTTTCGGCAGGCCGGCCTGTACCAACCAGGGACTTGCCATACTGGCATTAAAGAGCAAGGCGCCGGTGGTACCCGTATATACGGTTCGCAAAAATAGAAAATTCACCATTGAATTTTTACCGGAAATCCCAACAGTTGACACCGATGACCCAATCAAAAACCTTGAAATCAATACAGAGAATTACAGCAAATTTATTGAATCCGTGGTCAAAAAATATCCCGACCAGTACTTCTGGATTCATAACCGATGGAAAACCAAACATTTCTGCCCTTGGCCAAGGGATCAAAGATAAATGACAACAATAAGATTAAGACAATCAGATCCGGCCCGGATCTTAATACGCGGTGCAAACTGGGTTGGCGATGCGATTATGACCACGCCCGTAATAAGGGGGGTCAAAAAAAATTTCCCAAACGCCGAAATTTCCATACTTGTAAAGCCCTGGGTTGCACCGGTTTTTCACAATAACCCGTTTGTTGATAATGTACTGATCTATGATGACAAAGGCCGCCACAAAAAAGGCCTGGGGACGATACGGCTTGCGAGAGATTTGCGGAAATATCATTTTGACCTTGCAGTGTTAATGCAAAATGCCTTTGAGGC
>Ga0193955_1001591_pt1 | contig 10528 bp, 4 predicted proteins | sample BB_6_MG_FD_140343 | JGI IMG/M metagenome (GOLD analysis project Ga0193955, IMG submission 140343) | Microbial mat bacterial communities from the Broadkill River, Lewes, Delaware, United States - BB_6_MG | ecosystem: Environmental > Aquatic > Freshwater > River > Microbial mats | place: USA... | reverse complement strand
CAGAATGTGGACGGTCTTCATTTGCGGGCCGGCAACAGCATTGACCGAACCTACCAGATTCATGGCAACCTTGATTATATAAGGTGTTCAGGCGGATGCACCCCACGGCTTTTTGACTTCCCGGAAGGCATGCCGGACAAGCAAAAAGACCAGCCGGTCACCGAGGAGGAAAAAGAGCTGCTGACCTGTGCCAGATGCAACAGCATTACCCGCCCCCATGTGCTCTGGTTTGATGAATGTTACAATGAAACCTGGTACAAGGCCGAATCCGCCATGAAGTGGGCCACCGCCACCGACCTGCTCCTGGTCGTGGGCACGGCCGGGGCCACCAACCTTCCCATGCAGATCGGCATGATGGTGGCCAGAAATCCCGAAGCGGTCATTGTGGATATCAACCCAAGCGATAATCCCTTCAGGCAGTTTGCTGCCCGGCACGACCGGGGAATTGTCCTTGACGGCACCGGCGGGCAATATTTACCCGAACTGCTCTCCCTGTGGGAGGCATAAAAGATTCACGGTTTTGTGTGGGCTGAACATGGGCATTGGTAGACCCGGTCAGCCCACGGCTATTATGCGAAGTTAAAGGTTTGGTCGAGAACTTTACGGGTGGTGGGGTTGACGTTCAATCGGCCAAGCCCTTCTCTGGAGATCCATCCGACATTCTGGGCATCATCTCCGGCAGCGGGCTCACCGCTGATATAAGTTGCTGCAAGATCCACAATATAATAGTGGAACCGGACCCGGTCCTCGTCATCCCTGTGAATGGATTCAAATGAAAATATGGGATCACCGGCCTCAATGACGATTCCGGTTTCCTCGAACACTTCCCTTTCCGCTGCGGCTTTAAGGGTTTCGCCCAATTCCACGCAGCCCCCCGGGATCGCCCAGGCGCCCTGGGCCGGTGGATTGCCTCGTTTGACCAGCAAGACCTTGTCGTCTTTGAAGACAACTGCGCCCACAGCAAGGGCTGGTCGAACAGGATATTCTCTATGACTTTCGGCAGGTAAACCGTTCATAATTTGTTCTCCATGATGAAATTCAACATATCCCCCGCCAGCTTTCCGGGACATTCCAAATGGGGGATATGACCATATTCCTCATAGATGTGAACCTGGGCATTGGGAAGCAGTTCTTGTACGAAAGGCGCGGTCTGCCAAGGCAAAAGAGAATCATGGCGGCCCCAGAACAACATGACCGGCATGGTGAGATCTTTGCACAGATGGTTTAAAGAGGCCTGTTCCAAAGACATTTTGCCTGACTTTATTGCGTCCATGTCCACCAGCTCATCAAATATTTTAGCAAGCCATGCCCGGTCCTCTATGCCCTTTAAAATCATATACTCCTTGACACAGGTGGGCAGCGGCGGGCTTTTCCTGAAAAGCCTGGATTGTAAATGTTCAAAATCCTGGGGGGATCTTACATGGAAAATATTGGAGCCTGCCAGCACCTCATCATAAATGGAGGGGTTTCCGGGCACATAAAACCCGGCAGCACCCACTAACGAGAGTGTTTTCACTCTGGCGGGAAATCGAGCTGCAAACTTTGCGGCAATGGCCCCGCCCATGGAGGAGCCGGCAAGATGAAATGAGTCCGGACCGGTTTGCCGAAGAAACCGGTCCAGCCAATCAACGTAATTGTCCAGACTATAAACCAGGTTCGGGTCCATACCGGAATTACCAAACCCCGGCAAATCCGGTATCACAAGATCCAGCTTTTCTTTTAAAGACTTTGCAAGAAAATAAAAGCTCTCTTTTCTGTCCCCAAAGCCGTGAACCAGAACCATCGTCTCTTTTTTATTATCCGATCCGATATGCGCCCACGCCATACGCGGCGGTCCCTGGTGGGTACGAAGATTCACTCCCAGGCGCTTTCCGTTTTTGTTAAGGAAGGCCTCGATCATCGCCTCGCCGGCTTTGGCCTTTGCTCTAAACGCTATGGATGGTTTAAATGCCATGGATTTATCCTTAATTTTGTGCCCTGGGCCTCAATACCGTTGGAATCGCAATACTAGGTTCTCCATGTAGCACAAAATACCGGTTTCAATCATCTGCTAATTTTCATTTTTTTCTTTCACGTCCGTCATAAACCGGCTCAACGCCTGGACATAGGATTTGGCAGAGGCTGCTATGGTATCATCATCTTCGGCCCTGCCCACCCAGACGGGCGCGGCCAAATTATAGCTGAGCTCATGGCCGTTTCCGGTGAGTACAACCAGGGCTTCAGCCGCTGAAGAGTGGGTGCGTCCGCGGTTGCTGGGCTCGTAAACCACAAGTTTAGGTTTCTTTTCACCGAGCCCCAGGACATCATCATTGGCACTGAATACCGCATTGATGGGCCCGTTTTTGCCCATAAACGCCTCGCCGATCTTTTTTTCACCGTCAACCACCAGTACCACTTGGGCCTGGCGGACCGTGGAGTTGGCAAATTTGTTGAACGCGTAGTCTACAAACTCGATATGGTCTTTGCCGGTGTACCTGAAATCATCCCCGATCATACGCAGTTCTTTATCCCCGTATGTAATGTCCCGGGACTTGATCACGGGCATGATATGCTCCCGGACAAAACTTTTTTCAAAGTCAAAGCCGAGCTCATCAAGTCTGGCCGTCACACCGCTTACGCCGGTCAGCTTGGTGATCTGGTGGGTGTTGCCGGTCCAGCCGATATCCTCGGGGGCACAGGGCAGATAAATATTTTCCCCGATGGCCTTGCCCTTTTTGTCGCCGTCGGAATGGACCCCTGATCCGTGGCGCAGGGCATTGGGACCGACCCCCGGCGCATTATAGGGAATGGGAATACAACTCTCCCTTTCAATAAATCGTGCCACCGCATTGGTGCGTTCAAGTTTAAAGGAGGTAAAAAATTTGCGGTTGTACGAAGCCTTCAACGAGAGATTCATGATCACCTGCTCCAGGGGCGTATTGCCGGCCCGTTCCCCCAAAGAGTACCAGGTGCCTTCCACCTGCCGGATGCCTTCTTTGACGGCGGCAAGGGTATCGGCCACACTGACGCCGTAGTCATTGTGGGCGTGGAAACTTAAAATGACGTTATCGGTGCCTTCCACAAGCATTTTAAAGTACCGGATGGCTTCCTGGATTTCAATTTCAATGCCCTTGGCCACGGTATGGGGGATGTTGATCACGTCTGCGCCGGCCTTGATGGCATGGCCATAGATTTTAGAGATGTACTCCTGCAAAAAATTATATTCAGGATTCAATGACTGGGACAAGGCCAGGATGGTGTTCTGGGCCGAGAATTCCACCCGTCCTTTACCGCCCATCAACTCCTTTGCATAGGCGACGGCCCGGGAGGCTTTTTCAATCTGCTCGTTGGGATCGGCCTTATATGCCCGGATGGAGGCCTCGTCAATGTTCAGGGTAAACACGTGGATGGTGGGGCTGGGATTATTTTCCAGGGCTTGCCACGTCCGCTTGATATTGTCAAGGTCCATGGTGGTCAGTCCGCAGATGTGGGGCCCTTCCACGGTATCGGCAATCTGTTTTACCGTATCAAACTCCAGGGGGGTGGAACTGGGAAAGCCCACCTCTATGGTGCTCACCCCGGTATCTGCCAGAAACTGGGCAATTTTAAATTTTGAATCGCCTTTAAAGGTTACCCCGCCCTGCTCACCGTCGCGCAGGGTGGTGTCAAATATTTCCACTTCCTGTCTGGCCTCGTCCGGGATCTGGGTTTGGTCCAATACCCATACTCCGCCTTCATCTTTTTTAATCGCCACGTTCTTCCCCTTTATTACAATGTATTATTTGGATAAAAATAAAAAAGCCGTTATCTGCCCGCCAGGGGCTGATAACGGCTTTTGATTTCACTTCTGAATATTATGCCACTAAGAACCCCTTCGCCTGGAGGTGTTTAGAACCACCTCCTCGATAAGAAGTAGAGCCTGTAGTAGGGTAATAAAATTCATCATTTTTTATTCACTTTAATTAAAGTTAATTTATTATATATAAAATATGTGAAGTCAAGAAAAAAATGGCACATTTCAAACATATAACAAATTAACGAATTGATTTTATTTACCGCAATCCGATATGCGGTAGTTTTTTAGGACCCTAAGTCCCGTCCGAATAGGCCAAAACCTTGTGACCAAGTGCTAAGGCCGTTAGGATAGCCCCTTTTTTTCATCATAATCCGCATATTCCAAGGCAATTTTCCGAAATTCATCATGATGTTTGTTAAACACCCTCAAAATATCCGGATCAAAGTGACCCGGCATTACCCGTCCGTCCCCTTCCGTGATAATCTTTACGGATTTTTCATGGGAAAAGGGTGGCTTATAGACCCGTTTACTGATCAGAGCATCATAGATGTCCGCCAGGGCCATGAGCCGGCCTGATAAGGGAATATTATTGCCTTTTAAGCCATAAGGGTAACCGCTGCCGTCCCATTTTTCATGGTGAGTATAGGCCACTTCTTTTCCCACCTGCAAAAAGGTCGTTGAGGTTGATTTACCTGAAGCCTGTTCCGCTTTTGATAAGGCATCTCCGCCATAGACCGGATGCTGTTTTATAACCTCAAACTCTTCCTGGGTCAGGGGACCGTTTTTAAGCAAAATGCCGTCCGGGACACCTACTTTACCAATGTCATGCAACGGGGCGGATTTGAATAAAAGTTCAATCATATCATCACTTAGAGATTCTTTGAACCTAGGCAGCACAGCCAGTTGTTCCGCCACAATACGGACATAGTGTTGGGTGCGCATGATATGCCCACCGGTTTCATTGTCCCGGTATTCAGCCAACCCGGCAAGCCCGAAGATAGTGACATCCTGGGTATGAACAAGTTCACGGGTGCGCTGCCTGACTTTTTCTTCCAAAACACGGTTTTGATCATACAGGGCCAGATGGGTTTTAACCCTGGCCTTTACCAGTGGTGGGCTCACCGGCTTGGTGATATAATCAACACACCCGGCTTCAAACCCTTTAAATTCATCAGTGACATCGTCTTTGGTGGTGACAAAAATAACAGGTATGTTACAGGTATCTGCGCGGCTTTTCAGAAGTCGGCATACGTCATATCCGTTCATGCCCGGCATCATGATGTCCAGCAAAATCAAATCCGGAGGGCTATTGTCTGCGGCAATCTTTAATGCCCGCTCACCATTCAGCGCGGCTTTGATCCGATAGTCATCGTTAAGGATACCGATCAGAACGTCGATGTTTTCAGGGGCATCATCCACCACCAGGATAATGGGCTTTTCTTTATTCTGAGGCATTAGAGGCATCTCCTTTTTCACCGCCATGGGCATATTTCCAGGCCTGCTTATAATTCTATTTTAAATTTCAGGCAGACTGCTTTAAGTTTATTCAAGGCATCATCAAAGACATAAGTACCGGTATCTTTGGCAATCTGCCTCATATCGGCTTCCAGTGGTGTGCCGTCAACCATGGTCATAATCTTTTTTATAATTGACAGGGCTTGGGTATCAGAGGCCAGAAGAAATTGGGAAAGAATTTTAAGCTTTGGTGCGATTGCGTCCTTATCAAAAGGGGTGTTGTCCGGGGCTATCCCTTTGGTTTGCCCCCCCAAAACCGACGTGATGCCCCGGCAGATACCGTCCAATGTCTCTGTCATCCGGGTAATTGCGATAGGCAGATTTACATCATCGTCCTGCCGAATCATGGTCTCTACTTCTATGACCTGTTCGTGCAGTTCAATTGCCCCTATATTTCCCGCTACCCCTTTGAGGGTATGGGCAAACCGTATGGCATCATCCTTGAGACCCGTTTCCAGCGCCCCAAGGATTCTACCCCCTTCATCCCCGTGGTTTTCAACAAATTTAATCAGCAAAGTTTTATATCGGCTTATATTACCACCGATCCGCCGGACCCCTATTGACACATCAATACCGGGTATATCGGGCAGCAGTTCTTCACGGCCTTCCGTATGAAAAACCGTGGGGGCATCGCTATGTGACCGCGCCCTTGCGCCCGGCTTGATCCACTTGAGTAAGACAGAAAAAAGCAAATCAGGATCTATGGGTTTGGTCACATAGTCGTTCATGCCTATATCCAGCACCTTTTTTTTCACACCACTCATGGCATCTGCGGTCATTGCAATAATAGGTAAATTGTCAAAACGTCTGTTCTTCCTGAGCTGTCGAGTGGCGTCATATCCGTCCATCACCGGCATCTGAAGATCCATAAGTATGGCATCAAAGGCCTGGCCGTCTGAAGCAGTCATAATCTCAAGTGCCTCTTGTCCGTTGTGAGCCACTGAAACTATAAACCCTTGACTTTCAAGAATTTCCACAGCCACCTGCTGGTTGATTTCATTATCCTCCACCAGAAGAAGGGTCGCTCCTCTTACCAGATCAAAATTTTCCGGCAGTTGTCTCGGATTATCTTTGACGGCCTCCATAGGTTCTATTTTCTGACCCAAAGCGTCCATTATAGTATCAAAGAGCACCGACTGGCTCACAGGCTTGACCAAGTAGCCGTCAATCCCGGCACCCTCGGCCTGTTGCATGAGTTCTTCCCGGCCGTAAGCTGTGACCATAATAACGGTGGTCGCCTTTTTAAGGCGGAGGCTGGATTTAATTCGGCGGGCCGCCTCAATACCGTTCATGCCAGGCATTTTCCAATCCATGAGGACCAGGGAAAATTCATCGGCTCCGGCTGCATATTCTATAAGTTCAAGTGCCTGGTCTGCCGAAGAGGCCCAGGTGACATTGAATCCAAAATTCCGGGTCATGGATGTTAAAATCTTAAGTGCATTTTCATTGTCATCCACGATAAGAATGCGTTTCCCTCTAAGGTGTGCAGCCAGGGCAGTGTAATCCCTTTTGTTTTTTTGAGCATGATCGCCAAGGCCAAGCCGAATGGTGAACCAGAAGGTGCTTCCCTTGCCGAGGGTCGATTCGACACCGATGCTGCCGCCCATCAACTCACAAAGTTTTTTAGAAATGACAAGGCCTAAACCTGTGCCCCCGTACTTACGAGTGGTGGAGGTATCAGCTTGGGAAAAGGACTGGAAGAGCTTATCCTGATGGGCCAAACTCAACCCCACGCCGGTATCCTGGACACTGAACCTTGCCAGCACCTCGTTCTCTTCTTCTTTTTCAATAACGGCCGATAAAATGATCTCACCTTTATCCGTAAACTTAACCGCGTTACCGCAGAGATTAAGAAGGATCTGTCCTATCCGCAGGGGGTCTCCCACCAGGGACTGGGGAAAATCAGGTTTGATTTTAAATATAAATTCCAATCCTTTTTCTTTAATTTTTTCTGCGATGAGGTTGGACAGCGTTTCCAGCATATCGTCCAGGAAAAAGGGGATGGACTCTATGGCCAGCCTGCCAGCTTCGATTTTGGAAAAATCCAGGATATCGTTGATGATGTTCAACAAAGACTTGGATGACTGGTCGATTTTACAAATATAATCATGCTGCCTGGACGTCAGGTCTGTTTTAAGAACCAGGTGGGTCATGCCGATGATGGCGTTCATGGGCGTACGGATCTCATGGCTCATGTTGGCCAAAAAATCGCTTTTGGTCTGGGCGGCAACCTCAGCCGCCTCCTTGGCCAGCAGAAGGTCGGCCTCTGTTTTATTGCGTTCAGTCATATCCCTGAAGCTCCAGACCCGGCCCACAATTGTACCGTCCAGGCGCTGGGGTCTGGAATAACGTTCCAGGATTCTGCCGTCATTGAGCCTCAGGGTGGAAAAATCCTCTTCTTCTGGCTTGGCATACAGTTCCCGGACCGTATTTTTAAAGCTATCCGGATCAACCAATTTCTTGATGCACTCCCCGATAAGGATATCGTCATCCCCTGTGTCGGCAAACTTTTGGTCCACCTGCCAGATTTCCAGAAACCGTGTATTATAGGTGGTGATTTTCTGGCTCAAATCCACCACCAGAATTCCGTCCGTGGTGGATTCAATCGTGGCTTGCAAGCGGGAGGTGTATTCACTGATGCTGCGGGACATGGCGTTAAAGGCCGCTGCCAGGGCCCCGATTTCATCTTTGGCGTCAAGGGCAATGCGATGGGAGTAATCTCCTCTCCTGATGGCCTTTGCGCCCTGTTCAAGAGCCAGAAGAGGCAGAATCATGCGGCGGCGCAGTAAAAAAAAGACATATACGTCAAAACCAATGGTAAGGGCAATAAGCACAGAGATACCCAGTATAACAGCGTGACTGCGCCGGTGCAGCAGATTTTCTTCACCGGCCCGTCGCCAATTCCTCAGGATAAAGAAATCCTCAATAGGCTTCATTATCCTGGCTTTAGCCTTGTAATACTCCCTGCCGTAGACAATATTCCGGGCCATGGCCATATCCGGAGCCCGTTTAATGGTGAACTGGCCGTTTTCATCCTTGTATAGACCCTTGACCGCATTCATGGCCATGTTTTCCAGTTTAATTAAATCGTCGGATTCTTTTTTGGCTTTGGACAGGCTTTCCATCTCCTCTTTTGAAAACCCGAGACTGATCATTTTTTTTTCAACGCTGTAAAGTTCGCCGTCCTGGTTATGTTTGATTATTCCTGCAGCCACGTAATCCCAATAAAAGGGGGAAAACTCGGCAGGGTGCGGATTGATTCCGTCCCGGATGGCAATAATCTGCCTGAAATACTGCTCGTATTTTGGATCTCCTGTTGCAACGTAAGTACGGGCAAACCGGGTCAGGTCGTCTGCTGACTGCTTGAGTTCATAGGCCAGTTTCAGGGATTCAAAATTTTGTTCCGCAACATCGTCTTCATATTTATGGGTCTGGGAAAGCATGATGACAAATCCGGAACTTGTGGCAATCAGCGCTGCAAAAATAAAAAAAATCAAAATCAGGGAGTCCTTCAGGGAAAGCTGTCTGGGCCTGCCTTTTGTCAGCCAAGCAATGAAAATGATGACAATCATACAGGCAAATACGGTCCCAATACTGGTCACCAAAAATTTTGCCGTGTTAAACGGGATTGGTTCAGAAAGAACGGGAATAGACTGTTTTACAGCGCCGGGCACCCATTTTTGAAACAATGCCTGTTTTTCACTTTCATCAATCACCGCCAGGGCCTTGTTGATGATGGAAGCAAGTTCGGGCCAGTCCCGGCGGATAGAGTAAACCGTATTAAGGACATATTCTTTATCCGTAAACACATAGGCAATGGCCAGGGACTGATGAAATATTTTTCGCAACTGACCGAATTGGTGCAGTGTGATCAGGGCAAAGTCAGCCTTACCTTGTATAACCAATTGAAATGCTATTGTTTCTGAGGCGGCTTCAATAGGGGTTACATCCTTGATGGAGGCCAGTATTTTTTCGGTCCAGAGATTGCCTTTGAGGTGGGCTACCCGCTTGCCTTCAAGTTCTTTGGCACTTTGAACATTGGCAGCTTTTTCAGGTAGGCTTGCAGCGGCATATTCCACGATATTGTACGGATCAGAAAAGATAAAATATCTCTTGCGGTTTTCTACAACGGCAGACTCGGCTAGGCCATCAAGTTCGCGGGATTGCGCTTTTTCGACCATCTCCTTCCACAATCCTGCCACAAGCTGAATATTAGCACCGGTAACGTTATTGATCAGGTTCAGAAAATCCACATCATACCCTTCCAGCTTTCCGTCTTTTCTCTTGAAGACCAAGGGAGCCCAGCTTTCGCCGATGCCGATTCTGATGACCGGATGGACTGACAGCCAGGCCTTTTCCTCCGGGGTCAGAGAAATCCTTGAAGGACTGGCTGTCTCTGTGTAGATGCCGATCCAGCGCTGGTGAATGCTTCGCGTCTCTTCCACGCTCAGGTCAGCCATCGCTTTATCAAGAATGATCGCCAATGTGGGCCAATCTTTTCGCACCCCTATGGTCAAAATGGAATCCGGATTTTCGGCCCGCCCCTGGATCTGTAGGTTTGAGATGAGTTCCTGCTCCATAATCCATGCCGCTACGGCCCGATTGCCGACATAGGCATCTGCCTTGCCCCGGGCCACCGCACCAAGGGCAACGGCAGTGCCTGGGTACTCTTTTATGCGTACCGAAGGGTATCTGGATTGAAAATATTTGACATTATAAAAGCCCGACTCAAGGGCCAGGGTTTTTGTCGCAAGGTCCCGCTCGGAGGCATAATACGGTCCGTCTGAGCGAGCCACGATAACATGGGGAATGCTCAGGTACTTCCGGGTAAAATTTAAAAATTTTTCCCGCTCGGGTTTTGGGGAGACATCCATGAGCGCGTCAATGTTTTTTGATTTTACTGCCGCAAGGTTTTGTTTAAAAGGGGCTGGAATTGGCTTGATAATGCCGTTAAGTCTTTTGTTGATGGCCTTGATATAATCGATTCCCACCCCGCGCAACGTACCTTTTTCATCCACAAAATTCATGGGGGGCCAGTCGTCCATGACGCCTATGGAAATTTCGGGATGGGTTGCCAGCCATTTTTTTTCTGTTAATGAAAGCCGTTTTAAAAATGACTGATGACGTGCATCGGAATCGCTGGATAATTCTCGGGCGTTAGGTGAGGACAGATAAGGTAAAAACAAAACCACGCAGACGGTCAACAGGCAATATAATAAGGCAAGACACTTGGCGTAT
>Ga0193955_1001589_pt1 | contig 10567 bp, 9 predicted proteins | sample BB_6_MG_FD_140343 | JGI IMG/M metagenome (GOLD analysis project Ga0193955, IMG submission 140343) | Microbial mat bacterial communities from the Broadkill River, Lewes, Delaware, United States - BB_6_MG | ecosystem: Environmental > Aquatic > Freshwater > River > Microbial mats | place: USA... | reverse complement strand
GTCTATGTATACCCACTATTTTGCACCCCTCTTTCGTTTTAACGACGGGGGTATCGGCATTTAGTGCCAGAGACTCTAATTTTAAAAGTATCTGTTTTACAATAAACTCTTTTCTTGTTTCATTTGAATCAACAATAGCACCAATTAAATTACTATCTACATCTTTAAAATTTGCTCTTAATTGTTTTGTATCTTTAGGAAAACAATATCCACCATATCCAAAAGATGGATTATTATAATGAGTACCAATTCTTGGATCTAATCCTACACCGTCAATAATATCTTTTGTATTTAAACCAAAAGTTTCACTATAAGAATCAAGTTCATTAAAATATGATACTCTCATTGCTAAATATGTATTAGAAAATAATTTTATTGCTTCTGCTTCTGTTGAATCAGTAAATAAAACAGGTATAGCTTTTTTAATTGCTCCTCTTTCTAATAATCCTGCAAATATCATAGCCCTATCAGACTTTTCTCCAACTATTATTCTACTTGGGTAAAGATTATCATGAAGCGCCTGCCCTTCTCTTAAAAACTCTGGGCTAAAAATGATATTTGTAGTTTTAAATTTTTCATTTATTGATTTAGTATATCCTACAGGTATAGTTGATTTTATAACCATTGTTGTATTTGGATTTATCTCTAAAACATCTGCTATTACATATTCTATAGACTTGGTATTGAAATAGTTTGTTTCAGGATCATAGTCTGTTGGAGTAGAGATAATTACAAAATCTGCATTTTCATACGCTTCTTTTTTATCTAAAGTAGCTCTAAAATTTAATGTATCTTTTTTTAAGTACTCGCTAATTTCTTTATCTTCTATAGGAGATATTTTATTTTGAAGCATCTCCACTTTTTCTGGAATTATATCCAGCGCTACTACTTCATTATTTTGAGCAAGTAGTACTCCATTTGATAAACCAACATAACCTGTACCTGCTATTGCTATTTTGTAACTCAAGTGATATCCCTTTATTTAGTAACTTAAATAGATAAGTTATTCTTTAACTTATCCTTTTATTAAAATAACATTATAGTTATTTTTCCTTTTATTTGATTGAAATTAAATCGTGATCTCTTTGATATCGGCTATCTCTTTAAATGAATTATACACTGTACCTATAAGACTTTTTCTATTTGCTTTTATTTTTTTATCCTCATGATTAACAAAAACATTGTCAAAAAATGCATCTAATTCTGGTTTTAATTTAAATAATGCATCTAATTGTTCATCGTATGTAGTATAAACAGCCGAAGTAATTTCATTGTATCTAGTATATAAAATTTTCTCTTCCTGATCTTCAAATAAAGAACTATCTACAGTTAAAGTAGATGTTTCATCCAGTCCTTTAACAATATTTGCAACTCTTTTAAAAGTATCACTTACTTTTTTGAAATCACTACTATTTACTAAAGGATTTAAAGCTTCTATTTTTAAACTAGTATTATAAATATCACTGTTTGAATTACTATTTAAAACAGCTTTAATAACACTTGGATTTACTTTATTATAAAGTTTATACAATCTCTCATTTAAGAACTCAGTTAATTGAACTTTATCTAGTTTTGGATACTTTTCTAAAGAAGAATCAATAATAGAATCAATATCTAGATTTAATTTATGTTCGATACATATTTTATATATCCCTGCAGCTGCTCGTCTTAAAGCAAAAGGATCACGACTTCCTGTTGGAATCATACCAACACTAAATAGTCCCATAAGATTATCTAATTTATTCGATAAAGAAACGATACAAGAAAATGTATTTGATGGTAATTCACTATTCTCTCCATCTGGAAGGTATTGTTCTTTTAAAGATAGAGCAACTAAATCATCTCTTCCTTCTACTTTGGCATAGTAGTATCCCATTAGTCCTTGAAGGTCTGTAAACTCATAAACCATATCTGTAAGTAAATCAGCTTTACTTAACATCACAGCTTCATGTAAAAGTTCTTTTTCTTCATCCATATCAAACTGTATTGCTATAATATTTGCGATATTTGCTTCTCGTTCACATTTATCATACATAGACCCCAATCCTTCTACAAAACTAACTTTTTTTAGGCCTTCATTTTGTAAACCATTTTTGATATCATTCTCCCAAAAAAACATACCATCAGCTAGTCTTGGTCTAAGAACCTTTTCATTTCCTGCAATAATATCTGAGAAATCTTCTGTGTAAGAGTTAGAAACAACAATAAATTTATTTGTAATTTTTCCATCTTTGTATACAGCAAAGTATCTTTGGTGTTCTTTCATTGATCCAATAATTACTTCTTCAGGAAGCGTTAAAAACTCTTCATCAAAGTTTCCTAGCTGTGCTGTTGGAAACTCTGTAATAGCAACAACTTCATCAAGTAACTCTTCATCAATCTCTATTGTAATATCATTTTCTTTTTGAATTTTTTCCATTTGTTCTAAGATGATTTTTCGTCGTTCATCTTGATATAATACAACACCATGTTTATCTAATTTACAAAAGTAATCACCAGCAAAATCAAAAGTAAATGGCTCATAAGAAACCATTCTGTGTCCAAAACTTTCTTTTTTAGACTTCACTCCATATAGTTCTCCATCAACTGCATCATCACCTAATACAATACTAAGTCCTCTAATAGGTCTAATAAAACTATCAGTTCTACTTCCCCATCTCATAGATTTTCCAAAGTTTAGTTTAGAGATAAATTCATTTACCATGTCATTTAAAAGCTCACTAGATTTTTTACCTTCAAGTGTACTTTTATAGTATAAAAATTCTTGATTCCCTTTAGTATTTCTTTGAACATCTGCTAACTCTACACCACATTTTTTGGCAAAACCGTGTGCAGCACCAGTTGCTTCTCCGTCTTTGAATGCAATATTTACAGGTGCTCCCCATAACTCTTGTTCTTTATCATCTTGAGTCACTTTAAACTCTCTATGCCAAAAAACTAATCTTCTAGGTGTATAATAAAAGTCAAACTCACACAGTAAATCATTTGATTCTAATATATCAGCCCATTTCTTTTCTATGTTTGGTAACTCTTTTAAAAATGGTATCGCTGGTAATTCTTCAACTACAATCTCTACTAATAATGGCTTAATCATTTATATTTTTTCCTCTTCTATGTTGTTTTGTTTAGTTTTTTCTAAATTTCTTTTTTCAATCTCATCTAGTTTATCTTGATGTTTTTTTACCTGAGTTTCGTTCATCCCTCGTAAAAAAATAAATAGGAAGTATGCCATACCACCCCATACGATTACATTTATTATATCTGTCAAATTTATTTCTCAACTTTTTATTTATATTTTATGTTGGATTTTATCTAAATTTGACTTTGTAGAGGATAATACTAGAAAAGTAGAGCCTAAATTGTATTTTTAGCGTTATACTCTTTTATAGAAGAATTGAGTTTTTTGATAGTTATTTTTTGAATTTCTCGTAAATATTTTGTTGGCTCTATATATGTGCCTAAAATTTTGTTTTCTTGATTTGTTTGAGTAAAGTTATCTATAGCATCACGAAAAGCATCTTTTATTTCATTGTCTAAATTTACTTTTACTACCCCAGTATTTATAATCTCTCTAATCTCTTTTTTTGTACAATAATCGCCATCAACTACTAAGTTTAAGGGTTTGGAATTTGTTTTAAATTTTTTTTGAATCTTTTTTTGTAACTGAGCTAATATATCTTTTTTTTCATCCATCTCTTCATCAAGATATCGAAATGACAATGTAAAATTTTTTGATATTTTTTGTAACTCTTCATACATTAAATAACATTCATCATCATTGTAATTAAATGCCATTTTTATATCTAAAGCCATCCCTACTTTAGAAACTCGTTTTAAATACTTTTTAGCTATTTTAATTCCATCTATAAATGAGTCTTTACTTATATCAATAGCTAAAGAACTAAATAAAGCAATATTTTTTTCTTTATAATATTCTATACTTCTTTCTATTAAATCATCTATCCAATGAAGCTCATTATTACTTACATAATCAGTCGAAAGTATAACGGGAATCTTATAATATGAACTTAATGTATGAAGATGATTTGAGACAAGGTTAGCTCCCAATAAAGAGGAATCACCTTTTTGTATCTTTCCTGAAAAAAGCTTTGCATTTTCATAATTCAGTTGTATTATAATTGCAGAATTTGAATTTGATGCAGACTCTAAAGCAACATTTATTGACTCTGTATTTATCACTTTTACAGAAGGCATTGCAAAATTATTTTTTTTACAATACTCAAATACTTTTTCTAATTTGTTACCTTCAACAACACCTGATTTTACTATTTGTAATAATCCCATCTATTTTCCTATATACTAAATTAAAAGTTGGCGATTTTACTAAAATTAAGTGACAGTTTGATTACAATTAAAATAAGGATGTTTTTGTTCGAATTTATGTATAATAAATTCAATAAGTAAGAGGACAATCCCATGCAAGAATCATTTGAATTTACAAGTATAAACTTAATTACAGACAACTATGAAGGTATAACCATAGATCACTCAACTATTCCACATCATCTAGATGAGTTTGAAGAAGAATTAAGTATTATTATAAAGAACCTAGAAAATAAAAAACTTCTATGGATAAAAATTCCTATTTCAAAATCTGACTTTATTCCAATACTTACAAAATATGATTTTGTTTTTCACCACTGTAACGAAGAAGATATCACACTTTTAAAAAAACTTATAGTAGACCCTATTGTACCAACTGCTAGAAACCACACCTTAGGTGTAGGAGTAGTTGTAATAAATGAAAATAATGAAATTCTTGTCATTAGAGATAGAATAGGAAAAAGATATAAACTTCCAGGTGGTTATATAGATGATGATGAAAATATCTCAACAGCAGCCGTACGAGAAGTAAAAGAGGAAACCGGCATCGATGTAGGGTTTACTTCTATTATAGCTTTGGGACATTTTAAACCTCTTCAATTTGGAGAATCAAACTTATATGTAGGTTGTACCGCACAAGCCTATTCAAAAGAGATTAATATCATAGATGATTATGAGATTATTGAAGCTAGATGGATGGATCTTGATGAGTTTCAAAATCATCCTGACATACTATTATTTAATAAAACAATTGTAAATACAGCAATAAAAAATGATGGACTCAAATTTGATCATATTGATATGTTCAAAAATAAAAATATTGACTATGAGCTTTTCTTTTAATACATTTCACCATAATTTTATCCCCTTAAAAAAGAAATTTTAAAATTTCTTTTTCCTTTATCTAAAGGCTTTACATTCTATTTACTACTAGTTAGTACAAAAATACCTTTCAATGCTCTTGACATTTATTACTAACTAGTAGTATAATTTCACCAAGGGGTCAAATTATGAATAATAACCGAGTGCAAAACTACGATGATAGAACAACTAAATCTATGAAAACAATTGTTAAGATTGATAGATTTAGTTTAAAATTTAGAAATAAACTTATCAATTATTTAAATGAATTTGACTTAACCTTTAACCAGTTTAAAGTACTAGAGGTACTTTATCATAGAGGTGATCTAAGTATTGGATCCATAACTAAGCTTACCATGAGTACTCCTGGTAATATTACAGTTGTTGTTAAAAATCTCAAAAGAGATCAATGGATAACTTCGATTGCTAATGAAGAGGACAAAAGAGCTTCAATATTAACCATTACTCAAAAAGGAGTAGAGGTGATAGAAAAAGTATTCCCAAATCACGCACAAAACCTATATAAATCATTTAAAGTTTTAAATGATCAAGAGTTAGATACTTTATTTGAACTTTTAAATAAAGTTTATAAAGCCAATTAAATATATAAAACAAGGAACAAAAAATGAAAAAATTATTTACTTTAGGATTAACATCAATCTTAGCAGCAGGTGCATTATATGCAGGAACTTACAATGTAGACAGAAGTCATTCAAATGTTGGATTTAAGGTAAAGCATCTAATGATTTCAAATGTAACAGGTAACTTTGATAAATTCTCTGGAACTATTGAATATGATGAAAAAACAAATAAAGTTACTGCTTTGACAGGGAAAGTTATCGTTGATTCAATCAATACAGATAATGAAAAAAGAGATGGACATTTAAAATCAGCAGACTTTTTTGATGCGACAAACCATCCTGATCTTACATTTAAGTTAGATACTATCAAAGATGATAAAGCGTATGGTGTATTAACAATCAGAGGTGTTTCAAAAAAAGTTGCTTTAGATTTTGAGCTAAATGGAACTGTAACAGATCCATGGGGAAATAAAAGAGTTGGTTTAGAACTAGAAGGAAAAATCAATAGAAAAGACTATGGTCTTAACTGGAATAAAACTTTAGAAGCTGGGGGAGTTGTTGTTGGTGAGAAAGTAAAACTTCATATTGAACTAGAAGGAATTTTAGCTAAGTAATTAGCTAAAAAACTTATAACAAATAATTATAGTGGTAGAATTATAGTAAATTCTGCTCCTATATATTTTTTATCTTCGTATATAAATTCCTTATTTTTTACTTTTATTATTCCATTTGTCTTTTCAATAATAAGTTTAGACATATAAAGTCCTATTCCTGTACCATCAGCATCAGATTTTGTTGTAAATTTTTGAGTGAATATTTTTTCTAAATTTTCTTGTGCTACACCCCCTCCATTATCACAAAACTTTATTACTGCATTTCCATCAATTTTTTCTACCGAAATTATAATAATTTTTTCTTCTATTTCAATACTTTCAAAAACATCTCTTGCATTATTTAAAATATTTATTATTACTTGTATAAGTTCATTTTTTAAGCCTACTACTTCTAAATCTGAAGTGTTTTTTATAATTTGTATATTTTGAGATTTATACTTACTTTGAACTAGCTGTATCGATTTATCTATTGCATTTATAATTTTAAATTTTGCTTTTACTTTATCATCTTTGTAAAAATTTCTAAAGTCATCAACTGTTTGAGATAAATGTTCTGCTGATTCCATAATATTATCAACGCTATTTATTAAGTTTTCATCTGTTAAAAGGTTATACTCTTTTTGCATCTTTATACCAGATGCACATGTTGTGATTACTGATAATGGTTGTCGCCATTGGTGTGCTATATTTTCTAACATTTCTCCCATTGCTGCCATTTTTGATTGTTGGAATAGTAGTCTGTCTTTATCTTTTGCATTCTGTTTATATTCTTCAAATTGTTTTTTAATAACATACGATAAAAACAAAGATAATACTATGATTAAAATCCCAATAGAAAATGCAAATATTAAAATAGTTTTTATTTGAGATTCATTTTCTTTTGTTAATTCCTCTTTTTTCTTTTCTATGAGAATTTTTAAATCATCTGTATAAAATCCTGATCCAATTATCCATTTCCAATCTTTAAACTTTTTAACATAAGATACTTTTCGTGTTTCCGTAAAATCAGAATTTTTTTTGAAAGTATAAGTTAAAAACTTTCCTTTTTCATCATTTACATTTACAATATCATAAGTAGCATAAATGTCATTTGTGTTTTTTTCATTTAAATTATTTGTACCAATTCGATTTTTATCCATATGAGATAAAACTGTTCCCTTTTCATCAAAAATAAAAACATACTGATTTTTACCATATCTATAAGTTGAAAGTCGTTTTGTAATTGATTTTTTAATAGTCTCTTCAAAATCATTAACATACTCTCCTGTTCCAATAAAACAATCTAGAGGCTTAAAGTATTTAGCAAAACCAATTTTTTTTGATTGATAATTACTTTCATTTGGTTTGTACCACCACCATGTATAAAATGACTCTCCCTTTTTAAGACTCAAATCTCGTAGATTTTGTATAGAATATGAACCCTTTGCGTCTTTTAAATTAAGCAAATTTTTACCTTCTAAATCTACTCTTGTAGGTAATAAGAGAGTTGTTCCATCCATTTTATACATAAAGAAATATCCTCTATCATCATTAAATCTAATGTCTCGTAACGAATCAGTTACCATTTTTATAATTTCTTTTTTGTTTTTGTGTGAATTTTGATTATAGATATTATTTACTATAGAGTATGCTTCATATACTTTTTCTTTAATGTTAATGCGTAGTTGTTCTTCGGTAAGTTCTTTTTCATTAGTAATATTATTATGTAACTTGATAACTTCTTGTCTTAAAAGTTCTTTTTCACTTTTTAAATAAATATTTCTAACTTTATCAATCTCATTATTATAATTTATTTTATGCACATACAACACAACTATTGTACTTATAATAGCTATCAATAAAAAAATACTCACAGGTATAATTTTTATTGCAAATAAGAGTTTTTTTTCATATTCTTCTATTATCATATTATCACTTTTGTAAGATTCTTAGATAAATTTGTTTTTTGTTGCATATTATTTATATTATCTATCCTCAGTGTGATTTTAATAAAGTATTTAATTATATTAAAGTAAGTCTTATAATTGTCTTTAATAAGATATAGTAGGTGTAAATGCTTTTGTTCCTATTTTTACAATTTGACCAATTTTCAAATCTTTTTTTTCATCAGAACTCACTACAATTTCTACAAGTTGTTGCCCAATAGCTACTATAGCTACATATATCACATCCACTTTTTTTATATCTAAAAGCTCCCCTTCAAAAGAAAACTTTTGACTTCCTTTTGTTTTGAGTAAAACATCTTTTGCTGTTCCATCATTTATTATTTTACCCTGCTCTAACACAATTACACGATTTGAGAGTCTATATATCTCACTAGGATCATGACTTACCATCACAGTTGTAGTTCCAAACTCTTTATGAAGTATCAAGATTTCGTTTTGTAATTTTGTTCTCATACCAGAATCTAAAGCTGACAATGGCTCATCCATAAGTAAAAGTTTTGGGTGATTCATCATAGCTCTACATAAACTTACGCGCTGTTTTTGTCCACCACTCAAACTATTTGGTAATCTATTTTCTAATTCTTCTAACTCTGTGATTTGTAATAATTTATTGGCTAATTTTATATCATTTTTTACATACAGTAGATTTTCTTTTACACTCATATTTGTAAAAAGTGCATAGTCTTGAAAAACAAAACCTATCTGTCTTTTTTGTGGTGATAAACTTATTTTTTCATTTTGCCAAATCTGCCCATCTACTTCTATAGTTCCTCTTGATTCTTCTAATCCAGCTAAAACTCGAAGAAGTGTTGTTTTACCACTTCCACTCAATCCTGTTAGTGATACAAAATCATTTTGTTTAATTTCTAAATTTACATCTAAATCCATATCTCCATTAGAGCCATGAAGTTTTTTACATATATTTATTTTTACCATATTTATTCTTTTTCTTTATGAGAATCTGAATCTATTTCTTGCGACAAATCATCATCATTTTGCTCTTCATTTTCATCGTATCGAGATGCCAATGTTTCACTTATATACATATATGTATTTGATAAAGCACTCACTAAAAATACACTTATAGCGACATTTAAAAGAACCATCAAAAGATTTAGATGTGTTGAGATACTTGCTACTAGTATAGAGATGATAAAGGTATATATTCCACCAACAATTAAAGAAAACAATATAGGAAACACAATAACAGTTACAAATATAAGAAGTTTAAAATCTTTTGTAAATTCAAAAGATTCCTTAAAAGTCATTTTTGTATCAACAGCAATAGCTGGAAAAACTAATGAAACTCTACTAAGATATATAGCACACACAAACATTGTGATAAAAATAGCTACAAAAATATTCACACCAAATAATTGAAAAAAAGCTGTAGACAAAACAACAACGACTACAAACACAAGTGCAACGATTAGATACTTTTGAAAAAAACTAAATTCTCTTTTTTCAAACTTTTGTATTCCCCATATTGGAACAGAATCATTTCCAAGTATCAAAATACGATGTACAGTAATAAGAATTACAATATCTACTAACAGACTTAAGAAAAGAAAAAAGATACTTACAGCAGAAAAATGTTTATCGGGACTAGTAAAAGATGTCGATGCAAAATTTAAAATCAAAAGTAATATCGTAGGTATCACCAAAGCTCTTCCTATTGCTTCATAATTATCAAAAATATCTTTTATCGATTTCATTATTAGATTTTTGTACATTTTATTTCCCTAACTTCTCATTTCTTTTATTATTATACTCATATAACTTAGTTATTTTACTTTATTATGCTATTGTGATTCTAATTAATAGATGATTTTATTTCATCTTTAGCATGCTTTACTATAAAACTATAATTTCTCATCCTGAAGAATATTTAATATGAACTATATTCAAAGGAATAATAGTGGCAAAAATAAAAGTAAAATACCAAACAATAGACTTAAATGGGATAGATATACATATCAAAACACTCAAAGACAACCAACAATTTGAAGATATAGATGATATAGCCAAAAAGCTTGGTATCTCTTCAGCTCAATGGCCACTTTTTGGACAGCTTTGGCCATCAAGTCAAATACTAGCAGAACTTATGAGTGGCTATAATATAAAAGATAAAAAAATACTCGAAGTTGGTTGTGGAATGGCACTTTCTAGTTTAGTGCTCAACCATAGACTTGCAAATATCACTTCAACAGATTATCATCCT
>Ga0193955_1001585_pt1 | contig 10584 bp, 6 predicted proteins | sample BB_6_MG_FD_140343 | JGI IMG/M metagenome (GOLD analysis project Ga0193955, IMG submission 140343) | Microbial mat bacterial communities from the Broadkill River, Lewes, Delaware, United States - BB_6_MG | ecosystem: Environmental > Aquatic > Freshwater > River > Microbial mats | place: USA... | reverse complement strand
CCGGCCAATTCATAAACGTTGTTGTGAAAGTCTTGTGCTACTTTATCCATACCGTAAATCCTTTTGCGCAACGCCTCGGATTCGTCGAATTTTTGGAAGAACAGCACCAGGTTATCAAAGAGTTCCGTGGCTGTTTGGGGCGGTATATGTGGGTTCGGGCTCAGGCCATCAATTGCCTGTGTCCATTCATCGGACCATGCCGTCAAATCATTTTTAACGGTTTTGAGTTCATCTTGTGTTCTGTCAAGACGAATTTGGGACTCTTCCAGGGACAATGTGACCTGGCGGCGTTTGTCCCGCTCTTTTTGTTCTTGGTCAACCTGTTGCTCACACATTGAGATCAGGGTTTCAAGACGTTTTCCTTTTGTCTCTTGGGATGTGTCAAACAGGGCGATCTGATTTGACATCAATTGCCTTAACTGATCACAGGTTTCGGATAGTTTTTCTTTGTTGGCGACAAACCCCTTTGCCGTTTGTATTTTTTCAATCAGCCGTTCAGCTTTCAGCAGCCATTGTTTCATTTCCCGGGGGGTGCCGGCAATAATGTTCAACGGCTTCCATATGTTCGTCCATCTGATACCAAAATCGGTGTGATCCTTTTTGATGTTTTCGAGAACAGCCGATAGATCATGGATGCGGGACGTCATGCTGTCGATTTTGGATTCCAGCTCTGCCCGTTTCACCACCTGATCTGCATCCAGTCTAAGACGGTCTGATATATTATCCACCTGCCTGACGTCTTCTTCATAGACCGCCGGCAAGTCCGCTTTTCGTGTATATGCCAATAGCGTGTCGCTGATATCCTGTTGAAGGATATATTTTTGTTTTATTAATGCCCATCCGGCATCCCGACGCTTACGTAATGCCTCAAGATCCGCAATCTGGGGGATGTCTTCTTTTCGCAGTAAGGCGTTTAGCTCCTGCTCGGCCTGTTTTTTTTCTTCGGTAAGTTCCTGTTGTTTGCGGAGTGCTGTTTTGGATTGCTCAGTGAGGTCATCATTTTCTTTTTCAAATCGGTCTATGGTTTCGGGCACAGGTAAGGTTAAAGATAATAAGGCATCGGCCGAACCCTTATAATTTCCCAGTCTTGCGAATTCATTTTTCCAGGCAGCCGTTTCTTGTTCTGCCCTTATTTTTATCTCATCCAGACGTTGTTCAATGTCTCCTGCTTTGCGGGCCGACGCAATTGACGCATTTAGCTGCGTGAGATCAATGTCACTTTGGGCTATATCTTTTAATTTGCTTTTAAGGGTTTTTTGTTCGTCCTGCAGATCCTTTAAGGTGCGGTCTAAGTCCACCTCTTTTTGTATTAATAAACTGTGCTTTTGAACCAATCCGGATATCCATTTTTTATTATTGAGAAGGGGTCTGAGCTCGTCTGCTTCATCCAGGCCTATGTCCGGCCGGATACCCTTTAACCGGTTTTCGGCATCATTGCGAAGCAATCGCCTTTTCCCATCTTGGCCGGGCCTGTCAGCATTTGTTTTTTCAACCGCACCAAGATCCTTGTAGAGCATGAGAATGGCATCTTCGTTTTTAAGCAGGTCATCCCGGACAGTTAAAGATTCTGATTCTTTATTCAGGGCATCAAGTTTGACTTCCAGGCGTTCTTTTAAGTCCAATGCATTTTGAAGGGTTGTTTCGGCTGTTTTGTACTGCTCTGCAAAATCCTGGGGCAGCGGCAATACGATGCCTAATGATTCAATTTTTGATATATAGTTCCGGCGCTGGGCCAGGGCGCCTTTAACACGGTTAATTCTTTCCAGACGATTTTTTTGCTTGTTTTTTTCACTGATTGTTTGCTCAACCCCACTGATGTCGGTATTTATTTGAGCTAATTGGCCGTGCAGGGCCTTCCAGTTGGAAACGGGCAGGGCGGCATCACGCATGTTTTTTTGCGCCGCTTTATAATCTGAAATGGCCTTGTTTAATGCCGCCTTGGACCCCCGGGGTTTGAAGATATCCACTGCACTGTTCTGCATTTGTTCCAGGATTTTTCTAAGATTTGTTGTTCCCACTGCAGCGCTGAATAGGGCCTGGCCAAGATCTCCGGACTGTGCCAATAGTTCGTCACCGCCTGCAAGCAAGCCGTCATAGTTAATACCCCACAGCTTAGTAAACAGTGTCTCATCCATGCCAGCAGGAAAAAATTGTGAAAACCGGCTTTCGTCTAAAGGTTCGCTGTCTGCATATTTTAGCAGGGTGTCTTTGTTTCCTTTTCTTCTGATAAATTCAATTTTTTGTCCATCTGAACGCTGCAGCTCTCCGCCGATTCTCAGCTGTGGATTGGCATGAAGAAAGTTGTACGATGTCCTGGTTTGGATTCCGAACAGCCAGTCGATTAGCGCCCTTAGTGATGTGCTTTTACCCGCTTCGTTATCTCCGTAAATAATGTGCAGTCCTAAATTGCCATCAGACAGATCAAGGGACTTTCCCGTAAAGTGGCCAAAGGCCATGAGGTCCAGGCGGTTAATTCTCATGTTTCCCCCCCGGATGAAAGCAGTCTGCCGAGAAGCATTTTTTTGGCTTCCTGGGTGATTTGTCGGATGGTTTGTGGGTTGCTCAAATCTACGATGATGTCAGAACCAAAGGCTTCAGAGGGCAATTTTTGCCGTAGTTCTGCAATCGTATCTGCCACCCCGTCTATCTGATCAATATCATCCGGCGTTGCAATGATCGACTTAAGTAGTAGGCCGAACTCATTCTCATCGGCCAGGGCTGTTTTTAAATCATATTTTCCCTGGGTGTTGTTTTCAATGCGCTCAATCCAGAGCTGATCGCCGGCAATCTCTGCGCCCAGTGCTTTGAGCTGCTGTTCAAATTTTTCCGGGAAAGCGGCAAGTTGATCAGACAGTTTTGTGGCACCGACCAGTTCTATTCTCATGGCAAGTGGCCTGTCCTGTGCCGATATCAGTTCCTGTTCAATGGCTTCCCTTACCTTTTCCAGAATATCCCGGTGTTCTTCTATGCCGGTTAGGTCGATACGGGTTTGTGTCCATCGCAACACATCAAGGCAGAGTGTTTCTACATTTTTTACGATGTCATCTTCAACCGTGACAAGAACACAGCCCTTTGGACCGCTCTCCCGGATGTGTCTGCCCTGGATACACCCGGAAAACACCACAAAGGGATCCTGGGCTACAATTTCCTGTTTGTGGATATGTCCCAATGCCCAGTATTGATAGCCTTTTGAGATAAGATCATCCAGGGAACACGGCGCATAGTTGGCATGTCCTGTCCGGCCGTCAAGGCTGGTGTGAAGAAGCCCTATGTTGAACATGCCTTTTTCCGCGTTGCAAAAACCTGCTGCGAGGTTCCGGTCAACATGTTTGGTGTTGAAGCTGTGTCCATGAATGGCTGTCGCCAGGTGTTCAAGCTTTACCGTTTCGGCCTTTTTGGCAGAAAATATTTTCATGTTTGACGGCGTATCCAGGGCTTTGGTCATCCGATTTGCAGCATCATGGTTTCCTGCAACACAAAATACCTGGATATCATGCTGATTTAAACGTCCCATTTGCCGACTTAAAAATATGCCTGTGCTGTAATCTTTCCAGTCTCCGTCATAGAGATCTCCGGCTAACAGTACAAAGGCCACTTTCTCTTCTATGGCCAGATCCACCAGATTTTGAAAGGCTCTCCGGCAAGCATCTCGAATGGCATCAACGGGCGCGGATTCGTATTTTGACAGGCCCCGCAATGGACTGTCTAAATGAATATCGGCTGCGTGAATGAATTTAAACATTTTTGCTCTTTTATCTGTGAAGAAAAAATAACTTAAGATCCAAAGGCATATCAGCATGGCGTTGGTGTGTAAAGAAAATAAAGGGGGATGCCATGAGTTTGGCTGAAGGTGGTGGGTGCTCCAAAAAAAAGATAGCGCCGGGGGATCATTCCGACGCTATCAGAGAGAGTATGGTGAATAATACCACATTGTGGCATGAAGTCAACCCTAATTTGTTGGTGTTTTAATAATGGCTGAATTTACCGTAACTGCAATTGTACATGCCGAAAAAGAAATTTTGGATAATGCTTAGATTATACGGAACGAGGAGACTCAGTCTCACTTGTGGGACGCTGCAAACACTGACAGCACAAGGGTTCTATTCTGACCATGGGCCTTTTAATGCTATAAAAGAATAGTGGTCTTTAAGTTATGATTAGGCCGGTCTATGAAATCTTGTCTATATCGTGTGAGGGATAAAAAAAGCCGTTGGAGGTGGGGAGTCGTTTGGAGAGAGGTAACGTGTGAGAAAAAAAGGGCTTTTGGCAAAATGCCAAAAGCCCTTGAATGACTTAATTAACCGAAAACTTTTTCCAGGAAAGGAATAATCTGTTTTTTACGGCTCATGATACCGGGCAGCCAGCATTTGCCGTCAACCGGTTTTTCACCGAAGGCTTTTTCAACAACAGATTCGTCGTCAGAAGCAACGAGAAGCTCGGTGCCTTCTTTCATGATGTCGGTGAGCATCAGAAGTACGGTGTGATGACCCTTTTCTGCTTTCATGGCCTGGATGTCTTTCTCAAGATCAGCCTTGATGCCGTCAACGATGGAGAGGTCAACCAGTTCAAGCTGGCCGCAGCCAACGCCGGAACCACCCATTTTAAAATCTTTGTAGTCGCGAAGAACCAGTTCGCGGATGGGGGTACCTTCCACAGCAGATTTTACCTTGAACATTTCAATGCCCAGGGCTTCAAGATCGGATTCGCCACAGATTTCAGACAGTTTTGCGCAAACTTCTTTGTCTTTGTCGGTGCAGGTGGCGGATTTGAAGATTACGGTGTCGGACAGGATGGCGCAAAGCATAGCACCGGCAACGCCCTTGGGAATTTCAACGTTGAAGTAATCATACATGGAAGCGATTACGGTACAGGTGCAGCCAACAGGCCAGATCCAGCATTCCAGGGGCTGTCCGGTGGTAACATCACCAAGTTTGTGATGGTCGACAATGCCAAGAACATTGGCTTCGCCAAGATCATCAGGCAATTGGGTCAGATCAGATGTGTCAACCAGGTATACATCTTTGCCTGCATAGCTTGTGATAATTTCAGGGGCAGCCAGACCAAATTTGTCCAGGACAAATTTGGTTTCAGGGTTCAGTTCGCCCTGAACAGACGGTGCGATGTCTTCACCAAGGCTTTTTTTCAGATCGGCCAGTGCGATGGCTGCTACTACGGTGTCGGTATCCGGATTTTTGTGACCAAATACGAGAGTTGACATAAAACCTCCTAAAAAAGTGTTGTTGTCAGGTTATAATACTCAGGGATGACCTCCTCAACCGGCAGCCATCCAATTAAGTTCTTAACTTTAATACCACCTGGTCTTATAGAATTAATCGCACTTAAGCTCAAGCAAAATTTGAAAAAAGATCTACCAGGTCTTAAATTGGATGGCATGTGCTAAGACCGGCTTAATCAGAATGGGCATCCCGCAGTTCCCTGCGCAGCACTTTACCGATGTTGGAGACCGGGATGTCCTCTTTAAATTCAATGATTCTGGGGCGTTTGTATCCTGCCATGTTCGCCTTGCAAAATGCCATGAACTCTTCCTGGGTGGCGGTCTGGCCCTGTTTGAGCTTGATCACCGCTTTGACCGTCTCCCCGCTGTGTTCGTTTGCAACGCCGATCACGGCGCATAGCTCCACCTTGGGATGGGTATATATGATATCTTCCACATCCCTGGGGTATACATTAAACCCGCCCACAAGAATCATATCTTTTTTTCTGTCGGTGATCAGAATATACCCGTCTTCGTCAATGTGGCCGATGTCCCCGGTAAGAAAATAGCGTTTGTCTTCAATGGTGACAAACGAGTTGGCGTTGGCTCTGGCATTGTTCCAGTAACCCTTCATGACCTGGGGGCCGCAGGCTGCGACTTCACCGTCTTCACCCCTGGGCAGTTCTTTTGTGGGATTTTCAAGATCCAGGATTTTTATGTCCGTGCCGGGCAATGGAAATCCAATGGAGCCTATTTTTCTGATCCCCGGATTGGTGGGGTTGGCCGACAGAACGGGTGCGGTTTCCGTCAATCCGTATCCTTCAAAAATAACCGCACCTGTTTTTTCTTCAAATTGGCGGCACACATCAGGCGGCATGGGGGCGCCCCCTGAAAAGCAGCCCATCAGGGAGGATAAATCATATTCATCAAGCTTGGCATGGTTTGTAAAGGCCACAAAAATGGTGGGAACGGCCGGCATGAGGGTAGGGCGGTATTTTTGGACGGCTTTAAGCACATCCGTGAACGGGGGCTTGCCGGTTCTGGGGTCGGGGATGCATACCAGACTGCTGCCCGTACCTGCGGCGCACAGCATGGCCACGGAGATGCCGAAACTGTGATACCAGGGCAAAATGCCTAGAAAACAATGGTATCCCCCGTAATATGCTTTTTCCAAGGGCTTGCCCTCACCGTGGGATAATCTCAGATACTCCATGATTCCGGCCACCTGGTAGGTGAAGTTGGTGTGCACAAGTTCCGCGCCTTTGGGAACGCCCGTGGTGCCCCCGGTGTACAGCATGACAGCCGTATCGTTAAGCGGGTCAATGTCGATATCCGGCGGCTCGGGTCTGGACTGGGCCACCATGTCGTCAAACATGATATGACCAGGTTCATGGTGGGCGGCCTTGGGTATTTTACCTAATAGCCCGCCGATAAACCCTTTCAATTTGGGCAGGTAGCTTTTGACATTGCAGACTATGATGGTCTCGACATCCGTGCCTTCGGCGGCTTTGACCGCATTGGGGTAAAAGGAGGGGTGGTCCATACAGAACACCATTTTCGCTGTGGAATCATTCAGCTGCTGTTTTAATTCGGTGGGGGTATAAACAGGGTTGCAGTTTACGGCCACGCTTCCGGCCTTCATAATGCCGAAAAAGATTTCAGGAAAATGGGGCAGGTTGGGTAGGAATATGGCGACCTTATCCCCTTTTTTGATACCCTTTTGGGCCAGAAAAAAGGCGATTCGATCTGCCGTGTCTTTTACCTGGGAAAAGGTTTTCTTTGCTCCGTTAAATATGGTGAAAACCTGGTTGGGGTATCGAGCTGCTGAATCGTCCAATAGTTTGAAAACAGGGTAGTGGTAGTCGCTGACAGTGTGTGCAACCCCCTCGGGCCAAAACGGGGTATTCCAGGAATCGGCCGGCGTGTTTGCCTGATTTGTTTGATTTGCCATAGGGGGGGACCTCCTTTAATTTTATATCAACCCATTTATTTATTTTGTGATAATAATAATAAATTTTTTTTATTTTATCCATCGTGACTTTTGTATTAAAAGGTAAGAACCTAAAGATGCCTGAAACATGTTATTTTTAATAAAGCTGGTCAGGCTATTGATTTTCGGCTGCGACGGCGTTAATGAATACGGTTGGATATCAGATTGCCTTGTGGTTTTGAGGCAATGAAATTATATGGACAGTAAAAACTTAAAGACAACCCATAACAGAAAGAAAGGTAAAAAATGACAGACCAAAGAATTATCAATTTCAATGCCGGACCTGCGGCCCTGCCTTTGTCGGTCCTTGAAGAAATTCAAAGTTCTTTTTTGAATTTCAACAATTCAGGCATGTCCATTACAGAAATCAGCCACAGATCTTCTTATTTCGACGATGTCATCAATGATGCCGTGGAACGGGCCAAACGCCTTTTAGGTCTGGATGATCAATACCATGTGCTTTTCCTCCAGGGTGGGGCGTCTTTACAGTTTGCTATGATTCCCATGAACTTTCTGTCCGGGGATCAAAGTGCCGACTATGTGAATACCGGGACCTGGTCCACCAAAGCCATTAAAGAGGCAAAAATCCAGAATAAAAAACATATGGTTGTGGCATCTTCCGAGGATAAGGATTTTTCCTATATTCCCGAAAATATCAGTTTCAGCAAAGATGCAAAATATGTTCACATCACTTCCAACAACACCATCAAGGGAACCCAGTTTGAGCAATTTCCCGATACCGGTGGGGTACCCATTATTGCAGATATGTCGTCCGATATTTTTTCACGGCCCCTTCCCCTGGAAAAATTCGGCATGATCTATGCCGGTGCCCAGAAAAATTTAGGACCGTCGGGTACCTGCTTGGTGATTTTGCGCAAAGATATGCTGGAAACAGCCAATGCGGATCTGCCTTCCATGCTTAAATATTCTACCTTTGCAGAAAAGAACTCCATGTACAATACCCCGCCCTGTTTTGGCATCTATACCATTGATCTGGTGCTCAAATGGATCGAAGAGGAGATGGGCGGTCTTGAAAAGATGGAAGCGTATAATAAGGAAAAAGCAGGATTGTTATACGATTTCATGGAAGCCAGTAATTTTTACCGGGCCACCGCAGCCCCGGGGTCAAGATCTCTGATGAACGTCACCTTCCGTCTGCCCAGCGAAGAACTTGAACAAAAATTCATCAAAGAGGCAACAGCAAAAGGCCTTGGCGGTCTTAAAGGTCACAGATCCGTAGGTGGATGCAGGGCTTCCATCTATAATGCAGCTACTATTGAGGGCGTTACAGCTCTGGTGGAATTCATGGAGGCGTTTCAAAAGGAGGCCAAATAATGAAAGTATTGATCAGTGATAAAATGGATGAAGCCGGTATTGATATTTTCAGAAACCAGGATGGTATCGATGTCGATGTTAACACCGGTCTGTCCCCTGACGAACTCAGAGAAATTATCGGACAATACGATGCATTGGCAATCCGCAGTTCCACCAAGGTAACCGAAGATCTGCTTGAGTCGGCAAAAAACCTCAAGGTGGTTGCCCGGGCGGGCATTGGCCTGGATAATGTCGACATTGATGCGGCAACCAAAAAGGGCGTTGCCGTTATGAACACCCCTGGCGGCAACACCGTTACCACTGCCGAGCATGCCATTGCCATGATGATGGCCATGACCCGCAATATTCCCCGGGGGACCGCAACCCTTAAAGCCGGGCGCTGGGATAAGAAACTGCTCCAGGGCCGGGAGCTTTTCAACAAGACGTTAGGCGTAGTGGGGTTCGGTAATATCGGTTCCATTGCAGCCAACCTTGCCAAAGGGTTGCGCATGAATGTTATTGTGTACGACCCCAATATCTCTTCGGAACATATTGAAAAGGCGGGGTTTGAATATGTGACCCTGGATGAACTCTATGCCCGCTCGGATTATATCACCATTCATGTACCTAAAATGGATGCCACCATTGATTTGTTTGACGCCCAGGCGTTTGAAAAAATGAAGGACGGCGTCATGGTGGTCAACTGTGCCAGGGGCGGGATCGTCAATGAAGAAGCCTTGCATGCCGCCATCAAGTCAGGCAAAGTCGCAGGCGCAGCCCTTGATGTATTCTCCGTGGAGCCCCCGAGCGCAGACCATCCATTGCTTCTGCTTGACGAGGTCATTGCCACGCCCCATTTGGGCGCATCCACCAAGGAGGCCCAGACCAATGTTTCCGTGGCCGCTGCCAACCAGATTATTGCCTACCTGCTGAACGATACCGTGATCAATGCGGTGAATGTGCCGTCGGTGACCGGGGATGTCCTAAAGCAGCTTAAACCCTTTCTCTATCTGGTCGAAAAAATGGGCAAGATGCAGGCCCAGATCAGCAAGGGCGGGGTCCGGGAGGTTCAGATCGAATACATTGGTAAATTCCCGGATTTGGATCTAAAACCCCTGACCATTAACGGCATCAAGGGACTTCTCAATGAATATGTCAGGGACGAAGTCAATTCCGTCAATGCCATTTCCCTGGCCAATGAGATGGGGATCAAAATCAGTGAATCCACCTCCATGGAGGCGGGTAACTTCCTTAACCTGATCCGGGTGACCGTGGTTACAGATGACCGGACCAATGTCCTGGAAGGCACCATATTCGGCAAGGATGACGCCCGAATCGTCAGAATCAATAAGTTCCGCCTGGAGGTTATTCCCGAAGGTCATCTGTCTATTATTCACAATGTGGACAAGCCCGGCTCCATCGGTTCCATCGGTATGAAACTGGGTGAATACAGCATCAATATTGCCAGAATGATGGTGGGCCGTGAGGATGACGGGGATAGAAATATTATATTCCTGAGAACCGAAACCCCCGTTCCGGCTGATGTGGTAAAAGAGATTGAAGATCTTGAACTTGTGGTCAGCATGACCACCTTTGAACTTTAGTCCTCACCAGTAAGAAACCACACGGTTTTATGTTGCGGCAGATGATGCAAGATCATCTGCCGCAATGTTTTTGGCCTAACTTTACCCGGTGCTGATAAGCAGTATTGTGTACAGCATACCGGCTGGCACGTTCAAGTTCTATAGCATTTCAGCAATCTCTTTTCCATAGGCCTGGGCGGTTTCAACGCCGTCTTCAACCCAGGATGCCTTGATCATTAAAGGACCGGATGCCATTTTCATTTTAAACATATAATGCATTGTATCAAAGATTCTTTTATTGGCTTCGCCGCTCCAACCATACGCGCCAAAGGCGCCGCCGGGTTTGCCTTCAAGGTTTGCGCGTTCAGCCATGAATAATACCTGTTTCATAGGGGCCAGCATTTCCCCGTGATAGGTAGGGGAACCGAAAATATAAGCATCAAATCCTGCTAAATCTTCTTCGGAATCTATCTGGCTTGCTG
>Ga0193955_1001583_pt1 | contig 10586 bp, 11 predicted proteins | sample BB_6_MG_FD_140343 | JGI IMG/M metagenome (GOLD analysis project Ga0193955, IMG submission 140343) | Microbial mat bacterial communities from the Broadkill River, Lewes, Delaware, United States - BB_6_MG | ecosystem: Environmental > Aquatic > Freshwater > River > Microbial mats | place: USA... | reverse complement strand
TCATGGTATTGGTAGAATTGATATTGTTGAGAATAGATTTGTTGGTATGAAAGCTCGTGGTTGTTATGAAACTCCAGGTGGAACAATTATGCTTAAAGCTCATCGTGCTATTGAATCAATCTGTTTAGATAGAGAAGAAGCTCATATGAAAGATGGTATGATAGCGAAATACGCAGAGCTTATCTATAATGGTTTCTGGTTCTCTCCTGAGCGAGAGATGATGCAAGCTGCTATTGATACAACACAAAAGCATGTTGAAGGTGAAGTAAGATTAAAACTTTACAAAGGTAATGTAATTGTTGTAGGAAGAACTTCTCCAAAATCATTATTTAGTGAAGCTCATTCTACTTTTGAAGCTGATGATGTTTATAATCAAAAAGATGCAGAAGGTTTCATTCGCTTGAATGCGCTTCGGTTTATAATTGAAGGTCATACAAGAGGTTCAAAAAAATAAGTAAAAGCTAAGATTTTAAATCTTAGCTTTTTTTATGATTACTGTAAAATAATAAAAAGGATTATTTATGGAATATATGAAAGACTTAGAAAAAATTTGTAAGATTAATTCTTTTACTAAAAATAAAATGGGAGTAGATTCAGTTGCTTCAGTGATGAAAGATTGGTTAGAAGCTATTGGTTTTGAATTAACTACTTATAACAGAGAACATATAGGTAATCATCAATTATTTACATCACCAAAAGTTGATGGTGAAAAGATATTGCTCTTAGGACATAATGATACAGTATTTCCTCAAGGTGCTTTTGATACTTACTTTGAAGATGAAAATTGGGTGTATGGACCAGGTACTTGTGATATGAAAGGTGGAAATATAGTTGCTTTAGAATCTCTTCGTAATTTATATAAATCAAATGGAACTATAAATAATATTGATTTCTTAATTGTTTCTGATGAAGAAACAGGTAGTGATGATAGTAAATTTTTAACCCTTGAATTAGCTAAAAATTATGATTATTGTTTTGTATTTGAAGCTGCTGGTGAAGATTTAGAAATTGTAACTGGTAGAAAAGGTGTTGGAACATATACTCTTACTTGTGAAGGAAAAGCAGCTCATGCAGGTACAAGTTATCTTAAAGGGATCAATGCTAACCTTGAAGCAAGTTATAAACTACAGGAACTAACTAAACTTACTAATTTAGATATTGGTACAACAGTAAATGTAGGTAAAATAACGGGTGGAATCGGTGCTAATACTATTAGCCCTAAATGTGAATTATTACTGGAGATAAGATACAATAGAAATAGTGAACGAGATAGACTTTTAAATGCTTTAGAAGAGATAACTAATAAGAATTTTGTAGAAGGTACAGTATCTAAACTTGAAGGTTTAATACAAAGAGATGTTATGGAGCCTAATGAAAAACAATCTTTTTTTATAAAAAAACTCGAGAATATAACCTCATTAAAAATCAAAACTGAACAACGAGGTGGTGTAAGTGATGCAAATCATGTTGCTTCATGTGGTGTTGTGACATTAGATGGGTTTGGTCCATTTGGGGATGGTGATCATACAGTAAATGAGCGTGCTTTAAAAAGTAGTTTTATCCAAAGAATAGAGATGATGACTAAAATATTATTATCTCATCAATCAAAAGCTTTTTCATTTTAAATTTATTACAATTAGTAACTAACAAATTATCTAAGTAGTGATTATTTCTGCTTAGTTACGATATAAAAAATAAAAGTGATACACTTGATATAGAACAATTTTATAAAAGGAACTAATATGAGTAAGAGTAATCGTACAATTGGAATGTGGCTTTATACAAATGGTGGTGGAGATATTATTCAAGAAAAAATCATTAAAAAACTTAATGAACGAGAAATCGGAGTAGTAAATAATTTAAATCTTCGACATGCCATAGCAAAAAATGGTCATATCTTATTTGATAATACAAAAATTGATAAATTAGATCTTTTTTTCTCTTATAATGCAGGTGAACAGACTCAATATCAAGTATACCTATATCAAGCATTGAATAGAATGATTCCTATGATTAATTCTTATGATGCTTTTGCTTTAACAGAAGATAAGTTTTACACTTCGCTGATGCTTAGAAATCATGGAATAATGACAGCAGATTATAAATTATGTCATAGAGATGATGGACATCAGTTAAAAAAGATCATTAAAAAATGGGATAAAATGGTTTATAAGCCAACTGATGGTTGGGGAGGAGTTGGTCTTACTAAAATTGAAAATGAGGCTAGTTTAGATATGTTGATGCCCTTTTTAAATCAAATGGATTTACGATATTTTTATGTAGAAAAATTTATTGATTATGATAATACTGATTATCGAGTTGATATAGTTGATGGACAATTTGTTGGATGTTATGGAAGAAAAGCAAGTAGTACTGATTGGCGAACAAATGTTACAAGTGGTGGAAGTGTTTTTTTAAGAGAACCAAATGATGAAGTTGTAGACTTAGCAATACGAGCAAGTAAAGCTTGTGGTACAGATATTGCAGGTGTTGATATTATTTATGATAGAACAAAAGAGGAATATTTAGTACTTGAAGTTAATGGTATTCCTGCTTTTGCTACACCAGAGCAAGAGAAACAAGGGTTGACTTTTAATGATAAAAAAATTGATTTAATTGTAGACTTAATAGATAAAAAAACAACTAAACAAAAGGATAAATAAATGGGATTAAAGAATAAGCAGTTACCAAGATTAGGTTTTCTATATATGGATTATGTATTGAGATTTTTCGATTATTCAAATTTTAAAGGTTGGCCAAATAAAATTGAAAATGTAACATATCATTGGGGTAATGATAAGGACAGATTTATAAAAGAGGTAAAGAGAAAAAAAATTGATATCCTCATTGGGAATGTTCCAGCAACTGCTTATGAGACATTTAGAGAGATAGCACGAGCTTTGCCAAATGTAAGATTTGTACCCTCTTTAGATACACAGTTTTCAAATAAATCTAAGGAGAATGTTACTCGATTTGCTTGGAAGTACGGTTTGCCTATTCCTAAAACATATATTTATTATAATAGACCTAATGGAGATAAATTTCTTAAAAATTGTGAATATCCAAAAATTATAAAAAAATCTTATGGACCATCAAATTATGGTGGATATTTTGTACATAAAGTTGATAATTATAAAGAAGCAAGAGATTTATTCATAGAAAAAAAATATCATCCTATGTATTTTCAAGATTTTATTCCAATGGAAGCTGATATTAGAGTTATGCTTATTGGTCATAAGCCAGTTTGTGCATTTTGGAGAAGAGCTCCTGAAGGAGAATGGCTTACTAATACTTCACAAGGTGGAAGCATGGATTATAATAATGTTCCTAAAAATGTTCTTGATTTAGCTGTAAAGGTGTCTAAATCTGCTAAAGCAGAATATTGGGCTTGTGATGTTGCTTATGGAAAAGATGGAAAAGTAAGAATATTAGAGTGTGCAACAGCATTTGCAGCATTTCCATATATAAGAGACTGGATAGGTCAATACTTAATGTGGAGTTTAAGTGAAGGAAGATTTAGAAAACCTCATATGCCAATGTTTAACTGGGAAGAATTAGGAAAAATATCGCCTGATTTATTACGAACAATGAGACACATAACTTTTGGAAATTTTAATTCAAGTTATGATGGTGCTTATTTTGGTAAGAAAAAGAAGATGTATGGGGAAAGTGAAAGATATCTTCATGAACTCGATGATGAATATAAAGTGTACGATGTAAAGAGAAGATGGATAGAAGAATGGCCAAGTGAAACTTACAATTATCAAGATAGATTTTCATTAAATAATTTAAAGTCCATGAAAGTACCAAATCTAAAAAAAGAAGAAGCACCTTTATCGAATAATGAAGATTCTGAAATATTAGAAACTGTAACTATGTCTGATAAAGAGTTAAAAAAGCTTTTAAAATCAGTAGAAGGAATAGGTGAAAAAAAATATAATAGAATTATAGAAGAGATAGGTAGTCCCGAAGAAGTTCTTGGTGTTTTAGAACAAAGTCCTTCTATACTTTTAAATATAAAAGGGATTACAAAAAAAATAATTTCTAAATTAATTGAAAAATTTGATGAATTTAAATTATAACTTTAGATAAATAAGTTATACTATCATTTTAAGGGGTATGTAAGATGATGAACAAAATGAGAATTTCAACAAAAATCGCTTTACCGATTTTTATTTTTTTAATAGTAAGTAGTATAGTAACGAACTATATTACTGCTTCACAGATGAACAATTTGGTTAAAAATAGTGCAAAAGATTCGTTAAACATGTTAACAGATTCGCTTTTTTTAACACTACGAAATGCTATGAATACTGGAGATCCTGCTGTTATTAAACAAGCGGAAGAAGATAGCAGAAATAATATTCAGGGATTAACTGGATTAACTGTAGCAAAAAGTAAAGGAACTTTAGAATTGTATTCTCCACAAACAGAATACACAAAAGATCCAGATATTTTAAAAACATTTGGTACAAAAAAAGAGCAAGTTATCGAGTCTTATGAAGGCGATTCTCATTTTTTTAGAGTTTTACGACCTATGATAGCAACACAAGATTGTTTAATGTGTCATGCTAATCAATCAGAGGGTGATGTAATTGGTGTAATTGATCTGTCGTTTTCTTTAGATGAAGCAGATGAAACTATCAATAGCACGGTTATGTATATTATAGGAATATCGTTATTCTTTATGATACTTATTAATATAATTGTATGGATGGTTACAAAAAATACAACAGAACCTTTGCAGAATTTAAAAAATGAATTACTAGAATTTTTCTCATTTTTATCACACGAGAAAGAAACTATTGAACCATTTAAAGTTAAATATATGGATGAAGTAGGGGAGATAGTAACTACATTAAATGAAAATATTGTTAAAGTAGTTGCTGGAATAGAAAAAGATACAAAAGCAATTAGTGATAGTTCTATTGTTTGTCAAGAGGCTTCTGTTGGAAATTTACATGAAAGAATCAAAACAGAATCATCAAATCCAGAAATTAATAATTTAATAAAAATTGTTAATGATTTATTGGATTCTATGGAAAATAATATTTCTAAAACATTAAGTACTTTAAATGAATACTCACATGATGAATATAGCAGTCGAATTGATGGTAAAGATAAGTTTGAAGGTAGTTTCAAAGAACTTTTTGATCAAGTTGATTTACTAGGGGAAACATTAACAAAATTAAGTGGCCAAAATCTTAAAAATGGTAAAGCTTTACAGCAAACAGCAAATGTTTTTTCTAAAAATGTAAAATTATTGAAAACTTCATCAAATGAACAATCAGAGTTATTAGATGAAACAACAGGTTCTATAGAAGATATTATGAAAAATATTCAAAATACAAGTAATAATAGTAAAGATATGGCATCTATAGCGAATGAAGTTACAAAATACTCAAATGATGGACATAAGTTAGCAGAAGAAACAGCAGAAGCAATGACAAATATTTATGGAAAAGTAGATGCTATTTTAGAGTCTATAGATACTATTAAACAAATATCATTTCAAACTAATATTTTATCATTGAATGCGGCTGTTGAAGCAGCAACAGCTGGAGAAGCTGGAAAAGGTTTTGCAGTAGTTGCACAAGAAGTTAGAAATCTTGCTACAAGAAGTGCAGAAGCTTCTCAGAATATAGAAGATTTAATCACTGTTGCTTCTAATGAATCTAAAAGAGGTAGTGAAATTGCACAAAATATGATTGAGGGTTATAATACTTTAAATGAAAGAATAGAAGCAACAATTAATTTGATTGATGTTGTTGCCAAAGACAATAATATTCAGATGGTTAAAATAGAAAATATCAATAAAATTATCAAAAATGTTGATAAAAATGCAAATGAAAATGTAAAAATAGTAAATGAAACAAATATAGTCGCAAGACAATCTGAAAAAATAGCTTCAAATATTGTAGAAGATGCAACTTCAAAAAAATTTAGTGGTAAAGAGAATATCCAAGTAAGAAAAAAACTCCTAGACCCTGATTTTAAAGGGATAGATAGAAGAGAGAAGATAGATTAAATTCTATCTTTTCTAAATAATTAACATTCCATCTCCATAAGAGAAAAATCTATAATTTTCTTTTATAGCTTCTTCATATATATCCATTGTTTTATTAATTCCAATAAATGATGCCACTAGCATTATTAAAGTAGATTTAGGCAAGTGAAAATTTGTTAATAGATAATCTACTCTTTTAGGTTTATTTAACGGATTTAAAAATAAATTCGCTTCTCCACTTGGCTCTTTTGTATCATTATAAAATTCAATAGTTCTAGTAACTGTAGTTCCGACTGCTAAAATTTTTTTATTACTATTTAATATTTCCGCAGATTTATTAGGAATTTCATAAAATTCACTATGCATGGGATGATCTAAAATATCATCTGACTCTACTGGCTTAAATGTACCTGCTCCTACATGTAGTGTTAGATAGTTTGTATGATAGTTTTTTTTAAGAGTATCTAATAGCTCTGGTGTGAAGTGTAATGAAGCAGTAGGTGCTGCTACAGCACCATAGTTTTTAGCAAAAAGTGTTTGGTAGTTTGTATCATCAGACTTTTCATCTTCTCTTTTAATATATGGTGGAAGGGGTAAATGCCCTACCTCATTGAGTATTTCTACTAATGATAAAAAATCTAGTTCTGTATTGTTTTGGAAAAACTTCACTATTCTTGTACCATCTTCTTGAAGTTTTAATACTTCTATGGATAGATTTTGATCAAAAGTAATAATATTACCAACTAATACTTTACCTCTCATATATACTAAATATTCATTATTTGGTAAAGGCTTATTAAATAAAAGCTCTATTTTCCCACCAGTTTCTTTGGTACCAAAAATTCTTGCTTTTATAACTTTAGTATCATTGAAAAATATTTCTGTTTTTTTAGGAATAAAGTCTAAAAGATAATGAAATGTTGTATGTGTAATTTGCTGTGTTTTACGGTTATAAACTAATAGTTTAGCACTGTCTGCTGGATCTGCAGGGTAGGTTGCGATTTGTTCACTAGGCAAGTTATAATCATAACTTACCGTTTTTAATGGATCTAATTGACTACTTTTTATCATCAATAAGTTCTTCTAATTCTTCTTCCTCTTCTTCAGGGATTTCGGGATTAAATATTTTTGCTATGTATATAGATACACCATATAATAGTATTAATGGACCTGCCATTAAAAATTGTGTTATTACATCCGGTGGAGTTAATAGCGCTGATGCTATAAAAATTAATACAACAGCATATTTAAAAAAGTCTTTTAGTGTTCTGTCTGTCACTACCCCAATAATTGCAAGAAAAAATGTAAATACTGGTAACTCAAATGCTAATCCAAAACCAAATAAAAGTTTTGTAAAGAAAGTTACATATTTCCCAATACTTGGCATAACGGATACTACACTATTACCAAAATTTACTAAGAATTCAAAACCATAAGGAACAACAATATAATAAGCAAAGGAAGCACCTATTAAAAACATAATTGTTGCACCTAAAACAAATGGTAAAACTAGTTTTTTTTCATTATCATAAAGCCCTGGTGCTAAAAATAACCACATTTGCCAAAATATAATAGGTAATGTAACTAAAAATGCACTAAAAAATGCTACTTTTAATGCAGTGAAAAAAGTTTCTTGCACTTCGATAGCAACCATTTGAGAGCCAGGTGCTAGAACTTTTTCAATAGGAAACATCATCCATTCTAAGATAGGCTCATATACTGCAAAACATGCAAAAAATGCTATAAATAAAGCTGCACATGATATCACGAGTCTTTTTCGCAGGTCTGCAATATGTGGTTTTAAATCAGCTAACATTAAACTTCCTCATTCTTTAAAGAGAAGTTCTCTTTTTTTTGTTTCTTTGTTTTAAATTCTTCAGTATTATTAGACACAACATTTTGTGCTTGTTTTGGTTTTTGTGCAATTTCATCATCTGTAATATTTGTTATGTCATCTAACTCTAGAGTAGTAATATTTTTGATATTACTTACACTTGATTTAAATTCATCTGCTTCTTTTTTCATTTGAGATATATTGAGCTCATTATCTAAAGTAGATTTAGCATCATCAATACTCCCTTTAAATTTTTTGAAAAATTTCACTACATCTACTGCTGCACCAGGAAGTTTTTCAGGACCTAATGCAATAATTGCAACTATTAAAACTAGAAAAATTTCCATAAATCCCATACCAAACATATACATACCTTAATTTAATTATTAGAGGAGATTTTACCTAATTTTTGATAAAATTTCACATAAAAAGATTAAAGGTTATTAAATGACAGAGTTATTGATATTAGTTATTGTAGGTGTAGTTTTTTACATGTTAAATCGAGGTTATAAAAGTAGTGATTATCAGCATATAAAAATTGATGGAAAACAAGCTTTTAAAGGTGATTTAAATGATCATGAAGCAGGTCTTTTAGTAGCTATGTTGGCAAAAGTTGCTAAAGCTGATGGAAAAGTTAGTGAACTAGAGGCAGAAATATTAAGTCATACCTTTAGTGATATTTCCAATCATTTTGAAAATAGTGATGAGATAAGAGAACAATTAAAAAATATTTATAAAAATGAGATGAATAGCTTTGATAATACTGTAGATGTAGCAAAAAAATATTTTAATCTTACTCGAAGTGAATATGCAAAAAGATTAAAAGTTATGGAATACCTTTTAAATTTGGCTTTTATTGATAACGACTTTTCAAAAGCTGAATTTATGATTACAGAAGATATAGCAAATGCATTACAAATTAAAAAACCTGATTTTGAAAACCTTATAGCTAGATTTGAACAGTTTTATGCTCAAAAACAAAACTCAAAAGAGTTATCTTTAGAAAATGCTTGTGATTTATTAGGTGTTAAAATTACTGATGATATGGGTATGATTAAGAAAAAATATAGAGAATTGGTAAAGAAAAATCATCCAGATATAATTACAGGGCAGGGTGCAACCCAATCTATTATCGATGAAGCAACCCAAAAACTACAAGAGATAAATGAAGCATACGAAATAATTAAAAAGGAAAAAAATTAATGGCAGATTTTCAATACTCACATATAGTATGTAACTGTAAACATGTAACATTAGGTGAAATTGTATGTGCAATTAAGGATAAGAATGCTAAAACAATCAAAGAGATAGGCGAGATGACAGATGCAGGTACTGCTTGTGGATGTTGTAAATCTAAAAAAGATGATTTTGGAGATCCAAAAATGGATCTATATTTAGAACAAATTGTAAATAAGTTTGTCTCATAATGGAAGAATCAACAAAAGAACAGTTAATAGAAGAGATACAACATCTTATTTCAGTCGATGGCACTAGTACTGAAATAAATCCAAACTATTTAGAGTATTTTACATATGAAGAACTTGTAGAGATGAGAACAGAACTTTTATTTAAAAAAGAAAATATAGTAGAATCTACAAAAGAATATGTAAATGAGTTATATGAAAAATTGGCTATTTAATGAATGAAATATTTGTAAAATATCATAAAACTGAATATGGTGAATTTATTATTGGTTCATTTGAAAATAAAATTTGTATGATTGATTGGCGATATCGAAAAATGAGAGATTCCATTGATACTAGAATTTCTAAAAAACTCAATGCTACATTTGTAGAAAAAGATAACGGGTTGATAGAAAAAGTGATTGTTCAATTAAATGAATATTTTAACTTAGAAAGAAAATCATTTGATTTACCTTTACTGTTTGTTGGGACTGATTTTCAACAATTAGTTTGGAAAGCTTTGATAAAAATTCCTTATGGAAAGACGGCTACATATTTAGAGTTATCAAAAAAAATAAATAATGAAAAGGCAGTACGTGCTGTAGCAAATGCAAATGGTGCAAATGCCTTAAGTATTGTGGTTCCTTGTCATCGTATAATTGGTACTAATGGTGAGTTAACAGGATATGCTGGTGGACTTGATGTGAAGAAAAAATTGTTAGATTTAGAGAAAAATCTCTTTACTTTGTAGTTATATAAAAAAAGTGGAAGAGAATAATATTTTATTCTCTTATTGCTTTTTAAAAATCTTCAATTGATATTTTAGATTCTTCTTTTGTTTCGAGATCTTTTACCCAAATATTTCCATTTTCCATTTCATCTTCACCTATTAAAGCTACTAGTGTTGCTCCTTGTTTCTGAGCATTATTAAGATGTTTTGAAAATCCTCTTACTTTATAATCCGTGATTACTTTTGTAGTTTGTCGTTTTTTGTTTACTGCACAAAAAACTGTATTGATTGCATTTTCAGACATCGCACCGATATATAAAACTTCTTCTGTTTTTGGGTTTGGAATGATTAGCTCAAGTAGTCTTTCAATTCCAATGGCAAAACCAACAGCAGGAGTAGTTTTCCCACCAAGATATTCTACTAGTTTATCGTATCTTCCCCCACCAGCAATTGCACTTTGAGCTCCAATATTATCACTTACAAATTCAAATGCTGTTTTTGTATAATAGTCCAATCCTCTTACAAGATTTGTATCAACTTCATATTCAACACCATTTGCGTCTAAAATCTCTTTTAGTTTTGTAAAATCTGCTTCACACTCATCTGATAGAT
>Ga0193955_1001581_pt1 | contig 10594 bp, 9 predicted proteins | sample BB_6_MG_FD_140343 | JGI IMG/M metagenome (GOLD analysis project Ga0193955, IMG submission 140343) | Microbial mat bacterial communities from the Broadkill River, Lewes, Delaware, United States - BB_6_MG | ecosystem: Environmental > Aquatic > Freshwater > River > Microbial mats | place: USA... | reverse complement strand
CTGCGGCAGCCAAAAGACAGGAACAGCAACAATACGATTAAGAACAGTCTAAAACAGGATGTAACGCACATAATTTTCCTATTGGCATCAATTACGTTTTATGTTTTTTGACCCTGAAGGCAGGGGCATTCCTTTTTCAGGACTTTGGCCTTATACATACGTTCGTCTGCGATTTTAATCATGTCATGGGGGGCGTTGATACTGGCATCCAGAACGTTGGCGATGCCGTGGCTGATCCGGATGAAATAATTTTTTTTGCCGCAGTTCACCGGGGTTGTTTCCAAATCGTGTTTGACACGGTGGATATATCGTTCCGCCTGGGAGATATTGCTTGAGGGCAGAATGACGATGAATTCATCTCCGGCGAACCGAGCCACGATATCAGATCCCCGCTTTTGGGCGGTCAGCACCCTGGCCAGTGTACACAGGACATGGTCGCCGACGTCGTGGCCTGCCGTGTCGTTGATCGCTTTAAACTGGTCCAGATCCAGAAAGATGAGGGACAGATCCGTGCCATAGCGTTTTGCCCGTGAAAATTCCCGCTCCAGAACCCGGTTCATCACCCCCCGGTTCAGCAAACCGGTGAGGGGATCGTGAAAGGCCAGAAATTTGAGCTGCTCATGGGCGGCGACGTTGGACAGACACAAGGAGACCTTGAGTGCCAGCTGTTCCAAAAGGGAGGTGTCGATACCCGGCTTAAAGCGCTTGGGGTCCGGATCGGCCTGGTTGATACTGCCCACAATCTCACCGTCCAGGGAGATGGGAGCAATGGCAATGGAGCCGATATCCAGGTCCAGGGTCTGTGGAATAATTTTTTTATAGGCGGCAAGACCGGTGTTGGCCAGCAGGGGCTTGGGCGTTGTGACAATGGATGAAAATATCTGCCCGGACACATTAACCATGGACAAGGCAAGTCTGCAGGACTTCTGTCTGGCCTCCAGCTGCCGGGCCAGAGATCCTTCTGAAATTATGGCCACCCAGATATGGGGGATACAAAATTTTTCCGATATCTCGGTAAGGAGGCGGTCAAAGAAATTATGAAAATCAAGGATCGAAAGGATACTGATTTCAATTTCGTTGAATTTCCTGGCTGTTTCTTCGTTTTTTTGTAATCGGTCTAACAGGGCTTTGGGTATTTCCATTTTTTGTCCTGTCTCCTTTGCGCCTATTTTTCTTTTTGCCTGAGGATATCGTAATATGTGAAAATCCGCTCTACATAACGAACCGGCTCCTGTCCCCGGGCGTATCCGTGCCGGGTCTGGGTATAGTATTCCTGTTTGCTTAACAGCGGCAGGGTCTTTTTCAGAGATGTCCATTTGTTGATATTTAGGCCCTGCTGCAAGGCTATTTGCTGGGCATCTCTGACGTGGCCGTATCCGACGTTATACGCGGCAAGGGCAAATCGTTTTTTTTGCCACGGGTTGGAAATATCATCAAAGCGCTTGAACATCAGGTCTAAAAATTTGACACCGGCTTTCACGCTCTGTTTTGGATCCAGCCGGTTTTTGATCCCCATCTGTTTGGCCGTGGCCTGGGTCACCTGCATCAGCCCTCTAACACCGGTTCTGCTTTGGGCGCGGGCATTGAAATGTGACTCCTGATAGACCACGGCGGCAATGAGCCGCCAGTCAAATCCGTATTTTTTAGCCTCTGTTTTAATTATTGTTTTGTATTTGGGCAGTCGTGTTTTGATTCGTTCGTGGAATTTTTTTAAATCAAAATAGTCAAAAATTTCCACGTTGCCGTAATATTTTTCATATAATTTGCCAAGCAAGCCTGTCTCTTCGGCCATTTCAAGGAAATCATTGATCCTGTCCCGAAGTGCTTTATTGTCTTTTTTCACGGCCCATGCCAGGAACTCTTCTTCTTGAATGGGCAGGCCGATTTTAATGTCCGGGTAGTACCTGCGGTTTAAGAGCGCAATGTTTGAGTCTGCGATGGTGAATTTGATCTGCTTTTTAGCCACCATTCTGATGATCTCTTCGGTGGCCACATCCTCAAGCAGCTGAATGTCCACATCAATGCCCGAGGCTTTAATTTCCTCCAGACGTTCCTGGTAGGAGGTGCCTTTCCGGACATAGACAGTTCTGCCTGCCAGTTGCTCAATATTTTTTATGTTGAATTTTAGTTTGTGATGGATAAATTTTTGCTGCACCGACATATAAGCATCTGAAAATAATGCCAGTCTCTCCCGTGATTCCGTTCTGGTGATACCGGCCGCGATGAAATCGCCGTTGCCTGAATTGAGTTGCTCGAACATTGTGTCCCAATTGGGTACGATCACTTCAAGGGTCACCCCTAAATAAGCTGCAAATGCCTTGGCAAGATCATACTCAAATCCCATGGGCGTGTCCCGGTATGTGTAATAGGATGTGGCCGTATTGGCCGTGATCATGCGAATTGTTCCGCGCTTTTGAATCTCTTTGAGGGGGGCGTTGAACCCGATGCCCATTTGATGGAATACCAGGTATATGCCGATGCCTGCCAAAACCACCGCCACGATAATCGCCGGATATAACCTGTTTTTGTCCTGGAAAATAGTTGCCTCCTGCCTAAGGTCGTTTCAACGAAAGCCCCGATTAACTATGCGGGCATTCTCCCATTCAACGCATCACTAAATTATTGCCTTGTCAGTTCAGTTTTAACGGCCAATCCGATTTTTTCCAAGGTATAGGGTTTTTTAACGTATTCTCCGGCGCCCAGCTTTTGGGCCTCTTTGATCCGGTCTGTTTCTGAAAATCCGCTGGCAATGAGGGCCCGTTGTCTTGGATGAAATTTCAGAATCTGTTTGTATGTGTCCAGACCGTCTATGCCGGGGGCCATGATCATGTCCAGAATGATCAGGTCCGCCGTGTTTTTTTTCATGTATGCCACGGCGTCTTCGCCGCTTGACACGGCATCAACGCAGTATCCCAATTGTGTCAGCAGAGCCGATGCAATTTCTATTTGTTGTGAAATGTCATCAACAATCAGGATTTTTTCGTTGTTGCCCATGTAATCATCAATTAACGGCGTCTCGTCTTTTTCCACCGCTTTGCGTGTCACCGGAAAAAAGAGGGAAAATTGACTCCCTTTATCTTTTTGGCTTTCAACATTGATGTAACCGCCATGGTCCTTAACCGTCCCCCATACCACCGCCATACCTAATCCTGTACCGCTTCTTCCCATGGCTTTTTTGGTATAAAAGGGCTCAAAAATTTTTTCTATATCCGCTTTGCTGATACCTGATCCGTTATCGGTGACGTTCAAGATAACATAGTCTCCTTCCCGAACTTCGTCATATCCTTTTATACATGTATCAATGTAGCGGTTTCTTGTAGAAATGCAAACATGCCCCTGGCTATCTAAGGACTCCACGGCATTTGATACCAGATTCATAATCGTTTTGGACAAATGAACCGATGACCCCATGATATTTAACAGATCCTCCTGAAGATCTGTTTTAAACACCGCGTTGGGGTAAAAGGACTTTAATTTCTTATATTCCGGCGATGTCAGATAGTCATTAATCAGATCGTTTAAATTGACAACTTTGGATACGGCAACCCCTCTTCTTGCCAGTGTCAGTAAATCCTGTACAATTGCTGCTGCCTTTTTCCCGGAATTCTGGATGGTTAAGATGGGCTGGCGCAAATCGCTGTCTTCGGGCAGATTCATTAAAAGTAAATCCGGATAGGTGACGAGACCGGTCAGGACATTGTTGAGATCGTGTGCGACGCCGCCTGCCAGTGTGCCGATGGCTTCCATTTTTTCCGCCCGCTGGAGCCGTGCTTCAAGTTCTTTTTTTTGTGCCTGTGCTGTTTTTTGTTCGGACAGGTCTCTGATCGCAGCCATCCTTACCTCATGCCCGTTATAGTTCATGGGTCTGACCCTGATCTCTACGGGGAACGTGCTTCCGTCTTTTTTCAGACATGTGACTTCGTAGGGTCCGAAATGTTGGGACGCCACTTTATGCTTCATCATTTCCGCTGAATCGGGTTCCACCAGTGCCCGCAGAATATTTTTATCCGCCAGTTCGCTGCGGGTATAGCCGACCATTTTATAGAACTGCTCATTGGCCTGGATGATCCTGCCGTTATCATGCAGAACGATGCCTTCAAATGTTGCATGTGATAATTTGCGGAACCGTTCCTCGCTTTCCCGAAGTGCTCTGTCCTTGCGTTTTCGATCATCGACCATTTGATTGGATAATTCTGCCAGAGTCCGGAATTCGGAAAAAGGGATCACCAGAGGATTGATCTTTTCATTTGAAACGGCACTTTTTTTGAAAAAATCTGCGAAGACGCTGATGCCTTTTTCAATGTTTCGCAAAAAATACCGGAGGATGAGAATGGTAATTAAAATGGAAAGTGCGAAAAGCAATAAGATAAATATTATTTGTTCTCTGACACCTGTTAAATAGGCGTTAAGCTTCTCATTGATAATTTTTTCAACATCGTCCATATACACGCCTGTGCCGATAATCCAGCCCCAGTCATCAAAGGCTTTGGCAAACCCCAGCTTGGGTGCTTCAACGCCTGAACTTGGTTTTTTCCACATATAGTTGACATAGACCCCTTCCGGGGCATAGGTGGCCGCTAAAAATCTGCGGTTGATTTTGACGCCGTTGGGGTCCGTGGCGTCAATCATGTTTTTACCGATATACCGGGGTGCTATATGACTGACATATGTACCGTCATATGTGAAAACAAAAATATATCCGTCTTTTCCAAATCTGATACTTGATATCCTTTCCAGAACCTCTTTTTTTATCTCCTTTTCCATGTCATCAAGGTATTCGCCTGTGCCGATACACCAGTTCAGTGGTTCAAAGCGTTTTACAAATGAGATTTTGGGGAAGTTTTCTTCTTGCATGTTAGGCTTTGTCCAGAAGTATTCATAAAAGCCCTCCCCCTTTTCTTTCGCGATTTGGATCATCTCCTTGATAATGAATCGGCCCCGTTTATTCTGTATATTATTGGCCGACCTAACCGTAGGTCTGGGGCTGTGCGTTATCAGTTCTCTGGTACCGGTCAAGGATGTGGCGAAATAGTACCCCCTTTGGTCATTATAGCGCATGGCGCGCAAGGTCTCTATGACCATAGCCGCCAACTCTTCTGTGGTGTGGTCATATTTGTAACGATTACAAATATGCGTTGTAACTGTGTGGGCTTCGTAGACCCTGGATTTAATTTGTTCTCTGACCCTTTTGTCGGTCTTGGATTTTTTATACCTGATATATTCGACGGTTTTTTCCACTTCATTTTTTATGAATCTGCGTTGTGAGTCGATGAAATCGCTTCTAAGCTTGTTGGCTTCTGCATGAAATTTTTTTTGTTCCTGGTAAATCCAGAAATAGCCCAACGCGGCAAAGAGCATGAATAAAATAATGGCGGTGCTGATGAAATATATGCCGGCAATGCTTTTGTTTTTAAACATTTCCATCTCAGATGCTTTTACTGGTTTTAAGCAATATTCAGGGCACCATCGTGTGCCTGTTTTCAAAAGCCGATAATCAATTGGAGATGAAGCTTGTTTCTACGCTCAGGCGTTTTTTATACCTGAATACTGCATATTTTGTTTCTAAGATCCGGCCACAAGTGCTGCAAGATTTACGCTGCATGGGAACGCCTAAATGCTGCTATCGTGGATATCAGTTTTGTTGAACGGCAGGCCGCCCGAACGCTGTACCCACAAGCTTGCGGTTTCTGGGGCGATAGGTATTATCCGCTTTTTCTTTTTGTATGACCGTTTTTAACAATTTGTACATTTTGATATTCTGGGGTTCATCCTGGTAAAACGAATCCCATGCATACTGGAGCAGTTCCTGCAGCCGCTCCGGAGCCATGTTTTTGGGCTGAAACACCACCTTGTCCGCCGAATATTCATCCCAGTCATAGGATAGAATGCGTTTCTGGCGGTTCAACTCGTCCCATGCCTTGGTGTGGGGGAACGGTGTGAGTACGGTAAATTCGGCCAGGTCAAGATCAATTTCCAAGAGAAAATCAATCAATCTTTTAATGGAGTCTTCAGTGTGGTGGTCAAGGCCCAAGAGAATGGTTCCCTCCACACCGATACCGTGGTCATGGTACCGTTTAATTCTGTCCCGGATTAGATCGGATGTGTCGAACACGGCCTGGTAAACATACCAGGCGCCTGCCTGGGCTGCCAGATCCAGCACCTTGGGGTCGTTTTCAATGGGGTGACAGCACCATTTTTTCTTTAACGGAATCATCTCCCGGAAAAGGTCCAGCTCCCACTGCTTGTCCTGGGCCAGCGAGTTGTCTACGATAAAGAGCCGGTTGTTGTCAATGCCGGCCAGCTCTTCAATGGTTTTGTCGATGGGTCTGGGCCTGAATTTGCGTCCCCCAAGATAGGCAACGGCGCAGGGGTAGCAGTTAAACCGGCATCCCCGGGAGGCATGGACCAGATCCACCATCTGGACGCCTTTGTAGTTGTACAGGTCCCGGTCAAGAATATCCCGCCTGGCAGGACCAACCATTTCAATGGGCGGCTGTGATGACAGATAATCGTACACCGGTGCCAGGTTGCCGTTTCTAAGGTCGTCAAAGACCTTTTCCATCCGGCCTTCAGCCTCACCGAGAAACACGCTGTCCACCTGGCCCATCATCTGTTCTGCATGGAGCATGGTGGCAATGCCGCCGGCAATGACCGGAATTCCTTTGTCCCTGAATTTTTTTGCAATGGCAATGCCCCGGTTCACCTGGATGGTGAGCATCATGGATATTGCAACCACATCCACCTGTTCGTCAAAGTCAATGGTCTGGACATTTTCATCGATAAATTCGACGTCGATATAATCGGGCAGGGCCGCGGCAAAGACAACCGGCCCATGGGGGGGGAGGTGGAATTCGGTCTGCCGGTCAAGTTTGGTCCATTTGGGGTAAATCAGTTTCAGCTTCATGTATTATGTTCACCGCCCAGGTTGGGTATCGGATATTAAATTTGCATCTGTCAGGGTCATGGTTAATGTGTACCGTGATGGAAATGCCGCTGTCAAGGTTATAGACTTCGGGAATACAAAAGGGCGGCTGTTTACGGGTGCTTTGGGAAATAGGTACCTGACACTGCGTTTGATCCGATGGCTTGGGGTTCTTAACGTCTGGGTCCAAACGGTCCTGTCCGGGGAGGATACAATGTCCAATGTCCCGCCGTCAGGCTCTGAAAATCGTAAAATTCTGCTTTTATTTTCAAGTGTTCCCCGGGCTTCAAATACCCCCCGGGGTTTAAAAAAGATCAGCTCAATGTCCGATATAAGACCCTGGGCAAGCGCCTGGCTGTCAAAGGGGTGAATGGCCCGGGTAATTTTGAACCGGTCACTGGCGTGGTCCGCCTCAAAGAGTACCAATCCCTCCAGGGTCATGACTACACAATGAAGGGCCTGTTTGCGGGGGTGGATATTGACAACGCCCATGAGCATGGCCGAATGGCCGCCCTGCATGGTCAACTCTAGGGCATGGACAAACTGTACGGCATCGGACGGGAACAGCGGGGCCAATTCCCGGCAAAGCATCTGCTCGTCAGGGGCCGAGGCATTGTCCGGGGGGATAATAGCCGGCAGACCGGCACACCCGGCAGTGACTAACAAAATAAATGCAAAAAGATATTGCAGGGCCGTTTTTTTTCTCATTTGGGTGCTGAAAATGACTCTGGGTCAATGGATTGATTGAGTTGTACGTTTTCAAATCGGAGACGGGTGTACGAGTCTTGATTCTCACGGATAACGACCTCTTTGAAAATACCCGGCTGTTCGGACAATACCAAAACGATGTCCTGGATAAAATGGGCCATGGCCTTGTCTTTGGGCGTCAGGATGATTTGACCCGGCGCCGGCGCCTCCTCAACGGCTGCATCAAAAACACTGGTGTTGAAATTGCCCTTCAGCCACTGGCTGATTTCATCCATAACAACCGTCATGGCCCCCATGGCCGCGGCATTGTCCCGGACAAAGGTGCCGTCCTTGCCTATATATCGCGAAACGCGTTTGCCCTGCATAATCAGGATATTTTGAATGGGTTCCCGGTATTCAAACCTGAGTGCATCCGGACTTTGGAATCGGATAATCCCCTTGGAGATCAACGGTTTGACCAGGATCTTCATGTGTTTTTCCTGGATGAAATCGGCGCTGATGGATTGCATGGTGCCGGCGGCCTTCTGGATAGCCGTCATTGATGCTGCGCTTGCCCCGGCTGAAAACACAACGGCCATGAGCATGGTACCCGCCACTGCCAGGAACGTTTTTTTTAACATCATCATTAAAACATGCCGCCGTTGACAGAAATCACCTGGCCGGTGATGTAAGATGCGTCATCTGAACACAAAAATTTTACCACCCGGGCCACCTCTTCGGGACGGCCCACCCGGGCCATGGGAATCATGGTCTTGACATTATCCATGGGCAGATTTTTGGTCATATCGGTTGAAATGAGCCCGGGTGCCACAACATTAACGCGGATGCCGATACGTGCCACTTCGGATGCAACGCTGCGGCTGGCACCGATGAGTCCTGCCTTGGCCGCACTGTAATTGGCCTGTCCCCGGTTGCCTGTCAACCCGGACAAGGACGCAATGGAGACAACTGCCCCCTGCTTCTGGCGGACCATTTTTTTCAGGATCGGTTTTGTCATATTATAAAACCCGTCAAGGCTGGTTCGGATAACCTCGTCCCAGCTCTCTTCTTTCATCATGATGAACAGGCCGTCCTTAACAATTCCGGCATTGTTCACCAGGACGTCAATAGTTTCGCAACTGTCCACGATATGGTCAATTGCCGCTTTGGACTGCTCTTTGTCCGCCACATCGAACTGCATGATTTCTCCGTCGGAACCGGCGGCCCGGACCTGGTCAAGGGTAAGGCAGGCACCCTCTTTGTCCGAGTGGTAGTTGATAAATGTATAATACCCCTGACTTGCTAACTCAACGGCAATGGCCCGGCCTATCCCCCGGCTTGCCCCTGTAATGACGGCGGTTTTTTTATCAGTTTTTTGAGACATGGAGACCTATCCTAAGTATAATTGATTTTCATCGTTTAGTAATTCTTTTCGTGGGCCTGGTATTTTTATGCCGACACAAGCTGCAAAACGACTTCTGCGGCAACGGTGTCATTCAATGTTATTGTTCCGGTAACCTCCCGGAAATCTTCAAAGGCGAAGCGGTTCCGTGTCCGGGTGATAAGGGTGGCACCCACCGGAAGGCTGTCCAGATGAAACACGGCGGATTTAACGCCGGCAATCCATCCCATATTGCCGTCTTCTTTTCCCCGGGTCTGCAGGCGTTTGATGCTATTATTGATCCCGGCGGTCTGGGCCGCCAGTTCCACCATGACAATGGGGCTTGCCGAGCCCGCGTAGACAAGGGGCCAGTGATCCGACACCATGGCACTGGATACGGTTACGGACTCATCTACTTCAAGAATCTGCTCAATCAGAAGCATCCGGTCCCGGTGGGGAAGAAGATCTTTGATGGGAATTTTTTTGGGATCCATTGGGTGTCCTAATCTTGTAATATCTTGCGACCCTATACTGTTTTGTCGGCATAAAAGAATAAAACTATACCGGCTTTTTATGTCGGTGTAAAGTTGCAAAAAAGGCTCGGATCCCCGGTAAAAGCCGCTTTCTTGGTTTTCAGTTGTTTTTATTAATCTGATTTTGTAGGATAGCGGTTGTCAATTGATTTTGAAGCGGTTTGACTAAACAATTCAAGGGGTTTTTTATGTATAGAAGATCAATTTTTATTTTGATGGTCGTTTGCGCGTTTTTTCTGAACTGCGCCATGTTTTCGCCTAAAAATTTTTATTACGTTGTTTTTGAAAATAATCCCAATGTTGAAAATACCAAGATTTATTCAAAGGGCATAGAAATCGGAAAAATCCTGGACCAGGACCTCAGTAAAGACAATAAACTGATTTTAACCATCGCCATAAACAGCGACTATAAAGAATTAATCCGGTCCGACACCGTTTTTTACGGGGATGATAAGTCTCTGTTAATTCAGGTGTCCAATACGCCTGCCAAAGTGTTACCCGAGAAATCATTCATTCTCGGGTTTGCTTCCCAGACGGATCTTGCCTGGTTTAAAGCCAAAAATACCTTCAAAGAGTTTTCCGCGGCAGCCCAAAAACAAATTCAGAAAATAGTGGAATCCTTTAAGTAACAGGCGCCTTTGTTTTTGTCACACTTTCAATCCCGTTTGATTTTATAGCTGATAAGGATTATTATATTACCAGCATTCAAAAGGAATGCAGGGATTGGCTCTCTTGATTCTATTTTCGTCCACCTTTAGTTATCCCATAAAATGCGCTCAGGGCTGACTTGATTCCTCAACTCCGGTTCACCCGTAACGAAACACGATAGTAATGTAGCCTCTTATTGCTGGAACTTTTTATAAGTGAAAGAAAAAGTTTGATGGATTGAGATATCGGCTCATCAATCATTGCAAACCTTCCGGACGAAGTAAAGCCATGCCCGAATGTCGATTTATCTAACCCCGGCATGTCCGGGAAAGGAGGGTTCCATGAACAGATCCATTCATAAACTTATTGACGAGCAGGTCAAACGGTGGGAAATGCAAAAAACGCAGGACGTAAAACCGCTGG
>Ga0193955_1001580_pt1 | contig 10597 bp, 8 predicted proteins | sample BB_6_MG_FD_140343 | JGI IMG/M metagenome (GOLD analysis project Ga0193955, IMG submission 140343) | Microbial mat bacterial communities from the Broadkill River, Lewes, Delaware, United States - BB_6_MG | ecosystem: Environmental > Aquatic > Freshwater > River > Microbial mats | place: USA... | reverse complement strand
TATATGGGAATGGGTGAGCCTTTAGATAATTTTGAAAATTTAGTTCAAGCAATAAAAATCATCTCTGATACAGAGGGGTTATCTATAGGGACAAGAAGACAAACGATATCTACAAGTGGTATTAGTACAAAAATAGATAAACTTGGTAAATTAGATTTAGGTGTACAGTTAGCTATCTCATTACATGCTGTTGATGACGGACTTCGTTCTGAACTTATCCCAATGAATAAAGCATATAATATTAAGTCAATTATAGATGCTGTTAGAGAGTTTCCTATTGATACAAGAAAAAAAGTTATGTTTGAATATCTAGTAATAAAAGATAAAAATGATGATATTAAATCTGCAGATAAATTAGTAAAACTTTTAAATGGGATTGATGCAAAAGTAAATTTGATCTATTTTAATCCATTCCCAGGAACTAATTATGAAAGACCCTCTAAAAATGCAATGATGAAATTTCAAGAATATCTTTTGAGTAAAAAACTGATGTGTACTATACGTGAATCAAAAGGTATTGATATAAGTGCAGCCTGTGGGCAACTAAAAGAAAAGGAACAAAATGGGAACTCTTGATATTGTAATGTTGGTTTTTTTAACTGTAGTATTGGTAGGTGGACTGGCAGGATTTTTTATTTATAATAATAAAGAGGAATAATATGTTAAGTTACGACCATAAAAAAACTTTATTTTTTATACTTGTAGCTTTTCTTTTTAGTTTTTGTATTCGCTTAATTTGGGTATATCAATTTAATGATATAGGCGAATTTAAATACAATAACCAATTTATGATAAATACCAATGATGGTTATTATTGGGCAGAGGGTGCAAAAGATATCATTAGTGGCATAGAAAAAGAGCATAGTCGTTCTCCTATTCTCTCTGCACCTTCTCAATTGACTGCTTTTTTATATAAATATTTACCTTTCTCTTTTGAAACTATAATCTTTTATATGCCTGCTTTTTTTGCATCATTGATTGTTGTTCCTATTGTTTTAATTGGGAAAATAATAGGTAAAGTAGAGATAGGTTTTATTGCTGCATTACTTTCAAGTATTGCTTGGAGTTACTATAATAGAACAATGGTAGGATACTATGATACTGATTTTTTAAATATTGTATTTCCTACAGTATTATTATGGTCAATTATCTGGGCACTTAAAACTTTTGAAGAAAAATATTTGCTTTTTATTGCTTTTGACATACTACTTTACAGATTATGGTATCCTCAAAGTTACTCATTAGAGTTCGCATTTTTTGGACTTATTATACTTTATCTGATCTATATTAGTTTCAAAATGAAAAATAAAAATAAAAAGTTTTATGAAAATAAAGAGATATTTTATACGATACAAATTTTAACTTTAATGTTATTTGCGATGATGCAATTAGAAATCACATTTAGAATTATGTTAGTTATAGCATACTTTATGCTTTTTAGACAAGAGAGGTGGCATAAACATCTATATACAATGTTTTTAATGGCAATAATAATGTTCATAGCAAGCGGTGGCTTAAATCCAATAATAGGACAACTTAAAGGATATGTATTTAAAGAGCTTATAACAAGTTCAGGAGAAGATTTAAAGCTACATTATTTTACTGTTATGCAAACTATAAAAGAAGCAACGTTAATAGATATAAATAGTATAGCAAATCGGATCAGCGGGCATTTGATTGTTTTTTTATTCTCTATTCTTGGATATATATGGTTATGTTTCCGACAGCCTTTTATGTTATTAGCTCTTCCAATGCTTGGGTTAGGTGTATTATCTTATAGTGGAGGATTACGATTTACTATTTATGCTATCCCCGTTTTGTCATTGGGTATTGCGTATCTTATTATTGAATCATCAGATAAGATAGAGAATAAAGTATTAAAAAACTTATTTATTATAGTTTCAACTCTATTAATCCTTCTTCCAAATATCAAACATATTATAGAGTATAAAATACCTCCAGTTTTTTATAAAAGCGAAGTGGAAGTATTATCAAAGATAAAGAACTATGCATCAAGTGATGATTACGTAATTAGCTGGTGGGATTATGGTTATCCTATACGTTATTATACAGATGCAAAAACATTAAGTGATGGAGGAAATCATAGTGGTAGTATTAATTTTCCAACATCATTTTCTCTCTTGTCTAATCAGCAAGCATCAGCTAAAATGTTACGCTTAGATGTGGAATATACAGAAAAAAATTTTAAGATAAATAAAGAAGATAAAGATAAAAAAAGAACAAATATAGAAAAGATGATTTTAGATTATGGTTATAAAAATAGTAATGATTTTTTAGAAAATTTAGAAAAAAAGATAAACTTACCTTCTAAAACAAGAGAGATATTTATTTATTTACCAAAAAGAATGTTAGATATTTTACCTACAATTTTGATGTTTTCAAATATTGATTTAATGACAGGTGAAAAGTTAAAAGAACATTTTTTTTATAAAGCAGAGCAATACTATGAGCAGCAGAGTAAAATTATTTTAGCCGATAATATATCTTTAGATAAAACTACAGGTTTATTGGAGCTAAATCAACAACAACTTACTATTAATAACTTTACAGTAGTTTATCATGATGTAGAAGGAAAGCTAGTGAAAGATATTCAAGTATTAGATCAAAATTCCCCTTTAAATATAATATTTCTAAAAGATTATGATAGTTTTTTAATCATTGATAATGTTATCTATGATTCAATGTATGTACAGTTATTTATTTTAGAAAATTATGATAAAAGCATCTATGAACAAATCATCTCAACACCACTTGCCAAAGTATATAAGTTAAAAATATAAAACTTGATACCATGTAAGTGGATTTATGATAAAATCCGTAGAAATAAAGAATAAAACAAGGTATCAAATATGAATATAAATGATATAGCAAAAGAAGTATTTGAAATAGAATCAAATGAGATAGCGAAGTTATCACAACTTTTAACAGATGACTTTAGTAATGCAATAGAAGCTATTTTAAAAACATCTGGGAAATTCATCATTTCAGGGATGGGAAAATCAGGAATCATAGGTAAAAAAATAGCAGCTACATTAGCTAGCACAGGAACACCTAGTTTCTTTTTACATCCTGGAGAAGCGTATCATGGCGATCTTGGAATGATTGAGAAAGATGATATAGTTCTACTTATTTCAAATTCTGGTGAAACAGATGAAGTACTTAAGCTTATCCCTTTTTTGAAAGCTCAAGGAAATGTAGTAATTGCAATGAGTGGAAAACCTGAGTCCACTTTAGGAAAAAATAGTAATTATCATTTAAATATTGCAATTGAAAAAGAGGCTTGCCCTTTACAATTAGCACCAATGAGTTCAACAACTGCAACACTAGTAATGGGTGATGCGATAGCTGCAGCTTTGATGAGAGTACGGGATTTTAAAGATAGTGATTTTGCACAGTTTCATCCTGGCGGAAGTTTAGGAAGACGACTTCTTACCAAAGTACAAGATGTGATGAAAAAAGAAAACTTACCTCTATGTCAAAAGAATACAACAGCAAAAGAGATTATACATACAATAACAGATGGGAAATGTGGTTTAGTTGTTGTTCAAGAATCAAATAAAATTTTAGGTATCATAACAGATGGTGATATAAGAAGAGTTATGGAATCTCAAGAAGAAAAGTTTTTTAAACTTGATGCAAAAGATATTATGAGTTCTTCCCCTAAACTTATTTCGCAAGATGCTAGACTTGTAGAAGCTAGCGATATTATGAGTGAGAATAAAATAAATTCTCTACTTGTTATTAATAAAAACTCTGAATTATCAGGAATAGTACAAATGTATGATTTAGGCATATAATATACTACATTCCTATATTTCATTTTCAAATCATTTTTCTTAGGTAAAGTTTCGAAATTGTTTACTCACTATGATACATAGTGAATATATTAATTTTAAGGAGAAAAATGAAATCAATTTCACAATATAAAGTTATAACTTTCGTAGCTTTATTACTAACATCTTTATATAATATCTCATTCTTTAAAAATGTAGTGTCAGTGTATCCATTTAATGGGATGAATATAATATATATAAGTTCATTATCATTATTGTTAGTCTTGGTAGTAGTATTTTTATTAACAATCTGTTCATCAAAGTATACAACAAAACCATTATTAATTGTCATTCTGATGATCTCATCAGCAACAGCTTATTTTATGGATACATATCATGTTGTTATTGATGATGAGATGATACGTAATTCATTGCAAACAAATTTATCTGAATCATCAGACTTATTTAGTTTTCAACTTTTAGTATATCTATTTTTATTAGGAGTATTGCCCTCTTATTATATATATAAACTAGATATAAAGTATAAGACATTTGGTAAAGAGTTCCTAGAAAAAGGGAAAATAATTATTTTGTCATTATTATTAATTGTAATAATACTTTTTAGTTTTAGTCAATTTTATACCTCATTTTTTAGAGAACATAAGTCACTTAGATTTCATGTAAATCCTACATATTGGATATATAGTGTAGGTAACTATATTGTTAAAACATTGAACAATGGACCACTTGTTGTAGAAGAAATTGCTAAAGATGCAAAAATAAAACCAGTTACTGATAATATAGATAAAAAAGAGTTGATGATTTTAGTAGTTGGGGAAGCAACAAGAGCAGATAGATTCTCTCTTAATGGATATGAAAAAGAGACAAATCCTTTGTTAAAAAAAGAAGATATTATAAATTTTTCAAACATGTACTCTTGTGGAACTTCAACTGCACAATCAGTACCTTGTATGTTTTCCATTTATGATAGAGATAACTATAATTATAAAAAAGGGATAAGTACACAAAATGTAATTGACGTTTTAAATAATACTAAAGATATCAAAATTCTTTGGAGAGATAATAATTCTGATTCAAAAGGTGTAGCACTACGTGTTGAGTTTGAAGATTACAGAACATCTAAAACCAATACTATTTGTGATGAAGAGTGTAGAGATGAGGGGATGCTTGTTGGACTTGATGAATATATAAAAAAACATAAAGATGAAGATATATTAATAGTACTTCATCAAATGGGAAATCATGGACCAGCATACTATAAAAGGTATCCAAAAGAGTTTGAAGTATTCAAACCTGTATGTAAAACAAATCAACTAGAACAGTGCACACAAGAAGAGGTAAGTAATGCTTATGACAATGGTATTTTACATACAGATTCTTTTTTATCAGAAACAATAAACTTTTTAAAGCCATATTCAAATACACATGAAACAGCGATGATTTATATGAGTGATCATGGTGAAAGTTTAGGGGAAAAAGGATTATATCTGCATGGAATGCCCTATTTTATGGCACCAAATGAACAAAAACATATAGCCTCTGTGATGTGGTTTGGAGAGGGTGATATACAAGAAGATATTGATGTAGAAAAATTAAAGTCATACTCTAGTAAACAATTTTCACAAGATAATCTATTTCATACATTATTAGGTTTTTTTGAAGTGGAAACTTCAGTATATAAAGAAGAATTGGATATTTTGTTTGATGCAAAAAAGAATTAATACTAGTATCATAATTACAACTTTATGCTTGTTTATAGTTATAGGTTTTTTTGAAGTAACATCATTCGATCTTGTTATACAGGAGTATTTTTTCGAATTTTCTACGGGTAGTTGGATACTAAATAGCAATGAACCAATCGCAAAATTTATATTTTATGATGGGATAAAAAAAATCATAATTCTATTTTCTCTTATAGTTTTAGTTTCATTAATTTTTTTTAGAAAAAAAGAGATAGTAAAAAAGTATAAACAAGGACTTATAATCGTTCTTCTTAGTTTGATTATTATACCTTTGTGTATTGGTTCATTAAAAGCTGTGACAAATACACCTTGCCCTAAAAATATAGAGTATTTTGGTGGAAACTATCCAAATATACAACTTTTTGATACTTATCCTCAGGACTTTATTCAGGAATCAAATGTAAAATGTTGGCCTGCAGGACACGCAAGTGGTGGATTTGCATTAATGTCTTTATTTTTCTTATTTAGAAAAAGAAAAAATAGAATAGTTGCCGTAGTAGTAACAGCTTCTATAGGATGGGCAATGGGTCTATACAAAATGCTTATAGGAGATCATTTTTTAAGTCACACAATTATCACAATGCTAATCGCATGGCTAATTATTCTAATGATAGTCAAAATAGTTCACTATAAAGAGTAACAAAGTATAGATAATCATTAAATATAGATAAACTACCTAATAGTTTTGATAAACAAAAGAAATTAAGTGTTATAATCACACTTAAAAAAGGTAGCAAATAAAATGGTTTTAATGATAGATAATTATGATAGTTTTACATACAATGTTGTTCAATACTGTTTAGAACTAGGAGCTGATTTAAAAGTAATCAGAAATGATGAATTAACAGTAGATGAGATAAAAGCTTTAAATCCAGAAAAAATCATAATTTCTCCAGGACCTGCAACACCAAATGAATCTGGAGTTTGCCTAGCTGTGATTAAAGAGTTTGCTGATACTGTGCCTATTTTGGGTATTTGTTTAGGACATCAAAGTATTGCGCAAGTATTTGGAGGAGAGGTTATTAAAGCTCCAATTATGATGCATGGTAAAACATCTAAAATAAAAGTTCTTTGTGATGATCTTATCTTTAAGAACTTACCTAAAGAGATGACAGAAACAAGATATCATTCTCTTACAGTAAATAAAAACAATCTACCTTCTAATATTATCGTTACATCAAAAAGTATGGATGATGATGAGATAATGTCTTTACGTATAAAAGATAAAAATGTGTATGGTGTACAATTTCACCCTGAATCAGTTATGAGTGAATATGGACATGAGATGTTGGATAATTTTTTAAAACTCTAGTTGACAAATGAAATTAAATAAATATAATATTCTTTTTATTGGATTACTGATATTTCATACTATTGTTTTAGTATGGGTAATAGGTCAATATAGTATTTCAGAAAAAGAAGCAGATATATTTTTTAATCAAAGCTATACGCCCCTATATTTATTAACACACTTCTCTACAGGTTTATTTGGTCAAAATGATTACGCTTTACGATTACCATTTATCTTTTTTTATATTGGTAGTGCGATTATTCTTTATCTCTTAACAGATGACTATTTTCGTTTACAAAGAGATAGGTTCATAAGTATTTTTATTTTTATGCTATTACCAGGTGTGAATAGTGCTGCTTTACTCGTAAATGAATCAATTATAGTTATATTTGGAACACTTCTGTATCTATACCTTTATAAATTACGAGAAAAAGAACATTATTTACTTTTATTTTTATTTTTATTTATCGATAACTCCTTTGCGATTTTATTTTTGGCACTCTTTTTTTATTCTCTCAATAAAAAAGATAATACTCTATTGTTTGTTTCCCTTACCCTATTTGGTTTATCTATGAGTTTGTATGGTTTTAGAGTAGATGGTACACCAAAAGGGTATTTTTTAGATACATTTGCAATATATGCAACAATATTTTCTCCTGTATTGTTTATCTATTTTTTATACTCTTTATATAGAATAGGGATAAAATGGGAAAAGGATTTATATTGGTATATCTCTATCACTGCACTAGGATTATCTTTACTGTTTTCTTTAAGACAAAAAATAGCTATAGATGACTTTGCACCTTTTGTTGTGATATCTATTCCAATAATGGTAAGACTATTTATACATAGTTTAAGAGTGAGATTAAAAGAGTTTAGAACTCTTCATTATATAATGATACGGATTACATTAGGTGTTTTATTAGTAAGCTTTTTATTGTTTATTTTTAATAAGTCATTTTATCTATTTTTAAAAGATCCAGAATCACATGTTGCGAATGCACATTATGTGGCCAAAGAGTTAGCAAATGAATTAAAAGAGTTAAATATAGAAGGTGTCTCTACAAAAGATATGAGTTTAGCTTTACGTCTAAAGTTTTATGGAATAAAAGAAAACAAAAATATGTTACTGAGTGAAGATAAAGTTGGTTTAAATGACAGAGAGATTAATATTATGTATAAACATAAGTTGATAAAAAAATACTATCTTATAAAAGTAAATGAATTTAAACTCATACTATCCCAAACAAAATAGAAAAAGAGAATAATGATACAACTAACAAATTTAGCGAAAAGATATGGAACACAAGAGTTATTTACAAATGTAAATTTACGAATGAATAGTGGACAAAAGATAGGATTAGTAGGTAGAAATGGAACTGGAAAATCAACATTATTCAAACTTATTTTAGGTGAAGAATTTTATGATGATGGTGAATTAAGTATCCCTAAAAACTATAAAATAGGAGCTCTCAAGCAACATCTTGAGTTTCATGAGAAAACACTTCTTGATGAGGTATCCTTAGCATTAGCAGAAGATGATAAATTTAGTGTATATAAAGTAGAAAAAATACTTTTTGGTTTAGGTTTTGATAATGAAGATTTACAAAAAAATCCACTCTCATTTTCTGGGGGATATCAAATCCGTATAAATTTAGCAAAATTACTTATCACTGAACCAAATTTATTGTTACTTGATGAGCCAACAAACTATCTTGATATCTTGTCTTTACGATGGTTAAAATCATTTTTAAAATCTTTCGATGGAGAAGTGATTATTATCACTCATGATAGAGATTTTATGGATGCAGTTACAACACATACGATGGGATTAAATAGAAAAAGCTTGAGTATTATAAAAGGTGATACACACAAATTTTATGAGCAACTGAAAAGTGATGATGAGTTATATGAAAAACAAAAAATGTCACAAGATAAAAAAGTAAAAGAGCTGGAGGAGTTTATCGCTAAAAATAAGGCACGAGCTTCAACAGCAGCACAAGCACAATCAAAAGTGAAACTTTTAGAAAAAATGGATCTTATGGATGATCTTAATTTTGATGCAACACTCAAATTTAATTTTAATTTTAAAGATACCCCAGCAAAGGTATTACTTGATATAAAGAATTTAAAATTTGGTTATTCTAGTGATAATATTCTTTTCGAAGATGTTTCATTTACCCTTAAAAAAGGTGAAGTTATAGGGATAATAGGGAAAAATGGTAAAGGTAAATCAACTTTATTAAATACTATAGCAGGTGAACTTACACAACTATCAGGAATTGTTGATTATCATGGGACAACAGAGGTTGGACATTTTGGTCAAACAAATATCTCTCACCTTAATCCAAAAAACAATATTATGGATGAAATTTATTTAGGAAATCCAAAATTACCAGAAGCAACAGTACGAAATATTTGTGGTTCGATGATGTTTACAGGAGAAAATGCTAAGAAAAGTATCTCTTTACTTTCAGGTGGAGAAAAAAGTCGGGTTATGCTCGGACAAATTATTGCTAGAGAAGTAAATCTTCTGTTTTTAGATGAGCCCACAAATCATCTTGATATGGATTCCATTGATGCGCTTACAACTGCCATTGAGAACTTTGAGGGTTCTGCTATTATAGTAACACATAGTGAAGAGCTCTTACGACGTGTGTGTGATAGATTAATCGTTTTTGCTAAAGATAAAGCTACCTATTTTGATGGGAACTATGATGAGTTTCTTGAAAAAATAGGTTGGGATGATGAAACGGAAGCTGATATTAAAGAGGATAAAAAAGAGGTAGAAACTTCAAAAGTCAATAAAAAAGAGAATAAAAAACTTCGAAGTGCACTGATTCAAGAAAGAAGTAAACTTACATCTCCTTTAAAAAAAGAGGTTGAAAAATTAGAAAATATTATTATGAAAAATGAAGAGTTAGTTGAAATGCTTCATGAAAAACTAATAATTGCATCAAATGAAGGTAATAATAGTCAAGTTATAGACTTATCAAGAGATGTAACAAACTATGAAAAAGAGATAGAGGAGAGTTTTGAAAAACTTGAGATTGCTCAAGAAAAGCTCGATACCATACTTGAAGAGTATGAATCTAAACTTGAGGATTTATAGATGAATTTTAATCAATTAAATTTATCTAAAGAGTTATTAGAAGCACTGGTAACAAATAGCTACCAAACTACTACTCCAGTGCAGGAAAAAGTTATCCCTTTAGTCTTGGCAAAACATGACATCATGGCAAAAGCACAAACAGGAAGTGGGAAAACTGCTAGTTTTGTTTTACCACTTCTTCATTTGTGGCAACAGCAAGCTATTGTTAAAAAAGCAAAAATTAAAATATTGATTTTAACACCAACGAGAGAACTTTCAATCCAAGTAACAAACACAATAAAGAGTTTTACTACACATTTTACACATAAACCTAAAATAGCTACAGTAATAGGTGGAGAAAGTATCGGAGATCAGCTTTTACAAATACAGCAAGGTGTTGATATTGTAGTAGCGACTTCTGGAAGATTACTTGATATTATCGATAAAAAGCAAATTGACCTTACTCATATAGAATATTTTGTTTTAGATGAAGCAGATAAAATGCTTGATTTAGGTTTTGCAGAAGAGTTAGATTTGATTTTAAAAAAGATTCCAAAAGTAAGACAAAATCTTTTATTTTCTGCAACTTATCCTCAAAAAATGTTAGATATAGCTTTAAAGATAACACAAACACCAATTACTGTTGAGATTGAAAATG
>Ga0193955_1001573_pt1 | contig 10636 bp, 8 predicted proteins | sample BB_6_MG_FD_140343 | JGI IMG/M metagenome (GOLD analysis project Ga0193955, IMG submission 140343) | Microbial mat bacterial communities from the Broadkill River, Lewes, Delaware, United States - BB_6_MG | ecosystem: Environmental > Aquatic > Freshwater > River > Microbial mats | place: USA... | reverse complement strand
TCTTCATGGTTTTCTAAACCAAGCTGAAAAGCCAGACTGTTTAGCGTTGACTTTTACCGGAATAACTCCGGCGGCAAGGGGGTAACCCCCTTGACCCCTGGTTTGCGAATGCTCCACCCCTCGTTTCTCGGGGTGTTACATTCGCTTACAAGTACGCGTTTATCTTTTGGGTTCACTCATGAAAGATCGGGGCTAAGGTGGTGATTTGGATGGTCATGGATATGACGACTCTGGTGAGTTACCTTTTTTGATAATCAAAGAAGGTCGGGCAATTCGTGATTCGGCGAGGCACCGAGGCACGTAGGGTGCGTTCCACGCACCAACCCATCGGCCTTAATTCCCGTGGATTAACTGTGAAACGAAGGCGTCAGGGGAATTGTTCAGCCCTTAAATAATACAAATGGGGTGGCGAAAGAGGTTGTTCACTCTCTCGCCACCCCATTTGTGTTTGTATGATGTTTTTACCCAATGAAGGACTTTATTTCTTTGGGGCTTATTAGCAATGACTCGAGTTGTCCCACGACATCTGTGGACCCCACTCCGTTGGAGTCGGGCGCAGCCCGAGCCGAAGGCCGATGCGATTTGACCCGAGGAACGAGGGGCAAAGCGCATCGGCAACCCGCTTTCGAGGTGGCCCACCTCGCCGCCGGAGGCAAGCCTTTTAAGCGTTTACATCGCTTCCGCCTCCCGGCTGACTGTGGGGATGAAGGGCACGGGGCGGGGGACCTCTTTCAGGTTGAGGTGACGGCGTGCGCCGTTCAGGGCGTCATCGATATTGGCATAGATGTTGTCTTCGCCGATGCGGTAGTAGAGGCCCGATTGTTCGAGGCTGATGAGGGGTTGGGCGTGGACGCCGGAGAGGATGAGCTGGGTTTTTTCCCGTTGGGTCTCTTCGACGAGCTCTTCCAGGGCTCGCAGGGCGGTGGCGTCGATCATGAGGATATGACGGCAGCGCAGGATGAGCACTTTGGGCCTGGAGCCGACTCGCCTCAGGGCGTCTTTGAAGCGGTTGGCAGCGCCGAAGAAGAAGGGACCGTTGATCTCGAAGACTTCAACGCCTTTGGGTACCAGGCGGCAGGAGAGGGCGTGGGGATCGTTTTCGAGGTCAAAGGTGCTGCGCCTGATTTTGGTAAGGTTGGCCATGCGGTTCATGAAGAGCAGAGCAGCCAGGACCACGCCTACTTCGATGGCCACGGTGAGGTCCACGAAGACGGTGAGGGCAAAGGTGACGAGCATGACGGCAACGTCGGCTGGCGGGCTTTTCAGGAGTTTCACGAAGAACCGCCATTCGCTCATGTGGTAGGCCACCATCATGAGGATGGCAGAGAGGGTGGCCATGGGGATGAGCACCGCCCACTTTCCGAAGAAGAGGAGGATAAGAAGGAGGGTGGCGGCGTGGACAATTCCGGCAATGGGGGTGGTGCCGCCGCTTTTGACGTTGGTGGCGGTACGGGCAATGGCGCCGGTGGCGGGGATTCCTCCGAAAATGGGGGCAACGATGTTGGCAAGGCCCTGGGCCACAAGCTCCATGTTGGCGTTGTGGCGTTTGCCGATCATGCCGTCGGCCACCACAGCGGAGAGGAGAGACTCGATGGCGGCGAGCATGGCGATGGTAAAGGCGGGTGAGCTGAGCTGTTTCAGGGTTTCGAGATCGATCTTCGGGATGGACGGTGAGGGCAGGCTCGTGGGGACACTGCCGAACCGGCTTCCGATGGTCTCCACGTCCAGGCCGAGGAGAGCGGCGAGAAGGGTGGTGGCAAGGATGGCCACCACGGAACCCGGTATCTTGCGGGTGACCTTTGGCCAGAAGAGGAGAATCGCCAGGGTGGCGGCACCGATGGCCAGGGCCTGGAGGTTCAATGTGTCCATGCCTTCTGCGTAGATGGCGAGCTTCCCGATGAACTCCCCGGAGGTTTTTTCCAGGGAGAGGCCGAAGAAGTCGGGAATCTGGGTGGTGAAGATGATGAGGGCGATACCGCTGGTGAAGCCCACGGTCATGGGGTAGGGAATGAAACGGATGGCGGCCCCGAGCCGGGAAAATCCCATGACCAGCAGCATGAATCCCGCCATGATGGTGGCGATGGCCAGCCCGTCATAGCCGTAGCGGGCGACGATGTCGAAGACCACGATGATGAAGGCCCCGGTGGGCCCGCCGATCTGAACCCGGCTTCCTCCGAAGCAGGAGATGATAAACCCTGCAACAACCGCCGTGTAGATTCCCTGTTCGGGTTTGACGCCTGAGGCGATGGCAAAGGCGATGGCCAGGGGCAGGGCCACAATGCCCACAATGACACCGGCCATGACATCATTGATGAGGGTCTGTCTGGAGATCCCCTCCTTGACGGCACGCACCGATTCCGGAACAAAATGCGAAAACATCTGACAACTCCTTGATGATGACAAGTGCCCGTATTCTCAATGGGAACAGCCGTTGAGTCGCAGCGGGAATTCCGAAAAACGGAAAGAGGAAACACCTGTCCATCGTCGAATGGGCGGTATTCACCAGCCCCGTCTGCTACGGGTCATGTATTGATGGCAAAGCAAAACGAGGGGTTACCACGTAAGTGGGGCTCGCCTTGCGAGGACATCTTAAAAAATGTGCATATCGGTTGATTGGTCTGTCGGATTGCCCGGAAAAGGCAAGGCGGCAAGGAGGCGGCACCGGAAGTGCTTTGGCACTGCGGCTGTCGTGGCCAATCAAAGGATCACAACCTGTGAATGGGCTTGCTGCAGCTGATGCCGTGACGGTGTGTTCGCATCAAAAATATTTATCAATAATATAAATATTAATAAATGGCCAGCAAGACGACGCCGCCAAATTAACGCCATCACCAGGGGAAGTCAAGGGAGAATCAGGGGGATGGTTGTGTCGTAAATACGGTGCCTTTTCCAAGGCTCCCGAGGGGCTCGGGAGATGCCGGTGTCGTGTATTTTTCTTCTCGGGATGGGAGCTACGTGCTATAATTAAATAATCAAATAAAAGAGTGTTTTATCATCTCTACGGGTCAGGTGTCCGGCAGAACCGATCCGTATCATAATGATATATCTCCGGCGTGTTGTTCGTCGGTTCCTCTCCATCAGTACGTTGCCTCGTTTTTCCCCGAGCCTTTCGGCCTCTCTTTCCGTGTGTATCTCCCCACGATGTTCCCCTTGCCTGCCTGAAATAAACATCAAAACCCATGGGGTGTGATTATGTTGTGGAGAACATGGATTATAATGCTGGCTACGATGATGATTCTCGGGTCCCAGGCATTTGCAGTCAATACGCTTAAAGGAAAGCCTCTTCACGTGCCTGGAGAGATCGTTGTGAAGTTTGTTCCCGGAATTTCGGCGGGCACCAAGGGCGATATCATGCGAAGGTTCGGTCTGATCCATAAACGGGAGAGCCACAAGTTCGGTCACTTTACGGTGGTATCCCATGCCGTGCCTGACGCAGTGCTCGAGAAGCTGAAGCGGGAAGGGGAGGTTGTCTACGCCGAGCGAAACGCCTACGCCTATGCTTCGGCGGGAGAGGCCGTGAACGACCCGTTTTTCATTTACCAGTGGCATATGACCCGCATTGATGCGGATTTGGCCTGGGGGCTGGTTCCCAACCCCGGAGCAGGGGCCGTGGTGGCCGTGCTGGACTCCGGGGTTCGCCAGAATTTGGAGGACTTCAACCAGACCCTGTTCGTGCCGGGTTACGACTTTATCAATGGGGACAATGACCCCAATGATGACAACAACCACGGATCCCACGTGGCCGGGACCATTGCCCAGTCTACGGACAACGGGGTCGGGGTGACGGGTGTGGCCTACAAGGCGGCCATCATGCCGGTGAAGGTTTTGGACAGGCGCGGGTCCGGCAGTTACACGGCCATTGCCGACGGGATTGTTTTTGCTGCGGATAACGGCGCCCATGTCATCAACATGAGCCTTGGGGGCTCTGCAGATCTCAATGTACTGCGGGAGGCGTGCGAGTATGCGGCGGCCCGTGATGTCGTGATCGTTGTCGCTGCGGGAAACGATGCAACCGATGAGCCGTCCTACCCTGCGGCGTATCCTAGCTGTCTCTCGGTGAGTGCCACCACGTTTGGTGGTGCCCTGGCCGGGTACTCCAATTATGGGTCGGCCGCCAAAGGCTCAAAAATTGACATCGCCGCTCCGGGCGGTGACAGCGCAGACAACAACGGGGACGGGTACGTGGACATGGTGCTTCAGAACACCTTCTCCCGAAAGAACGAAGGGTATTATTTCTTCCAGGGAACGTCCATGGCGTCTCCCCATGTGGCCGGGGTGGCCGCATTGGTTCGTGGCGCCCGCCCAAACCTGACGGCGGCACAGGTTGAGGCGATCCTTCTCGGAAGCGCCACGGCTATTGGCGGCAGTGAGAATCTCTTTGGTGCGGGGCTTGTGAACGCCCATGACGCTCTGGAGGATGCCCTTGCCTTTGCAGCGGTGAACACGGCACCCCAGGTGACTCTTGGCGTGAATCAGGAGATTACCTTGGGGGATGGGCTCAACCTCACGGCAGGAGTGGTGGATGACGGCTTACCGAACAACTCCCTGACCTATCAATGGTCCCAGGAGGCGGGGCCTTCCGGTGGTGTCGTGACCTTCGATACCCCTTTAGGTGCTGCCACGCAGATGCATTTTTCCCTGGCAGGAACTTACGCCGTGCGTCTGACAGCGCATGATGGCGAACTCCAGGGGTTTGATGACATGATTGTCACGGTGAACGAACCCGGTACAGGCGGTGGGCCACTTGCCGTGGATGCCGGTTCAGACACGTCGGTCTCTCTGTCGTCCGGCGGTACCGTGACCCTGACCGGTGTGGTGACAGGGGAAGACACCCTGAGAGCAATCAACTGGACCAAAGGCAAGGGCCGGGGGAAGGTAACCATTCACTCACCGAACAGCCTTTCCACCGAGGTGACCTTTGCCCGTGAGGGGACCTTCATCATGAATCTGTCGGTTTCTGATTTGGATGAAACGGTAAGTGACTCCGTTGTGGTGACCGTCGTCAATTAAAACCGGCGTCATACAAATCAAAGAGCAATAAACTCCCGGCGGGCATTCCGTCGGGAGTTTTTTATGAACACGTTTTTTTGTACCTTCATCATACACAGATTGTTGATTCTTCACGAAGATGGGGTATGCTGGTTGCCGGATGCGAAGAGCAACGACACGTTCATCATGCTGGTCGTCGTTTCCGTCGGGCCCTCCCCTGGGAGGCTGCCTGTGTACAATCGTCACTATTCAGCTATGTCTACGGCGGTATCGTCCTTAAACCGGGACCGAATGGTTACGAACAATCATTGATATTTACCCAGTACGCCTCACTATGGACACCTCACACACCATGACCGATCTCTTTACACGAAAACTCAAAGTGCGACTCTCTGAAGTGGATCCCTGGGCTCTTTTGAAAGTGCAGAGCATCTTTGACTGGTTTCAGGACGCCGGGTGCGAGCATGCCGCTCAGTTGGGCATGAGCGCGGCAGACCTCCTTGTTCGAAACTTTACCTGGGTTCTCCTCAAGTATCAGGTGCGGGTCAGCCGTTACCCGATCTGGAATGAAGATGTGACCCTCACCTCCTGGCGGGCCCCCCTGAATGACCTCTACGACCTTCGGGAGTTCAGGGTGACGGACGCCTGCGGAGAGACCATCATCACCGGCAACAGCGCCTGGGTGATCATGGATTTCAACACCCGTAAACCAACGCGGCTGAGCCGTTGCCTCAACGAGGAGCAGCGAGAGGATATGGGCCTTATTCCCGACAGCTTCGAACGCATCCTCCCCGTTAAAGAGCCTCGGTACACCACCGACTTCCGGGTGCGGATCTCAGACCTCGATTTCAACCGCCACGTCAACAACTCCATCTACATCGGCTGGGCCCTGGAAGCCCTTCCGGAGTCTTTCCTCAGCCGCCACCTCCCCACGGAGCTGGAAGTGCGTTTTGTCCGGGAAATTGCCCGGGGCAGGGCCGTCCTCTCCGAAGCCCAGACAGACGAAACCTTCGATAAAGCCTACCTCCATCGCATCTCCGGCAAAGACGGAGAGGGCGAGCTCATGAGGATGCGCACCATCTGGCAGCCCATGGACCAGTTCGACTCCCCTGCGGGGATCTGCTCTCTGGGGTAAAGATCGGGAAAAAGCAAGCCTCCGGCGGGCAGGGGATGATCCCCTGCACCCCAGGTTCGCGAATGCTTCCGCCTCTCGTTCCTCGAGTCGTCCACATTCGCTGACGGGCTACGCCCGTGGGGGGATCGGTGATTTCTCGGTATCGTTTTCTCCGGTCACTCGATCCGCCAACACGACAATGAAACGTACCATAATGACTCACCTGAAGCTTCCGGCAACGCGGATAGCCGGGGAAAACGATATCGGAGAGATGTCATTTTGCTACAAATGAAACTGGCTTCTTCTCAAGAATGGTCGCAATGCCTCACCCTCCGCGCGAATGCCCCAAAAGCGTTTGCACCACGGCGACCTTCATGCATTCGCCACAGGGTTTCGAGGTGCCCCCACCTCGCCGCCGGAGGCCGATTTTATTCCACCCCCTGCTTTCGCACCTCAAGCCATTTATGTGATGTCCTGCATGTCTATCCTTGTTGACAGGTATGAAGTTCTTTGCCTATGATTAAGATATTCAATTCCAACGCAATTCGAGTTCTCTAACCCCACCTCACGTAACAGAAGTATGCAACCCCCAGGCACAGGAGGATCATCCATGGTCTATCAGCCCGGCGAAGCGTATGACTACCCCCTCATCATCAAGAAACTTCTCAACACGCCCCTTGTTTACTCTCCGGATCAGGAAATTGTTTATCGCGATCAGCTTCGGTTTACGTATCGGGACCTTCGGCAGCGAATCGGCCGTCTGGGATCCATGCTTGAAGGGCTTGGGGTGAGACAGGGCGATGTGGTGGCTGTGATGGATTACGACAGCCATCGGTTCCTCGAATGCTTCTTTGGCATCCCCATGATGGGGGCGGTACTGCAGATGGTGAACTGGCGTCTGTCGGTGGAGCAGATCGTTTACACGCTTAACCATGCAAACGCCCGGGTGTTGGTGGTGAACACCGATTTTCTTCCCCTGCTGGAGAAGATGCGGGATCGCCTGGAGACGGTGGAAAAAGTGGTGGTGATGAAGGAGAAGGGCAACAGCCTTACGCTCTCTTTTCCCATCGCAGGCCATTACGAGCGACTTCTGGAGACAGGGGACCCCGGGTATGAGTTTCCGGACCTGGACGAGAACACCGTGGCCACCACCTTCTACACCACAGGCACCACGGGCAATCCCAAGGGGGTGTATTTTACCCATCGCCAGCTGGTGCTTCATACCCTTGCCGGTGCAGCCGCAGTGGGGGCTTACGATTCCGTGGGCCGTTTCCGCTCCGGGGATGTCTACATGCCCCTGACGCCCATGTTCCATGTCCACGCCTGGGGCATGCCTTACCTTGCCACCCTTCTGGGGGTGAAGCAGGTGTACCCCGGCAGGTACGAGCCGGAAATGCTCTTAAAGCTCATTGTGGGCGAGGGGGTGACCTTTTCCCACTGCGTGCCCACCATTCTTCAGATGATCACCGCCAACCCTGCGGTGAAGGCTTTTGACCTGTCCAAATGGAAGGTGGTCATCGGTGGGGCGAGACTTCCCCGGGGATTGGCGGAGTCGGCCTGGGATATGGGGATTACAGTCTACACGGGTTACGGTATGTCCGAATCCTGCCCCATTATAAGCCTGGGCATGCCTGGGCCCGACTGGGAGAGCCTGGACCGAGATGTCCTCATGGAGACCGTTGTGAAGACGGGCCGACCGGTTCCCCTTGCCGAGGTGGAGGTGGTGGACGAAGTCGGGCGATTTCTGCCCCACGACGGGGTGTCCACCGGCGAGGTGGTTTTTCGGGCCCCCTGGCTTACCCAGGGGTATGTTGCCGATGAGGAGCGCAGCGCCGAGTTGTGGCGGGACGGATGGCTCTACAGCGGGGATGTGGGGGTGATCGATGAGGACGGTTACCTGCAGGTGACGGACCGGATGAAGGATGTCATCAAGACCGGTGGCGAGTGGATATCCTCACTGGACCTTGAAAACATCCTGAGCCGGCATGAGGCGGTGCTGGAGTCTGCGGCCATAGGCGTGCCCCATGAGAAGTGGGGAGAGCGGCCCGTGATGATCGTACACCTGAAACCTGAGTACGTGGGAAGCGTCGGGTCCGAAGACTTACGAGGTTATCTGAAAGATGCTGCCGAGAAAGGGGATATCCCCAGCTATGGTGTGCCGGACGCCTTTGAAATTGTGGACGATATTCCCAAAACCAGCGTGGGGAAACTCGACAAAAAAAAGATGCGCAGTGATTTTCGCTAAGGAGGCCTGCCATGACACAAGAGAAGCAGAAACAAGAGCCAATGAACTCAGGAATTATAAGCCGGAAGCCCTTGGGGGGCTCTCTTCGGGATGTGGTAGAAACATGGGAACTTCTCAAAGATTTTTCCCGAAACCCCACCTGCGCCGAAGAGATTGGCTGGCCTGAGTGGCCACACTGGTTCTAAGTTCACGCCTGCTCTCAGCCCTCCTTTCTCAGGTTGAGAGCAGGCGTAATTCGCTTTCAAGGGCCGGAGGCTTGGTTTTTACCGGAGAGGGTTTGCAGCCTCATGGTCCGGATATTTCAAGAGAAAAGTGAGCAGGAAGCCGAGAATGGCATGTTCGAAATAGAGAGATGGATCTGAGGAATACGGAGAGATGAAATGACGGACGACAGGTTTGACGTTATGGTGGAAGTGGTGCCCCCGGCCGGTGCCAATGCCGCTCCCCTCATGAAAACCCTTGAAGGAATCAACGATCTTTCATTTACAGGGTTCAGTGTGGCAACCAACCCGGTGGCCAAGCCGCGGATGGATGCTTTGTCTTTGTGTCGGATTCTTCAGGATGAGCTGAAGAGGCCGGCCACCCTTCATGTCACCACGCGGGACCACAACCGCCTCAGCCTCCAGGGGATCCTCTGGGGGGCGAAAGCCCTTGGAATCAAGACTGTGCTGGCCATGACGGGAGACTTTGTCCCCCTTGCCGAAAAAGAGATCACCAGTTCGGTTCGGGACCTCTCCCTGCCGAATTTGATCTCCATGGCCCGGGATGCAGGTCTTCATACCGGCGTCGTGATGAACCCCTTCACGGATGAGCTTCGCCTTGGGATTGCCTTAAAGCGTCTGAGGGAAAAGGTCGATGCAGGGGCTCAGTTCGTGGTTACCCAGCCTGTCTACACCACCAGAGATGCGGAAATCATCGCCGAGGCCGTACAACATCTTGGCATTCCGGCTGTTCTGGGGATTCTTCCATTACGCACCTTTCGGCATGCCGCTTTCCTTCACCACAAGGTGTCAGGTATCGAGGTCCCCGATGCGGTTCGAACCGCCATGGCCAATGCAGAAAATCCCACCGCGGAAGGCATCCGCCTCACCCGCGAGCTTCTTGATACCGCCCGAAAGCATTTCTCCGGCGCCTGCATCATGCCACCCTTCGATCACTTTGAAATCCTCCATGCGGTGTTGCCGAGTGAATAAGATTCAAGATTTGTAGAAAAAGATAAAGGTAAAAAAGCGATGCCTCCGGCGGCGAGGTGAGCCACCTCGAAAGCGGTTTACCGTTGCGATTTAACCCTCGTTCCTCGGGTCAAATCGCAACGGTAATTTTGAGAATAAAGGGTAATTATTCAGCTATGCCTCTGGCGGGTCGTTTTTTGAAATGAGCCCCGAAAATTTTTTGGTTGCTGCGTCCTTTTCTCACAGCCCCTGTGCGCTGGTAGAGAATGGCGCATCATGCTCGTTAATCCAGAATCATAAGGGGTTATTCCACCGGGGAAGCAGGAAATAGCCCTTAAGTCCTGTTTGTCAAACCCACCCTTTCAGATCAGGTAAAAGTTTGGCTCCCGGCAGGGCCGCCGGAGGCTTTTTTTGTGCGTTGGGCATAAAAATGCCCGAATACGTTCCGAACGGCTGATGTGCCGTCAAACAGGCAACGGATTCGGGCAGGGGGGGATTAGTAGCCCCAGGGAATGGCGGGGCGTTTTTTGTTCTTGGCCGTGAAAATGGATTCAAGCTGACGCTTGACCTTGCCCAGGGATTTCCTGTGGTTGGTCATGGCAGTACGTTTTTTCACATCTTTGAGGTATTTTTTTAATACTGACAGGTCCGTTTTTCCGATTTCGATATCGTACATGGATGATCTCCTTTCGTTGGTGTGCCTGTCGGTTTCCAAATGGTTTGATTTCGAGGTTACTGTTTGGGTCCAACGCGCCTGATGGACTGTTTTTCAGAAAACCCGCAATGGGGAAACCGGGTGCACGTATAGTCTGTTTTGAGGTCTAAATCACTGTCTTCATGGTGTGTTAGAATCAAAAGGCGTGCCATGGGACGAGAAAAACCGCGATATCCTTTAATATCAGCAGGATGTCAAAAAACCCCTTTTGGGGGTTATTCTGTTTTCTGTGCATCCCGTGCCAGGCATGTATGGGAAAAGGATTAAAATGAATGGTGAATGTTGTGTGAGATCAGGGGGTTAAAATTTACGTTCGGTAAAATAAATAAGGCCGAAAAGTAACGGATGGGAGTCGCGTCGTTTTATTAACACTCATGGGATTAAGGCGGCGCTGTAGGATG
>Ga0193955_1001572_pt1 | contig 10643 bp, 11 predicted proteins | sample BB_6_MG_FD_140343 | JGI IMG/M metagenome (GOLD analysis project Ga0193955, IMG submission 140343) | Microbial mat bacterial communities from the Broadkill River, Lewes, Delaware, United States - BB_6_MG | ecosystem: Environmental > Aquatic > Freshwater > River > Microbial mats | place: USA... | reverse complement strand
CCCAAAATCGGTTATCTGTTTCAAGATAGTGATGATAGTTTTATCACTTCAAGTGTGATAGATGAAGTTGCTTTTAATCTATATAATCAAAATGATGATTATGAAAATTCATATAAAAAAGCAGAACTACTTTTAGAAGAGTTTAAAATAACTAATCTTCAAGATAAATTGCCGATAAAACTTTCAGGTGGTCAAAAAAGAGTAGTTGCTATATGTGCTTGTTTGATACATGAACCAGATATTTTATTGTTAGATGAGCCTACTAATCATCTTGATAAGGAGATGTCAGCAGTTTTAGAAAAAAAGTTAAAAGAGTACAAAGGGAATATTATTTTAATAGCACACAATATTGAGTTTGCTAAAAAAATAGTAGATAAATTCTATAAGCTAGAAGCTAATGGGCTTATGGAAATAGAAGTTTAGATATAATAATAAATAATATAAGAGGTAAAAATGAAGAGATATAGACACTACACAAAAGACAAAGCGATTATACTTTCGGTTTTTGGTTCGGTAATTGAACAAGATAAGTATTTGGAGTTTAAAAAACAAATAGAAGATACATTTCCAGGGATTGATGTTTTTATCTCGGTTAGTTCAAGAATGGTTTTAAAAGATCTTATTAAAAAAGGTTTTGATTATAAAAACCTTGCCCAAACAATGGCAGATGTTGATATGCTTGGATATAAAAATATCATCGTATCTTCAGTAAATCTTTTTCCTGCATGTGAACACGAATTATTAAAGAAAACAATTCATGGTTTTCAACAATTTTCATTTGCAAATATAAGACTTTCAAATGCAATTTTAACAAAAACAAAAGATACAACATTATTTTTTAAAGAGTTAGACGACAAGGTGAGTAAAAAAAATACAGCTAACTTGTATGTTATTCATGGTACACCAAAACTTGAATTTGGTGGATTAGCATCAGTAAGTTATAGTGCAAAATACTTAGAGGATAAAAATGAAAACAACTATACCTGTAGTTTAGAAGGGGCCTTCCCTTATTTTGCTATTAAAGATGAATTAATTAGAAAAATGAAAAAAAATGGTGTAAAAAAAGTACAAATAATTCCTCTACTCTTAGTAAGTGGAAATCATTATATAAAAGATATGGTAGAAATTAAAGATGAATTGTCAGAACATTTTAAATCTAAAATAGTAAAATCCATAACAGAAGATGATAAATTCAACCTTCTACAATGGAAAAACACTACTGATATAATCATAAATAACATAAAAGAAGAGATTATCAAACTTGGGCACTAAAAATCATAAAAACAAAAGAAAAAACAACATGAAACTTTCGATGGTATCTTTAGGACCAGGAGACCATGAACTTGTAACGATTAAAGCTTTAAAAGCTTTAAAAAATTGTGGAGCTATTTGTATACCTACAAAAAGTCATGATCATAGTTTTGAACGCTCTATTACGCATAAAATAATCTCTAAACTGATGGAAGAATATGGTTTTTCAAAACCTATTTTACCTATTTATAGTCCGATGAATTTTAAGAAAAAAGATTGGCAATATCAAGTAGATATTATTCAAAAAGGGATAAAAGATTATGGAAGTGTGTCTTTTGTAACTTTAGGAGATAGTGCTATTTACAGTACAGTTTATTATCTACTAGACATTATTAAAAAACAAGATAAAAAACTCTATAAAAAAAGTGAAGTAATAGCAGGAATCACATCTTTTTCTTATGCTAGTTCACAGGTAAAAAAACCTTTATGTTTAGGTGACACTGCTTTTAAAATAGTACCTCTTCATAAAAAAAATGTACCAAGTACAACAGTTTATATGCGACCAAAAATCGGTATGGAGACTGGAGAGATAAAAGAAAATGGAAAAATATATACCTTTGAAAACCTAAATATGCAAGGGGAAACACTCACACAAGGAAAAGTAAAAAAAGTTAGAAAATATATGACTTTATTTATAGATTTTATAAAATGGAAATAACAATGCAAAACACAAAAGAATTTATACAAGAACAACCACCTATCAACATTGGAGCAGATATATCTGTAAAATCATTTGAGATGATTGAAGAGGAGCTTCAAGATTATCCAAAAGCTAAAGAGTTTGATGAAAATGAAATAGAAGTTATTAGTAGACTTATTCATACATCTACATGTTTTGAAGAGGTATTAAATAATATCTGTTTTACAAAAGATGCTATTCCTAGAATACAAAAATTACTTTTAAATAAAGCAAAAATTATTGTTGATGTAAATATGATAAAAGTTGGCTTGAGCGACTTTTATCTTAATACTTATGGAAATGAAGTTATCTGTTACATCAATGAGCCATTTACATATGAAATGGCAGAAAAAAATAAAACTACTAGAAGTTATGCAGCTGTAGTTGAAGCAATTAAAAAACATAAAGATGAGCCAATGGTTTTAGCCTGTGGAAATGCTCCAACTTTTATTTATGCAGCTATTAATACTTTATTAGACGAAGGTGTTGATTTAAAAAATGTAGCATTTTTACTGTTTCCTGTTGGCTTTGTAAATGTTGTAGAGTCTAAAGATTATGGTAAAAGATTTTGTGAACAGTTTGATATACCCGCTGTTATTATGGAAGGTAGGTTTGGTAGTTCAACTATGACAGTTGCTACACTTCATGCTACATATAAACTTATCAAAGACTACGACGGTAAAGACAAGTACAATGGAAAATAGTCAAAAACAAGACCCTACAAAAACATACAACCTTATGGGTAGTGAAGTCGTCGATGGATTTGTTTGTAAACCAAAAGTGCTAGATCCAGAAAAACCGATCATGCACTTTAAAACTCAAATCTTTTTATGTCATGATGAAAGATGTAAAAAAGCTCATAAATCTGACTTATTATCTGATGATTTACGAGATATATTAAAAGAGATAAATCTAGCGCGTGGTGAAAATAGAATCAAAATATCTCGTACTGGATGTTTTGGAGCATGTAGATTTCGATCTGTTGCAAATTTATATGAAAATACAAGAGTAAATGGCCATCCAAACAATAATAACTTGTGGTTGAGAAATATCCATAAATATAGTAAAGAGAAATGGATAGAATTATTTACGGCACTTGCTGATAATAAAGATATCGATGATTTAGATTTCGCACAGATTCCAATTAGTGAAATAAAGGAGTATCCAAATGAGTAAAAAAATATATTTAGTAGGTGCAGGTCCAGGTGATGTTGAACTTTTAACACTAAAAGCAGTAAATATTTTAAAAAAAGCAGATGTGGTACTTTACGATGCACTAGTAAATCCAGAAGCTTTAGATTTTTGTAAAGCTGATGTAATTAAAGAGTATGTTGGAAAAAGAAAAGATAAACATCTTAAAAAGCAAGAAGATATAAATGAATTATTAGTTGAGTATGGAAAAAATCATGAAGTAGTTGTAAGACTAAAAGGTGGGACACCGTTTGTTTTTGGTCGTGGTTATGAAGAAGTTCGTGCTATTATAGATGCTGGTTTTGAACCTGAAATTATAAGTGGAGTAAGTGCAACAACAAGTGTGCCTGAAAGCTTTATGATACCATCAATTGATAGAAAATTCAATGATTCGTATAGAACGATTACAGGACATGATTTAGAAGTTTTTTCAGATATCGTTACAGCATATCATGCACGAGAAAATCTAGTAATTATGATGGGTGTTTATAATTTAAAAAATATTGTAGATACACTTATATCAAAAGGATTTCCTTTAGATTTACCTATTGCTATTTTAAGTAAAGGTAGTACGAAAGATGCTTCTAAATTTGTATCAACTTTAGAAGAGATACAAAATAAAGATGATGATTTTTTTACTGAAATTCGTTCACTTACACCTGCAATGATTTTTGTAGGGGCATCAGTTAATAGTAAATATAATAGCTAGAGAAAGAAGTCTAAAGATATGTCCAAAGAGTTAAAAAGAGGTTATACAACAGGTGCACACACCTTTATGATTTTCAATGCTGCTTTAGACTATTTTTTATCTACAAATTTATTATCTATTTCTAAAACAAATAAGATGGATAACGATGATTTGGATGTTACAAAAAATTGTGAAATAGTTGTAACAATTAGTGATAATATAAATGATTTAAAGCTAAATGTAACTCCACATAATGCACAAGTATGTGTACAAGGATCAAACAAACTTTCTATTTATGCTGGTCTAGGTGTAGGAGTAGTTACAAAAAAAGGTTTGAAAATCACACCAGATTTTCCAGCTATCAACCCTACTCCTTTAAATGCTATGTTTAAAATATTTCAAAAACTTACACTAGCTTATGAAAATTTAGATTTACATTGTAGTGTGAGTATCACTGATGGTGAAAACATCTCAAAACAAACTGCAAACTCTAAAGTTGGAGTCGTAGGTGGTTTATCTATATTAGGTACAACTGGTATTGTAAAGCCTGTTTCAAGTACTGCTTATATTGATTCTGTTCGTACAGAGATAGAGTTTGCAAAAGAAAATGAGTTTAATCCTCTTATATTTACTCTAGGAAACTCTGCTTTTAGAGTTTCTAAAGAGAGTTATGATGAAGCTCAAATAGTAGAAGTAGCAAATTTTGTATACGATTCTATAGAAATAGCAACACAAAAAGAGATAAAAAAAGTGATTTTTGTATGTGGTATAGGAAAGATGACAAAAGTCTATCAAGGTTTTAAAAATACACATAACAGATTTGGAACTATAGACTTTGTCCAATTAAAAGAAGATATAAAAAATGAAATTGGTTATGAAGTTGATATAGAATCAACATTAACTGTAAAAGGCATCTCTCAAGAGCTAGAAAAAATAGGACTCGTAAACGACCTTTACACAATGATTGCTAAAAAAGCAAATGAACAAATAAAAGTGTGGTTTCCTACATCAAATGTAGAAGCCTTAATATTAGAACAAAGTGAGGTAACAGGATGGTAACAATTATCGGAAATGGTATGGGTGACTATACTTTTGATAATCTTCGAAATAAAGATATTGATTTATCTTCTTTTGATAAAATTATATGTGATAAAAACTTTAAAGAAGATGGTGCGCATATCGTAAAAGGTGGTTTTAAAATAGCAAGAGAATATATCCTAGAAAACTATGACAAAGAAAATATTCTTTATGTAGTGACAGGAAGCCCTTTTTTCTATAGTGCTGGTATTTTAGTAGCGAAAAAACTACCACAAGAACAAGTAAAAATTATAAACAATACTTCAAGTAAAGTATATATGCAAGAAAAAATGTTTATCAACGATAATGAGATAGATACTATCTCTTTACATGGTAGACCAAATATAGACTTAACAAAATTTTTAACAAATAAATATACATTTGTGGTATGTGATAAATTGACTATTTCAAAAATCAAAAAAGCTATAACATTTTTAAATCCTTCAGATATTGAAGTTACAATGGGATATAAGCTTGGTTATGAAGATGAAATTATAGAAAAAATTGATATTTTAAATGTAGATATAAATAGATTTGATCTAACTCAGCCATATGTTTTAATGATAAAAAAACTTTTTGTAAGTAAAAATGGTTTAAGTGCTGATAGTGATTTTGATACAGAACGAGGGATGATTACTAAAAAGTATAAACGACATCTAACTCTTCAAAACTTAGATTTAGAACCAAATCAACTTTTATGGGATATAGGAGCAGGAAGTGGTTCTTGTGGAATAGAAGCATTTGCACGATACAGAACAAATACTATTTTCTTCGAGAAAAACGAGGAGAGAGTAAAACATATCAAAACAAATCTCACAAATCATCAAGTAATTAACTGTGAGTTATATGTAGGAGAAGCACAAGAGATATACCCTACTTTAGAAGAAAATCCACAAAGAATATTTGTAGGTGGCGGAGGTGAGAAAGTTATCGATACTTTGCCATACCTTTATGAAAGACTCGATGATAATGGGATTATGTTAATAAACGCTATAACTTTAAAACACTTGTCTCAAATGATCAATGTATTAAACGAAGCAAAACTAGAGTTTGAAACACACTCTATAAGTCTTACTACATATAAAGGTAAACTTGACCTAGTAGAGCCTGAGAGGCAACTATTTCAATTAAAAGTGATCAAAAAAGAGAAAGAAGAAGGTAGCAAATGATTTATTTTATAGGAGCTGGTCCTGGAGACCCTGAACTAGTTACTGTTAAAGCTATGAATATTTTAAAAAAAGCAGATGCAGTTTTATATACAGGTTCATTAGTACCTAGAGAAGTTTTAAGTTGGTGTAAAGAGGATGCTTTAATAGTTGATAGCCAAGGGATGAAATATCCGGAGATTTTTGAGTTTTTAACAACACATAAAGATAAAATAGTTGCAAGAGTACATACAGGTGATCCATCTATTTACTCAACTACAGCAAAACAAATAGAGTTTTTAAAAGAACAAAATATAGAATATTCTGTAATACCAGGTATTACAGCTGCTTTTGGAGCTGCTGCTAGTTTAGGTATTGAGTATACTATTCCTGGTGTTTCTCAAACTGTTATATTATCAAGAGTAGAAGGTAAAACTCCAAATCCCGAAAAACTAGAAAATATTTTGGCTTGTAAAAACTCATCGTTAGCTTTTTATCTTTCTATTTTACTTCTTAAAAAGCTGAAAGAAACAGCATTAGAGATGGGATATAGTCCTGATACTCCTTGTTGGGTAATAGAAAAAGCTACTTGGGCAGAGGAAAAAATATATAAAGGGACTATTTCTGATATAGAAAATCAAGTTTCTCATATACGAGGTGTAGCTCTTATTTTGTTTGGAGACTACTTACATCAAAAAGAGACAGAAGAATCACATCTTTATGTAAAACCACTTGTAAAAGAGGTAGAAGCTAGAAAAGAGCAAAGAAAAGAAAAAAAGGCAAAAGAAAATGAGTAAATTAAAAATCGCAGTAGTTACAATAAATCAGCCAAGTTTAACAGCTGCTTGTAACTTGGTACCTTATTTATATGATTATGATGTTGATGTTTTTGGAAAAAAAGATTTAGAACATAATTTGGAACATCTAAACCTATATGGGAAAATTGATGAAATTATGCAACCTGCATGGGAAGGATATGATGCGATTATTTGTATCTTAGCTATGGGTGCAGTTGTGCGAAAAATTGCTCCGTTTTTAAAAGATAAAGCAACTGATCCTGCTGTTATTGTTGTTAATCTAGCTTTAGATAAAATTGTACCACTACTGAGTGGACATTTAGGTGGAGCAAATGAGTTAAGTGATATCATAGCTTCAAGAATTGATGGTTGTGTAAACTTTGTTTCAACTGCAACAGATCAAACAAATACTTTAGCTTTTGAGATGTTTGCTAAAAAGAATGATTTAGAAATACATAACTTAAAAGAATTAGCTCTTATTTCAAATTCACTTTTAAATAAAAAAGAGGTAGAAGTATTAACATACGAGTCAATTTTTGAAACAATTCCAAACAAAAATAATCTAAAACTGGTACACGAACAATCAAGTGAATTATGTGTAAACATAACTCCATTTGATAGCCCTCTTTTAACATTTAAACCAAAAGTATTTTTAGGTATAGGATGCAATAGAGACACATCTTTTGAAGATATAGAAAAAGCATTTTTATCTTTTTTAGATACATATAAATTAAAGATAGAACAAATAAAAAATATTGCTTCATTTGAAGCAAAAGCTGATGAAAAAGGTTTATTAGAGTTTGCTTTAAAATATAACTTTGATATTAAGTTTTATAATGAATCTCAAATCAATAACCTCGAAGGTGAGTTTTCTAAATCTGCATCAACAAAGTTTTTTGGACTCAAAGGTGTAGCAGAGCCATCTAGTGTATTGGTTTCTAAATATAAAGAGTTAATCATATCAAAAGTAGTATACGACAAAAAAATAACAATAGCAGGAGCTGTATAAAATGGAAAAGAAGAAAAATATATTATATATAATAAGTAGTGGTGCTGGTGGTACAAACTATATCACACCAGAAGCACGAGAAGCTATAGAAGAGTGTGAAGTAGTAGTTTCATATTCTAAATATGCGAAAGAGTTAAAAGAGATCATTGTTGGAAAAGAATTATTTACTTCAGGTATGACACACGAGATAGAGAGATGTACACAAGCAATTGAATTTGCACGAAGTGGAAAGATTACATGTATTATCTCAAATGGTGATGCAAATGTATTTGGTATGGGAACTTTAATCGTTGAGCTTATAGATGAGCAAAATCTTTGGGATGAGATAGAGTTAATATCACTTCCTGGAGTAACATCATTTTTAGCTGCAGCTGCTAAATGTGGAGCTCCTGTATCTCAAGATTTTTCTATCATCTCATTATCTGATAGATTAACAGACATAAACCTAATTGATAAAAGAATCAATATGTCTTTAGAGTGTGATTTTGTTATGGGGATTTACAATCCTAAATCTAAAAAGAGAATTTTACCTTACCAAAACTTTATGAGAGCGTTAGAAAAAGTTGAAGAAAGAATCGTAATCATCGCTCAAAATGTAGGAAGAGAAGCAAAAGAAAAAATTACAATATCTACTACAACTGATTTAATAGAGCAAGATATCAACCATCCAGAAGTAGGAATGTCGACTCTTATCATCGTTTGTAATTCAAATACAAGACTTACAAAAAATGGTTTAGTTCTTACTCCAAGAGGATATTTAAATAAGTACGATATGGATGGTCAAAAAAAATAAATGTTAAATTTATGCATCAGTGGGACATCATCAAATAGTGGTAAGACGATTCTTACGACTGCTCTACTTTATCATTTCAAAGACTCTGTAAGACCTTTTAAAATTGGTCCTGATTATATCGATCCACAGTTTCATAAACAAGTTTGTGGGACTGATAGTGTGAATCTTGATAGTTTTATCATGGATGAACCACAAGTAAAATGGATGTATAATCACTATAGCACTAAAAAAGTATCCATTTTGGAAGGTGTTATGGGTTTTTATGATGGAGACGATAAAGGTTGTAGTGCTTATAGTGTTTCTAAACTTTTAGATATTCCTACAGTTTTACTTTTGGATTGTAAAGGTTCCTATATAACTATAAGCGCAGTTTTAAAAGGACTTTTAACCTACAAATCTGATAATACAATCAAAGCAGTTGTTTTAAATCATGTATCATCTGATATGCATTTTACACTTATTAAAAATATCATAGAAAATGACCATAAAAACATCGTAGTTTTAGGCTGGATTAGAAAAGAGTTAACCAGTTTAAGTGATACACATCTAGGTCTTGACTTAGATGATTTATCAAAAATAGAGACTATTAGTAAAGATGTTTTAGAAAATATAGATTTGAGTTTATTAGAGAGTTTTTCTACAAGAGAACAAAGTTTAAAAAATGACAACTATCCTTTTGATAAAATAGAGAAACAAAACAAACACTTAGCTGTAGTTACTGATGAAAATTTTTCATTTTTATACCATGATAATCTTGTTTTTTTAAAAGAGATATTTGAAACGGTAAGTATCATTAACCCTACTTTGGATGAGATTATCCCAGACTCTTGTGATATGGTTTATATCTGTGGTGGATATGTGGAGACTAACAAGGCTTATGAAAAGATAAAAAACTCACACAAATTCAAAGAGTCGCTTATCTTACATGCCAAAACCAAAAAGATATATGCAGAGTGTGCGGGTCTTTTATACTTAGGTAAAAATATCGATGAAAAAGAGATGAGTGGTATACTTGATGTTTCATTTACAATGACACCTAGATTTACAAGACTTGGGTACTATTACAACGAAAACAATCAAAAAGGTCATAGTTTTCATTATAGTAAAGCTATCGATGATTCAAATGGGTTTGATACTTTATCTAAAAAACCAAATGGTATAGGAAAAGTTGGAAGCTGGCAAAATCAAGACAAAAATGTCTTTGGTACATACTTACATACAATGTTTAGAAATAATATTAAACTTTTAAAAGATAAATTCTAAGATATACTATCAAAAACAAAGGATATACCATGTTCAATAAAGAAAAAATAGAAGAGATTGTAACAGCTGTTAAGGTAGCTGATTCTTATAGTTTAGGTGCTCATTGGGTGTATGATGAAAAACAGTTAAAAGACTTACCCATAAACTGGGAAACTTTAAATGCTCCACAAGCTATGTGGCACAAAGGTAAAAAAGCTGGTGACTTTACACACATAGGCGATCAGTTACAATGGCTTCATGAATATGTACAAGATAAAAACTCTTTTGAAGCATTAGATTATCTAAACTTTTGGCAAGAAAAAATGAATACTTATGAGGGATATATCGATGGTGCTACTAGAAATACTTTAGCAAATATTCAAGATGGTAAAAATATCGGTTCTGATTCAGATGATTTTTCAGTAATAGGCAGAATATCACCACTGCTTTTGATCTCTCAAAATGAAGACGAGTTTGTATCAAATATAGAAAACTTTGTTAAACTCTCTCATAACTCGGAAAATGTTATCGAATCAGCCATATTTTTTGCAAGATTACTTTTTAGAGTAAGTGATGGTAAAAATATTGAGGAGGAGATATCTTCTTTAAAAAATGCTTTTAATTCATTTATCGTAGAAGGTGTAGATAAAGGTATTGCATCAAAAGCAAATAATACTTTTGATACGATTAGAGCTTTTGGTCCTGCTTGTG
>Ga0193955_1001571_pt1 | contig 10645 bp, 11 predicted proteins | sample BB_6_MG_FD_140343 | JGI IMG/M metagenome (GOLD analysis project Ga0193955, IMG submission 140343) | Microbial mat bacterial communities from the Broadkill River, Lewes, Delaware, United States - BB_6_MG | ecosystem: Environmental > Aquatic > Freshwater > River > Microbial mats | place: USA... | reverse complement strand
CTTTTAAAACTTCAATAGTTCTAAAAGATATGTCTCCTAAGTTTCCAATAGGAGTGGGAACAAATGCAAGCATTATTTCATTGCGTATCTAGCTTTGAATTTCTCAACTCTACCAGCAGCATCAACAATTTTTTGCTCACCTGTAAAGAATGGGTGACATTCAGAACAGATATCAATTTTCATTGTTTCTACATTTGATTTTGTTTCAAAATGATTTCCACAAGCACAAGTAACAACACAAGTTTTGTAATCTGGGTGTATCTCTTTTTTCATGATATTTCCTTTTTATTTTGTATTAAAGGGTCGAGTCTAGATGTCGCCCTTTATTAAAGTTGCGTATTATACAAAACTTAAGCTAAAATTAAAATAAATCGATACTGCTATTATCCTCTTCTTGATAAATAGCAAATTTCCCACGACCTTTATTTTTTGCTTCATACAAAAAGTTATCAGCATTTTTTAAAACTTGGTTAATATCTTCACTATCAGCAGGGAAAGATGAGATTCCCACGCATATAGTTTTTTGAAGTGTTTGCTTTGTAGTTTCATTTACAATTATTTCAACCTGTGAAAACTCTTTAATGATATTTTTTGCAACATTTTGAGCCTCTTCATTATCTTTTAAATTTACTAAAGCTACTAAAAATTCATCCCCTGTTAATCGTGCAACTATATCAAAATCTTTTATATTTCTATGGATTACTTTTGCTAATTCTACAAGAACCTTATCACCTACATCATAATCAAACTCTTCTATAACAGCTTTAAATCTATCTATTCCGACCATTAAAAATGAGATATTATCTTCTGTATTATTCGTTAAAGATATTATTTTATGGATATGATCAATTAAGTATTTTCTATTATAAACATTTGTTACGCTATCTACTGAAGATGCTTCCACATGATGTTTTTTGATAATTCCATTTTGCAAGATAGGCGTAATTTGCAAAAAAGCTGCATCAATAATATCTCTTTCTTTTGCAATATAATCATATTTTTTTTGACTTTCAACGCAAAATGAAACTACTGCATTTAAGTCAGTATGAGTATTAATAATAAAATAAAAAGAAAATTCACCATCTAAGTAAAAATCCTTTCCTTTTTTAAAAATTGATGTTGTTGTTTCTTTTTCAAGATTAAATAAAGAAAAACTTACATTCTCTATTTTATAGATATGAAATAACCAATCTACTAAAACATTGGCCATTTCACCCAATTTTGCACAATATTGTAAGTTATCGTATAACTCATAAATAGTTTCAATTTTAGCTATTTTTGATTCATCTTTAAATGCTGATTTAATTAAGTTAATCATTTTTTCTTTCATAAGAAATTTTAACGCTTATAAACTTAGTTTAGAATAAATTTTATAATTAACATTTTTATATTTAAAACTTAAATAATTTGCATGAAGAAGTAATCTTTTATCTCCTGTAATATTTATCCTTTCATCTTTAGAAAGAGTTTTTAAAAGATATTTATCTGCTATATCTTCATCTATACCATAAATTGGGTCGCCAACTATTCTATGACCAATACTTTGTAAATGTACTCGTATTTGATGTTGTCTTCCTGTTAATGGGGTGGCTTCAACTAAAGTTTGATTTTTTTCTTTATCATAAGAGATTGCTTTTATTGAAGTAAAAGAGTCTTTCCCATCATTAGAGGTTTCCATTTTAACGCCAATTTTACTATTTATAGCTTTTCGTATTCCACTATCAATCTCTAAATTATCAGTTATTTCACCCTCTACAACAGCTAAATAATTTTTATCATATAATTTATTTTCAAACATCTCTTTTAATATAATATCGCTGTATTTATGTTTTGTTACAAGAACCAAACCAGAAGTCTCTTGGTCTATTCTATGCGCTAAATTTGCACTTTCTCCAAAATGGTATCGTATCTCATCCAATAAGGTATATTCAGTATTTCTTGATGTTGGATGTACCATCACCCCTGAGGGTTTATCAAAAACAGCAAAATCTTCTGTTTCAAATATTGGTTTTAATCCTCTTGTATACCCTTCAAATAAAGCTACTTGAATAAATTCACCTTTTACTTTCTGCCCATTTTGTAAAACTTTATTATTTTCATCAAAAACACGCCCTTTTGCTAATAGTTTTTGGGAATTAGAGATATTAACACTTGTATTGTCTATTAAAAATTGTTGTATTTTTTTTCCAATTTCATCTTTAACATAAAATTTTTTTAAAATAAATGGCATCTATTCCTCTTCTATAGCTAGTTTTAGTAGCATAAGTATAACTAAAGGCTATCTAATAACTTATTAAGTAATAATTTTGTAAAATACGTAACTTTTTTACACACTAAGGAGATATGTGAACGATGTAACATTAGTTGTTTTATGTGCAGGGGAATCATCACGATTTGAACTCTTATGCAAAAAACAATGGATTAGAATTGATAATGAACCATTATGGTTAAATGTATCGAATAGATTATCATCTTATTCAGATTTTGAAAAAACTATTGTGGTGGGACATAAAGATGAATTATCTTATATGAAAAACTTTTCAGATGAATTTACTTTTGTATCTGGGGGAAATTCAAGACAGCAATCAATTGTAAATGCACTCGAATTAGTTACTTCAAAATATGTGATGATTACAGATGTTGCTAGATGTTGTGTACCACAATCAATCATAACAGAACTTATCCAAAACAAATCAAAAGCTTCTATTATAGTGCCTGGGATAACTGTTTCTGATACTGTAGTATATGAAAATGAAACTATCAACAGAGATAACGTTAAAATCATACAAACTCCACAACTATCAACAACTGAAATTTTAAAAGAAGCTACTTCTTCAAATAAAGAGTTTACAGATGATAGCAGTGCAATCAAAAGCATTGGTGGAACTGTACAATACATTCAAGGTGCAAATGAATCAGAAAAAATTACATTTGGTATGGAGATAAAGTCTTTAAATTGCTTAAAAAAACCAAATAATTGTACTTTTGTAGGCAATGGCATAGATATTCATCAATTTGAACAAAAGAAAGAGATGGTACTAGGTGGAGTAAAAATAGATTCTAATTTTGGCTTTAAAGCACATAGTGATGGGGATGTTTTAATACATAGTGTTATTGATTCATTACTTGGAGCTTGTGGAGCAGGAGATATAGGAGAATTTTTTCCTGATACTGATCCCCAATATAAAAATGCTGATTCTAAAGATTTATTAAAACAAATAATGCAATTTATAACTAATGTGGGGTATGAAATTGTGAATATAGATGTAACAATATTAGCAGAGAAACCAAAGATAAATCCTTATAAAGAGATAATAAAAACTACGATGTCAAGTTTATTAAATATAAAAAAACATCAACTAAACATAAAAGCAACAACCGCTGAAAAGATGGGCTTTGTTGGAAGAGAAGAAGGTGTAGTTGTGCTAAGCTGTGCAACACTTAAATATTACGATTGGACCAAAAAATGAATATACTAATACTAGATGAAGAAGTTTATTTAGCACAAAAAGTTGCTATGAGATTGCAAGAAGAAGGAAACAACTGTACTCATGTTTCAAATATAAAAGAGATACAATTTGATATTGAGTATGATGCAGTTTTATTATCAACAAATATTAGTAGTAGTGATGTACATAAAATTATTTTACATTTTAAAAATAGTATTGTAATTTTACTAGTATCCTACATCAATGATACAACAGTAACAAAACCACTAAAAGATGGAGCAAGTGATTATATTGTAAAACCATTTATTATGGATGAATTAGTAAGAAAAATTTACCATTATGATGAGTTTAAAAGATTAAAACAAAATAACACAAATTTAGAAAACTATATAAACTTTGCTTTTAATAATATAGAACATTCTGCTGATATTCCAAAATCACTCCCATTTGCTATAGAAACAAAAGATCAAAGGGTTGCAGATAAGATTGTATTTGATGTAGCAAAAAAATTAAATAAAACTATTAAATTTATCTCGTTGGAAAAACATACAAAAGTAAATCCAGACGATTTCAGAAATGAATTACTTTATATTTATGACTTTCATTTTGCAAAAAAAGCATCTAAAGATCTTATATTAAATACTGTATCACAATATGATGTTATTATTTGTTCCCTTGAAGATATGGGAGAGATTCAGTATCCTAAAATAGCTATAGAATCTTCAAATAAATTATCAGTTGTAGATTCTATTTTAACAATCAATGACTATGTAAAACTTATGGTTGTAAGTTTTCAAAATAAATATCCAGATACAGAACTAAGTAGAAGACTCGGAATTAGTAGAAAATCTCTTTGGGAAAAACGAAAAAAATTTGGTATTGAAAAAAATAGAGGAAATTAAATGAGAAAGTTCTTTTTAACTCTTGGATACAGTGGATTAAGTCCAAAAGCACCTGGTACCGTTGGAAGTTTTGTATCTTTGATTCTTGCAATGGCATTATTAAACTATATAAGTATTACAACTCTTTTTCTTATTGCACTACTTATTTCTGTTTTTGCTGTAAAACAAATAGATATATATGAAAAAGAAGTGGGAGTGCATGATGCTTCTGAAATAGTTATAGATGAACTAGCGGGTATGTGGATAGCACTAGGAATTGCCAGTGCAACATCTGATAACTACATCATTGCAGCTCTTGCCTTTGTATACTTCAGACTTTTTGATATTTGGAAACCATCAATCATAGGAAAAATAGATAGAGATGTAAAAGGTGGCTGGGGTGTGATGGGTGATGATATGGTTGCTGGTTTATTTGCTGGTTTATGTACTAGTATGACCTATTATTTAATTTTCTAAAGGTAACTCAATAAAGAATTTTGCACCTTCTTTTGTATTTTGAACGTAAATTTTACCTTTAAGGCTTTCTGTAATAATTTTGTAACTCATATGTAAACCCAATCCTGTCCCTTGTGATTTGTGTTTTGTAGTAAAATATGGATCAAAAACCTTCTCTATTATTTCAGAAGGTATTCCACCCCCGTTATCAGAAATAGCTATAATAACTTTTTTATCAATTGTATAAAGTTCAATTTCAATATATGGGGATTCTATTTTTTTCTCCAAAAGTATATCTTTTGCATTATTGATTATGTTAATTATTACCTGTGATAATTCTCCCATGGACATCAACATCTTTATTTCTGTATCATAATTTATTTTATTAAGTAATCGTATATAATTATTCGATAAAGAAGATGAGATCACTTTTAAAGTATTATCAATCTCATTTTGAAGTATTATTTCTCTTATTTCTTTATTGTCTCTAATAAAATTTCTAAAAGTGTCAATAGTTTCTGAAAGAAAATGTGTATGTTCCACAATTTGGTCACAGTAGTTATAAAATTTCTCATCAGTTAATATTGAGTACTCTTTTTGTACTTTCATACCACTAGCAGCTGTACTAATGAAGCTAAGCGGTTGACGCCATTGATGTGCTATATTTCCAATCATTTCACCCATTTGGGCCATTTTAGATGACTCATGTAATTGTTTATCTTTTAATCTATTTTGCTCTTCTCTATCTTTTAATTTGGACTGCATCAATAAAAAATTGGTTGATAATAATCGCAACTCTGTAAATTGGTTATATTTTATCTCTTCAACAGTTTTTCCTGTAGAGACATCATCCATTTTCTCACTCATCTCATCTAAAGGTCGTAAAATAGATTTAGAAAATTTAAACGAGAAGTAAATTGATAAAGAGATTAAGACAAATGCAAATAAAATAATAAACCGTAAATTTGAATAGTATGTCTTAAAAACAAAATTATAATTTTCTTGAATCACTATTAACCAGTTTAATTTTTTAGAAATTCCAAAAATTGCAATATTTTCTTTTTTATCTTCATCTAAAAATTGAATTTGTTTATATGAATCATCTCCAATATCATATAGTGTAAACAAATCTGTATCATGTATATTTTGTCTTTGGGAAACAGTTTCCGGTTTCTGTAAATTTGAAATATATATTCCATTTTTATCAATTATTTGAATCATAGTTGAACCATCACCACTTTTAAATCGTTTACTAAAATTATCAAGTACTTTTAAATTTACAATCAAAACGGCAATAGTATCTTTATCAATTCTCACACTGTATGAAATAGAAGGAATATGATTTTCTAAAGATAAATAAACATCAGTCCAGTGCCTTTTTGCTCCATTTTTAATTGCTTTAAAATATTTTGTATTGGAATAATCATATCCAATAAATATATTATTTTTTTTAGTTGAAGTTGAAAAGTCTACAAGTATCCCATCATTATTAAGAATCATAACTGTATTTATATTTTTCCCTACTCGCAACAATCCACTAACCATACCATGTTTTTTTATAGGGTACCGGTCCTTCAGATATACTCCAATATCTTCAATATCATTCAGCAAAGTATCTGTTTCATCGAGTGCTTGTGTTAAAAATTGATTATGTTTATAAAAAATATTCTTTTTTTCTGAATTATAGGCATTATATAAGATAAAAGTTGATGCTATAAATAAAGGGACAATAGAAAATAATAAAAGGTATATAATAATATTATTTTTTAAACTTTTAATTCTCATAAATTTTACTTTTTAACAAATTTTCCATTTTTCACTTCCATAAAAAAATAGTCTCGTGTAACATCTCCATATTCATTAAAAATAATACGTCCTTGCAATCCATCAAAAACTTTTTCTTGTAAAATTTGTTGTTTTAAAGTAGATATATTTTTATTTTTCTCTAACTCTTGTATCAAAAGTTTTCCCAATTCATACCCTTGTGCTGCAAATACTGATGGTTTTTTATTATATTTTAATTGATAATACTTTTTAAACTTCAGAAAAGACAAATCTTCAGAATTATCGTCATAACCTGTAAAAAAAAGAACACCCTCTATGGCTCTTCCTCCATTTTCAAGAAAATCATACGTTTTAGCCCAACCAGAACAAATAACCTGTGATTTGATTTGTTGTAATCTTAAAAATTGAATCATACTCGCACTATCTACAGAATTTGCAACTATAATAATCAAATCATCTTTTTTAGCTTGTATCTCTTTTTGAATCACTTCATACGGCTGATTTATATCTATATTTTTGAAAAAAACTTTTCCACCTCTTTTTACAATTAAATCTTGTAAAATTATTTGATAATCTTGCACATACGATTTATTATTACTATCATAAATAAAATAGGTATCTTTGAATTTTTTGTTTACTATATAATCAACGAGTTTTTCATTACTTCTTGATGATTTGTCAACCTGTATTCTTAAAAAATTATCTTTCTTCTGGGTAAATTCACTACTACTAGCTGTTGCAGAGATTAGTAAAGTATCTTTAGAGTTTTTTAATAAAGAGTGAGAGATTTTTGTCATTGCACTTGTTGCATTTCCTACAATAAGTTTTATATCATTTTTCACAAAATACTCAATAGCTTCTTTTGCGTCATCAGTATTTTGTTTATCATCTTTTTCTATAATAGTAATTTTTTTATTGTTGATTACATAATCAATCTCATCAAAAGCTAAAGTAAACCCATTTCGAATACTGATTCCCAATGAGGAGTATTTCCCACTAAGTCCTGCTACAAAACCAATATTTAACTCCTCTTTTTTTTCAGAACTACATCCCAAAAATAAAATAGTTATTAAACATAAGACTACAATATTTCTTAATCTACTACTCATCAAATCTCTTCTATTTTTAGTCAAATTTCATTGAGAAGTCAAGCCATGTTGCTTGATGTATAATACTCCCACTACTAATTGCATTTATTCCTGTATTTAAATAAGAGACAATTGTTTCTTGTGTTATATTTCCACTAGCTTCTAATAAAATATGTGGATAGTTTTCATCTCTAAAAATTGCCACCTCTTTTATCTCATCAGGAGACATATTATCACACATAATAATATCAGCCCCCGCTGCCATCGCTTCTTTTACTTGCATAAAAGTTTCACATTCAATCTCAATTTTAGTAACCCAAGAGATTCTTTTTCTTGCTTTTTTTACGAACTCTGCTAAATTATCAATAGTTTTTAGATGAGTATCTTTTAACATTAAACAGTCGTCAAGACCCAGTCTATGGTTAATCGCACCACCTACTCGACTTGCATATTTTTCAAAATTTCGTAGTAAAGGTCTTGTTTTTCGAGTATCTAATAATACTACTTCACTTCCTTTTAAAAGTTTTGCATATTCATTAGCACTCGTAGCAATTCCAGAAGCGTGTTGTAATAGATTTAAAAATGTTCTTTCACTACTTAATAAAATAGATGCTTTCCCCTCAAGTTCTGCTATTACATCACCTTTATATACATTTTCTCCATCTTTGATGAGAAACTTACAGTCAAATTTTTCTGCACGTGCTAAAACTCTTGCATATTTAACACCCGCTAAAACACCATCATCTTTTGCTATTACACGTGCAGTAAATCTTCCTTTAGGAGCTACATCAAAAAAGAGATCTCCTCTTCCATTATCTTCAATAATTGCATTCTTAACAAATTTTCTAATATTTATACCCATAATTACACCTCAAACATTCGTGTCAATGCAACTTTTGCATATTTTTCAACTTCTTTTGGAATAATAATTTCATTTTCGAAAGTCTCATTTTTTATTGAAAGAAGATTATTATATAAATCTTCTAATACCGTTTCATTCATTGTTGGACATTCTGGTTTTGTTGAGCTTAACACATAAGTATTTTTTGGTCTTAGTCTATTTACCATATTGTATTCAGTTCCAACAGCCACTTTTTGGTCTGGGGAAATTTCTTCTGTGATATACTTAATGAGTTGTGAAGTAGAACCAGAGAAATCTGCTTTAGCTACAATAGCTGGGTCACATTCAGGATGAACAGCAATTAAAATATCTGGATATTTTTCCCTATAAAAATCTATATCATCAGTTGTAAATAGTTGGTGTACTGAACAAAAACCATTAAAACAAATGATATCAGATTCTACAACATCCTTAATATCATCGATACCAACAACAGATGATTTTAAATTCATTTGGTTTGCAAAATTTTGCCCTAAACATCTATCTGGAACAAAAAAGATTTTTTTACCACTTTCTAAACCTCTTGTGATAATTTTAAAAGCATTAGAACTTGTACAAACTAAACCACCCATTTTTCCAACTTCAGCTTTTACTTCAGCAGAAGAATTTATATATGTAATAGGTAAAATATCTTCATTTTTAATACCCGCATCATTCAATGTTTTTAAATTTTCTTTAAAATACTGAACATCAATCATTTTTGCCATTGCACAGCAGGCAATTTTTGGCATCATAACTCTTTTTTCTGGAGCAAGTACTTTTAAACTTTGTCCCATAAATCCAACACCACAAAAAATTATATTTTTTTGTGGTGCTGCCATTCCTCTTTTTGCAAGCTCTAAACTATCTCCAGTTATGTCTGCCATCTCAAACACTTCATCTTTTTGGTAAAAGTGTGCAACAATAGCAACATCAAGTTCTTTTTTTAACTTTTCGATCTCTTCTTTAAAATTCATCTATTTTATTTCCTAAATTTTCTATATACGTAAATATATCAAATTATTGGTTATATATAGATATTATTACTAGTAATAATTACTGTAATTATTGATATTTGTTACAGAAAAAGTCTCTTTGATAGTAATTATTGTCTAATTATGAATAAAACTATATTTAGGTAAAATGGCGAATTAATAAAAAGGAATTTTATGGACATTTTTACAAATCCAAACATCATATTTTATATCTTAGCATACCTTATTGGTTCTATCCCATTTGGAATGTTACTAGCAAAGAAATTCGCAGGTGTAAATGTACAAGAATCTGGTAGTAAAAGTATCGGTGCTACAAATGTTCTAAGAGTAGTAAAACAAACAAATCCAGCATTAGCAAAAAAACTAGGAATTGCAACAGTATTATTAGATGCAATCAAAGGTGCCATTGTTATTTTAATTGCAATGGCATACGGAATGAGTACTGAAACACTATGGGCGATTGCAGTTATTAGTGTAATAGGACATTGTTATAGTGTTTATCTAAGTTTTGAAGGTGGGAAAGGAGTAGCTACAGGATTAGGTGTATTTTTAGTTCTTATTCCTATTCCTACAATTATTGGAGCATTAGTTTGGGGATTTTGTGCAAAAGTACTAAAGATATCTTCTATCTCTTCTTTACTTGGGTTAGTAGGAGTTGTTATCTCTGCAATAGTTTTAAACAATGGATTAGAGATACAATCAAATGCACCTATGTACATCATTACATTTGTAATTTTTTATAAACACATACCAAATATAGTTCGACTTTTTAAAGGGGAAGAGGGAAAAGTTGCTTAAGCCAACGAAAACAATGAAAGTATCTATTGATAGTTTAACATTTAAAACTATCATAGGTATTTTACCTTTTGAACGCGAAACAAAACAAAAGGTAATTCTTGATATATCTTTTAGCTATAAATTTACAAAAGGGCAGAAAGAGTTTATTGATTATAGTCATGTAGCAAATATGTCCAAAATGATTATGAAAAAAGAGAAGTTTTTATTAATAGAAGATGCTATTATTTATCTAGATCGTGCATTAACAAAAGAGTTTAAAATACAAAAACTAAAAATCAAGATTACTAAACCAGATATACTTAAAAACTGTACG